>Ga0163217_1034270_pt1 | contig 10307 bp, 6 predicted proteins | sample SynspAceP_FD_185933 | JGI IMG/M metagenome (GOLD analysis project Ga0163217, IMG submission 185933) | Saline lake microbial communities from Ace Lake in Antarctica - Synechococcus sp. Ace-P (PacBio error correction) | ecosystem: Environmental > Aquatic > Non-marine Saline and Alkaline > Saline ...
GTCAAAAGTTGTCTTGAAATAGCATGGTGAAATACTTAGCCTTTTTATGAAAATATGAGGCTTAATAGCGGCCTCGCTTTTTTCAAGAAATGGTTAAAATCAAGATTTACGCTCGTTTATCCTTTTGCAACTTTTGTTCATCTTTATGAGTTTATGTAAGAAATTCAATCCTATTTTTGAATGTGAATCTTAAAAGCAACCCTCTATATACTGTCTTTTTTATTTGGAATGAGCTCCATGGCAAATGCGCAAACCTGCATTTTGTCCGATTTCGGGGGAAGGTGATTCATTTGGAAAATAATGAGCAATCGAAGCCGCATATATCTGGGTAGTAGAAGCCAGCTCAAGGGGCAGTGTTCAGACCAAACAGGGAATTTCAGTCTCAAAATCTCTGTCTGGAACCTACGCATTACCATACAATACCTTTGGACATCTGAAGGGGGGAGGGGGAGGAGAAAGGGACAGGAAGGGGAAAATCAAGGATACGATTAGAATCTTAGAGATAATTCATTTAATAAGAAGCCTATCGATTAGAGAGAATCGCTTAACCTCTGCTGGTGTGGAGGATCCATGGACATCGTGATGCGGTGCAAAACTACTACTGCCGTCACAGGCGCTTTATGGTGACGCCTTTGATGGAAGCTAGAGGAGAAAAATCCGGGGAAAGCTTAAAACGAATGCGCTGGAGTGACCACTTTCAGTACGGAAATACGATCTCAAAGCCTGTTATTCATGGCATGCACAGTCAATCGAATCATGATCTTGATAATGGAATCCGACTTGAAGGGTCATGCAATGGGCGCAGAACATGCACCGGAAATTGAATCCCTTTCTTGCAGATGAAATCACTGTTAATCAAAAGGTGCAGAACCGTTTCCGTTATGGTCCTGAGCCAATGGGAAGGCGTAATTTTAAGTTAATCTGCCCCACTTTTCCACCAAAAAGCACGTCTAACAGAACTGAATTTACTGGGTGGTTCCAATAGCCAAATGGGTAACATTGCCATATCTCATAGTGGGGGGCTCGGAAATAAAGGGGCTAGGGTATCGGACTCCAGGGATTCTACGCAATAAAGAGCTGGAAATGTCAAGTCCCCGGATTATTATCAAAATAAATACGGGAATTGAGCGAACTGAATTTCTCAGGTTCTATCGGATACAGTAGCCCTAAACTGGGAGTTGGAGACGTATTATAGTTTCTATCCAAACACTTACCATTGGAATTTTTACGAGACGCGCCATACGGGAAATCTTTCTGACTTGGAAAATATCATTCAAAATGGTCGCCTTTTACAGATGGTTCATTTACTTACACCATTGACAATCCTAAACAAGTCGTATCATTAATCATCTTGCCAAGCTAAATCACATTACCATCTGAATGAAAATTTGGAAGGCTCAATGCATCAGTACGGTTTTCCAATTGAATCTCAGAGAAGAATATGATCGGACGAAGAGGAGAATTTAAATAATAAACCAAGCTTAGATTAACAGCTCTACACCATACTCTTGACTTATTTCTAGATCATACTCATAAGAATGAGTTCAGTGGCACCTGGGGTGTAAACGGTTTATTCAGCAGGCAAATTCCAACATTCCCGGAACAGGTATTACTCCCTTGATCCCTAATTATGACATGGTTAATCTCGGTTTCTCTTATTGGAAAAGTACTCCAAAGGACCAGTAGAACTGGAAGGAGGATTACGTTTTGACTTAAGGTCAGTTCAGACTTGCGAGGTACGTCAAATAATGAGCTTCAACAAGCAGATCTTCAATTATCAGAATTCTCAGCCTTCTTTGGAGGACTTGTTTTCAGCTGCAGCCCTACCCTTTCCCCTCAGTTCTAATCTAGGTTCTGCTTGGCGTCCTCCAAATGTAAATGAGCTTTTTCAGTCAGGGAATTGCATCATGGGGCTGCCAGCTATTGAAATTGGGGATCCAAATCTGAACTCTGAGAAATCATTCAAATGGGTGAATGAGTTGGAAATATGATTTCCAAAAACTACACCTGGAGGTCACTGGATATGCCAACCAGATCAAATTACATTTACCTCAATCCAACGTGAGAGAACGTGGTTTAAGTCTCCGCGGGACTTTTTAATGTCTATGAAATATCTAGCAGGCTACGGGCTTTTTCTATGGATTTGACTTTGCAGGAAGTTTATGCAGTTTACCGATAACCTCAGCGGCTATGCCAAAGGCTGCAATCATCAGAGCAAGAATACAGACGAAAATAACTTACTTCCCTTTCATCCCCTCTGATCGAATGGATTTGGGGAATAGCCTACAAGTTTTTGGAAAAAAGCTAGTTTCTCAGTCCAACAAATTGCCATTGAGTAACATCCTAGTGTCCAAAGCAAAAACGGAAACGCGACTTTGACATCGCAGCTGGCACGCTCCAGCTTAAGCGCATTATTTAATTTGGCTTATCAACGAGAAATCGACCTTCAAGGGAAACAAACTTAACCTTGGGCCTTCAGGTACAGAATCTTTTAATACCTGCCTATAGGAGTAATATGATGATTCCGATTACTTCACCCGACGACAATCGCCGAAATATTCTATTAAAAATCAATTATAAATTTCTAAAACAATCCAACTATGTTCATTCAAAGAATCCTTTTCTGTATGCAATCGTTATTTGCTGCTTTTGGATTTTACCTCATGTGAAAGCAATGATCCTGACCAGAAAATGATGGGGAAGTGAATCACCGATGTAATCTTGAGTTTTTTCAAGAATTAAATGGCATCAAGGAACTCCCTACTGGTGCCATCACTACCTTCAAACGTCCGACCCACAAGGAATCGTAAGTTGGGGCTCGCCTAACGATTGATAAATGTCACCTTGACCAAAAGGAAAGACCTATCAGATGAAAATTGAGGTTAGAAAACTCGATTGGGGAACGAAGAATTATCACTGCTGGATTCTTAGAAAGAAGCTGAATGAGCATCAATTCTATTTTTGGGTACAGCAATTCGTGGGATCAAGCGTCTTAACTTACACCTATGCTATCCAACTGGAGATTTACTCGTGTGGTAGGCAAGTAGTGGTGGCGCAAAAAGCCCGGGATTCAACAATGCCAATATGCGGATGTCCTTCGACATGATCTGGGATAAAACTTCCCAGGAGCCACAAATCCAAATTTTGGAGAAACTTTATCCAAGCTGGTGGAGAGACTGATTTTAGATATTACTTTCCCTTTAATTATGAATTGATATAAATTCAAATCCACAAAAAGGCAACCAAATTGTTGCCTTTCCACTTTTTATACTCAAATCGTATTAAGAAAGAATTTCCACAAACAGCCAATTTTGGAGGCGGTCAAATTTGATGACCGAAATAGAATTGTTACTACGTGTCCGAAACCAAATGACTTATAATCAGGCCCATCGCTTGCCAAATGACTTTTATATGACCTTGGAAAGTTTGAAAGAATTCCGAATCCAGTTTTGCCCATCTGTCAATTCTTTGATTATTGTTGTGGCTTTTAGGCGTTTGCACTGTTTACAGGAATTTAACTCGCCGCAAATCACTGCATTGGGTTCATCAATTCCTCCAAAGTGAGATGCGAAGGATAATTTATACTTTGCAATCACCCTTTGGGCACTTATAATTATCGCAAACTCCAATCCTTCGCAGCTACCAACTCTTTCACTTCAACTGGATCCGGAAAAAATCAAAGGTCACTGGATTGTAGAGGCTCGTAATTTCTCTGATTTCCGGTGTAAGTAGCTGGTTTCAGTTTCGGAGGCAACCTGCGAGGTGATCGCTAAAAAAAGGACAATTAACTTTCTCATAGTTTACAAGTTTTGATTTGTGAACGGAATGAAAATTACGCCTACAGTTTAAATTTGTCGCTAATAGTAATTTCAAATTTTTTTTTGGTAATACAGTGACTTAAGGCACCAAAGGACTAGATAGAATTACGCAAAATGAAGCAAATTTTTCTACATTAATAACCAGACTGGATCAAAGCAACAGACAATGACAACTTGAGGCGTTTGGTTGATTTTTTCGAAACAAGCCTCAGAGGCAGTAAGATCCTGGCGATAGGCACTTTTTTACCCACAGAGACCGAAGCGACAATCACGACTCGGCAACTCGCGAGAATGGAGGTCCCTAGAATTATCCACTATTCCAGCCTGGCTTTTTTGGGAGGAGTCCCTATCATGCTGTGGGAGATCTTGCCGAAACATCGATCTGCTACTTCCCCACCCAATCGATGAGGAGATCAACCTAAGTGTATGGATTAAATAATTAATAGCACTTAAGGGTTTTCTGACGAAGAAAAGGAAGGGATGTTCAAGATTCTTGGAATAAATTGACCAAGGATGAATGCTTTATTTTCAATAAAATAATCACAGTGGATTTTCCGAATTGGCGTAAGTCAAAATTTGATTTTCCCAAGCCTTGGTCGGAATTTTCCCCTGAAAAAGGAAAATCGTTTATCGGCTTCATGCCCTCATGGGTAGTTGGGATCCCAAAATACAGTCAGTTTTTGAGGAATTGTTTTATCCCCTGATTCCTGGGGAAGACAGTTCCAAACCAATATCGCGCATTTTTTCCTTAGCACATCGCCGCTGGAAAAAAACAGCTGACGAAACTCGGAGATCCGAAGATTGGCAGTGAATGGAAAATGGGATGGCATTCGGGGACAGTTTGATTCGTCCGTTCAGGAGAGACTTTTGTCTGGAGTCGAGGGGAAGAACTGGTTTCTGAAATAAATTCCCAGAATCGCTGCGCTTTTAGGCTGAAAACCTTCCGGCGATGGAAGGTGCAGATGGGGAAATTATTTGTTTTCAAAGATGGCTCTCCCCTCCCATTAATCTACTTCAAACTCGAATAGGAGGAAAAAACCTCAGTAAAAAGATTCAGAAACTGCACCGGTTCAGCATTCTGGTTATGACCTTTTGGAATATGAAGGGGAAAGATATTCGAGAGCGTTCACTTGCCTGAAAGAAGAAAGCTTTTTAGAGGAATTACATCAAGAAAATCAACCATCCCAACTTTCGGATTTCAATCCAATTTCAAGCGATGACTTGGGAGGAAGTACGAAGAAATTCGCGCTGAATCACGGTCACAATTTCGCCCGAAGGCTTTATGCTCAACGAAAGACTCCAGCTACGAGACGGCGGAAGCGAGGAAGTTTGGTGGAAATGGAAAAATTGAACCGCTTACATTGAATGGAGTGATGCTCCTACGCTCCAGAAAGGTCATGGCCGAAAGGTCAGATCTTAAATACAGTGATTATCTTTTTGGCCGTTTGGGATGGAGATTTATTAGTCCATTTGCCAAAGCCTTCCCGGATTGACCGATGCGGATGATTGCAGCAAGTCGAATGCTTTTGTAAAAAAGAATACTAAGGAGCGTTTTGGTCCGGTGCGGACGGGTTAAGCCCGAACTGGTATTTGAAAATTGCTTTCGAAGGAACCAAGACGTCCACGTCATAAAGTGGATTGCGTTGAGATTTCCACGAATTTTCCACGTTGGAGAAAAGATAAACCCAAGGAAGAGGCAAATACAGATTAGCCGATTTGAAAAGACCTATTAAAATTGTATGGTGGATAGATTGGCAATTGGCAAACACTATTTCGAGAAAAAAGGCTGGAAACGCTTTTCCTTTCAGCTCGGAAACTTGGAATAATTACCTCGATGAAAATTCAGGTCTTTTGAATGCACCTACCGGCTCAGGAAAACTTTGCGCTTTGGTTTCGCAGTGGCTGATGGAAATACATTCTCATAATCCCGATACTTGGCAGCGACCAAAAATCGAATGGATTCAACTTAATTTGGGTGACTCAATTACGCGCTTTAGCTCAGGATATTCAGCTTGCCTGCAAGGAAGTCTGTCAGTGATTGGTCTTCCTTGGCAAGTAATCGTTTCGCATTGGAGATACAGATGCAAAACCCGTGCTGCATTGAAGAGAAAACGCACCCCGAATGTTTTGGATCACCACGCCGAGACACTTCATTTTTAATTTCGCCAAAAAGACCATAACCCAAACTATTCGAGAATCTGCAGGTAGTGATCGTAGATGAATGGCATGAAAACTTGTCGGAAACAAACGTGGCCGTGCAAGTCCAACTTGCACTAGAATATATTCAAAGCATAATGCCGCAGCAATTTTCGAGGTTGGCGGTCTCCGCAACTTTGGGAAATACGAAGAAGCGGCCAAAACCTTTTGGAAACGACTTAACCCGTACATATTGTCAAAGCAGAAAAATCGAAAAGGAGATCATACTTCATTCGTTTTTTCCGGAGGTAAATAGAGAAAATACCCTGGCGGCCACTTGGAACATCCGAAATGCTTTAACTTGGTCACAGCGATTATCGAGGCTGGTAGCGGTTTTACTTTTTTACACAATACCCGCTCTCAACAGAGATTTGTTATCAAAATCTTAGAAGCGGAGACTGACTGGGCGGGTTGGATGGCGATGCATCATGGCTTCACTGGATATTACGGTGCGGGTCTTGGGTTAGAGCAGTCTTGCACGAAGGAAAGCTCAAACTGGTCGTCCTGTCTTCCAGCTTAGATCTTGGAGTTCGATTTCAGCCAGTAGATCGAGTCGTTCAGATCGGAAGTCCGAAAGGTGGTTTTTCTAGATTATCAGCGTGCCCGGTCGAGCTGGCGCTCAGCCAGGATTGCCCTCAGAGATCTTTTTTCGTTCCTACCAATGCCTTGGAAACTGATCGTAAGCTGCCGCCCTTGCGAGATGCTATCGAAAATCAAGAAAATTGGAAGTCCTCAGTTTCCGTCAGTCCCTGAACCTATGATGTACTGATCCAGTTTTTGGTTACTTTGGCTGTAGGTTGAAGGTTGATCGGGGCATGCTTAACGCGAGTGGCTAAGCGAACTTCGAACTTTTCCGCAAACTCAGCGAAGAGGAAATGGTTGGATTGAATTGACTTTATCACTAAAGGTGGAATAAACGCTGGGAGCTACGAGGACTTTCTGAAGGGTCAGCTTTACAGGAAGATGGGCTATTCCGAGTCACCAATAAACGGATTGCATGAAGCACCGTCTTGTCAATGGGGACGATGTCTCGATGTATGCTCAAGTCGCTTTAAGAATGGCGGCATACCTCGGAATGTTGAAGAGTACTTTATCTCGAAAATGAAAAATTGGAGATCGATTCTTTTTTTGCTGGGGAATTTGGAAAGCTGTTCTGGTCAAAGAATGAGTGGCTTTGTCAAAGTCTCCTGAAAAGAAAGCAATGAATGTCGTAAGCTGGATGGGTGCCCGAATGTCAACTTTTCCTCCAAACTTGCTGAGAAAATCCAGGAGAATTGTTGGAGGATTACAATAAAGGGATCGTGGAGTCCAAGAGAGATAGACGGTGTTTTGCGATCTTAGATTTTACAGGCTAGCTATCGATTGTAGCCAAATCGAGACCACCTTTTTGATTGAGTCCTCATCGCACTTCAGAGGGCTTATCATAATTGTTTCTTCTTTTATCCATTTTGCAGGGTTTATGATGCATGAATTGGATGAGTGCATTGATCGCCTATCGATGCAGCGTGAGCTTAATCCTGCATCTTTGAAACATGGCGATGAATGATTATGGATTTGAAATCCTCTCGACAGTCCAAATTCCATCGAGGAATTACTCGAGGAAGATCTCTTTTCGAATGAAAAATTTTAAAGGAAGATTTGCTGCAGCTGGTGTGAAATGAAGTGAGATGACTCGTCGGAAATTCAGAGAGATCGCGAGTATTTCCGGCTTGGGTCTTTCAAGGCTATAACGGGCAACCCACGACTTTTAAGCACATTCAAGCCATCAAGCCTCTTGTAACCAAGTTTTTTAAACACGTATGACCCTGAACATGTCCCTTTTACTCCAAGCAGGCCGCATCAGGAAAGCCTTAAATATGTCAAATGGGGCAGGATAAATTCATTCTGGCGCATGGAAAAACTGAACAAACAAAAATTTAGTGATCAGGCATCAGTTCAGTTTTACCCCGTTTTTCCTTCCAAATTATGGTAGATCGATTTGAATCGCACGTCGATCTCATCCGAAAGTATTGAAAGATCGAAGTGGGTACAAAAGATTCAGGCACAGTTTTTTGCGATTTCAGGATTGAGGCTTCTTTTACCTGTTTTACCTCCAAATAAAATTAGCCGGACGAATACTATCCGTTCCCGATCATATAAATAATTCCATTGCGTCATGTAGTCAATCCGCCGGAGAAATGCATTCATTCCTCTCGCTAGTTTTTTCATCAGGATAGTTTCCATTGAAGCTTTCCAGTGTAATAAAAGATGCTTTCCTATCAAGTTATCCATCTGAAAAGGATCCTTTTTCATTGGTCATACAAAAAGCCCAAGGTCCCTTTGAGATCTTTGACATAAGTGTACCTATTGGTTTTCGGATTCCTCGAAATTCCGACCGCCATTTTTTAAATTGCCACTCAGAAATGGGACTGGAAAGCATAATTAAAGCTGCTCATTATCAAGATCATTTCCCTTGGATGAGGTATTAGAAAAGTCGTTTCCCTTCCACAGTTTCAGGAATTGAAAGTCCACTTAATCCAAACAGCGTACAGGCAGAATATCGGCGTATTTATTGGGATTTTTTGATTCGACGGGAATCTTCGCCAAACTTGCGTGGATTATCGAATTAGCATTGGAAACTTGAATAGATTCATCATAGGGTCGCTGCCTTTTTTCAGATGCGCCCTTTTGAAAAGTAACATATCGCCATGCTCTGAGGTGAATACAAAAATTTGTTTCTCTGGCTAGCCCAGCTTTTTTCTAATTCATCCAAAAGCTTCCTAACTGCTTGATCTAAAGCCGTGAGTGCGCATAATAATTTGCGATGACGCGTTTTTGCACTATCCTGCAATGCTAATGGGAAATTAGGTCGGAGCTTTATCTTCTCCAATCTAAAGGTCTTTAATATTCCTGTGGAGCTGTGGGAATATTGGTCATGCGGAGGCCCCAAGACATGACAAGTGCGAAATGAATTTTTTTGCATTTTTTTGGATAAAACTGTGGCGCTTTATCTGTTTGGGCAAAAGCATCATATCCTTCCTAGACCTGCTTTTGATCTTTTCATCGAAAGTAATAGGAATTATTAATATCATGGGTAACCTCACGGCACCTTTCCAGTAAGTCAAATCCTTGTCTCGCTCCAGGAGTTTACAGGCTTGTCCTCTCCACTAAAAGTTATGCTTCGCCCGCTTATGCCGCATTGAGATAGCATTTGCCATATATCCTGTTTGATAACCTGCGGCCTTATAGATTTTTTCCCAAGGTGACCTGCCTCAGGATCCAGCGGTTTGTCATTATAAAAAATCCCAGGTTAACGGATTATTGTCCCGTTAGGAAACTTGCACGCCCAAGGTGCGCAAACAGCCATCACCGTGGAACGGCAGTTTTTCGAAGTTAAACTCTGCTGCGGCAAGTTTTGTCCAGATTTTGGGGTAATGACATCCAAGTTCCCATGTATACCCACCGCCTCAAAAATGCCATTTGGTCTGCAAGAATAAAAACTAGATTGGCCTTTTGCTCCTCCACTATGTCTAATTTGGATTCTTAACTCCAGAGCAGGCAAGACAAGAAAGAAAGAGCTAGTTTTTCAAGGTTTTTCATTTCGATCAAACAAGTAAGACAAATCCTACTAGTTCGATCTAAAATCTTAAAGGTCATCATGCCCTAAATCCTGTATGGGGGGGGGGGGGCTTAATGTTTTATAAAAAGGAGCCAAAATTAATTAGCTCTCGCAGAAAATGGGTGTGAAAAGAATTAGAATCGTGATAATTCCAGTCTTCAAGAAGCATAATGAAGGAAAGGAAGATTTTTGGCAACCCGAGAGAAGAAAGCAAGTATTCCACCGTCCTACTAAGCCTATTCCCGGCCCAATTTCCGCGATGTAGCTACAGCCGCGCAAAAGAGGTCAACAATATAACCCATAAATCGAGAGTTACCCAGCTCCAAGCACAAATATGAGGCAAGTAAGATTCAAAGGAAATTCATAATGTGGGTAATGATTCTGCCGTAACACGATCCACCATTGATCATCAATGGGAACAATTGCTCGAGGTGAACTAGTCGTTTAAACTCCAACAGGAGTTTTTTGATGAAGGTAAGGTGTCTGACCAAAACTTTGATTCCACTTAGCTGTAGACAGCTGATCCCACCTATAAAACTAATAGCATGAAGAAAAACGAAGGTAACTCCTTCGTTGTAAGTAGTATAATTCATCAGAACAAACCCTTGTTGTAGTCCAACTAATGAAACCACCTGATAATTAGCGCGTTTCCGGAATGCCATTCACTGGAGCACACCTCCGGGCGAATATTGGGA
>Ga0163217_1003565_pt1 | contig 10306 bp, 8 predicted proteins | sample SynspAceP_FD_185933 | JGI IMG/M metagenome (GOLD analysis project Ga0163217, IMG submission 185933) | Saline lake microbial communities from Ace Lake in Antarctica - Synechococcus sp. Ace-P (PacBio error correction) | ecosystem: Environmental > Aquatic > Non-marine Saline and Alkaline > Saline ...
CCTGCTCACGCCAGATTCCCTGGCTATAGGGCTTTCTGGAGCCCGCTGGTAACTCCTAAGTCTTGGACGTGATGATGGCGCTTTTTTGTGCCCTAAACCCTGGCTGATTTTTGCGGCCGCAAAACACAAGAGCAGTGTGAACCTGAATTTCTTTGGGCTTGTGGTGGCCGGGATATTGCTGTTTGTTTTTTCATGCCGCTGTGGTGGCAGTTTGCCCTTTAATCACAGCGGAATGGTTTCGACGCGCCTCGCTGGTGGTATTCCCGTTTCCACGCCAGCCTGTCTGCAGTAGGCCATAATCCCAATAATGAGCTCAATTCCGTGCACTAGCGGGAGACGAGTGTGTACAGTTCGCCCTATGTGGTGATTTATCTATGGGAAAAAGCTCTGGGACTTGCGCACACAAACAAGTGCTATCTCTCGCGGGCCTTGTCTGGCTCCCTGAGGCGATTACCGCAGGAGAACGTATTGTGTAGACCCTGCATCTACGAGCGCGCTTTTGGTCGACCGCCATCTGCCCCAGTCGTGGCCTGCAATGCATGTGCCAAAACTCCATGGTTCTGAGTATTGCGCTCACGAGAATCAACAGGAGTTGTGTTATGGAGTAGCCAATGCAGCACACTATTATGGCAATTGCACTACAAAGGGGAATCGACGCTAAACGCCTTGTTACTTTGCCCGCATCACTTGCATACGAAGGTCAAGGCGACGGGGGGCTTTGCCCCGCTCTATTCCACATCCCCGCACACCCAAAATAGGAACAGTGAAAGTTGTGCGTGTTCTTGGGGTGCCAATTGAAAAGAATACAAAACCCCCGCCCCGGCCCCTTGCCCCCCCTGGAAAAAAGCGCTGCCAATCGGTTACGCCGGCGATCTTAATTTGCCTTCCCTAACACAACATAACTGCCTGGAAATCACCAGGATTCACTGGGCTGAAAGTGGCCTACTGTTGTTTATGCTTTTCGGGCGGCTGTACTGTGTATTCAAATCCACAGCTGAGAGAAAAGAAATTTACTTCTCGATCAATTTGGTGAGACTTTCCCCCCCCCCCCCTTGGGGGGGGCGGCCCCCTATGGGTTTTTATATCATTTTTAATCAAAAACCGTTGATTTCCACGATTTTTGGTGAGCACTGCGTGTATTCGAGGCAGCTGTGCTCTGCCACTCATCTTGAACCACAGAGGGCTTGGCCGAGCCATATCTGGCGGCATGCGATCGCGCGCTACCGATGATCTCCTGCACCAGCCTCCCTATCTCACGCTAATTTACGTACTTATCTCCTTCACCCGGCTCTTAATCTGGCTCAACTGGTCCTGCGGCGATACAGTAACGGTAAATTGTAGCACAAGTTTTTATGACCCCTAAGCCTTGGATCAAGCGGATTGGTTACCCCATTCTCGACGGAGAGCGCGTAAGTAGCCGCGTTCATATCAATGGGCGTGACATTGCTTGCAGCTTCATGGGTCAGGCCTCCTACCGCTGTTGAGAGAGCACAAAACGGACGCCTATCTGCCAGAGCAACTTGCCCCCACCTTCCTTGATGGGTTGACTAACAGTCGGTGGCTTCTGGCTCACTTGTGTGAACGACCCTCAGACAAACCCCGAGAAACGAATCATCCCATGGTGCTTGAAGTGAACGGTACGCAATCGCCTCGTGTGCGCTTCAACGGCTGCAGCGGAGTGGTTTCTTTGTATCTCTATATATCGTCTTAAAAGCTTGGAAGGTCCAATCCTGCCCATCGGTCAAAACGAATAGCCGCCGAGCATGAATTATGGTATGCGTATATATAATGCTTGGTTATTCTCTATCGTGGATCTCTCACCATTGTTGAAGCAACCTCTGAAATACCGGGATTGGTCTGCAATGGTCCGTGCGGCAAGGGCATCGCTGATTCTGACTAATTCCTGAAACATATGAGCAGAGAGCGGCAACAGAAATCTTACCCGTTGTGCCCCCCCCCCCCCCAAAAATGGTCTGAGTTATCTTCTTGACCGCTGCTCAACGAGATGAACCTGTAGCGAATATGGCCATTTTGTCAAACTATCTGAAGTGAAACGGTTTGAACGAAGCTTTTCAAGCACGCATACATATCAGCAATGCATGCCATAACACACCTATAATCACCTAGAAAACCACCGACCTTAAATCTGGAGTATACACCCAGAGCGACTTGGTTTTCGTCGTAGGCGTTGGAAACACGAGTAAAACGTACTCAACGGTAGCTGGACAAACCTCAAGCGATCAGAACCCTCTTCCTCAAGATTGTTGCTGGTGAATCAATGCCGGCCCATAGCGCCATACTAGGTGGGCAAACCTCAGGACAACACGATCTCAGGCCTGGGGCGTGCTTCATTCCCTGATTCCGAGATTGATTGATCGATGAGATCATTAAGTTACCGAGCGACTTCATAGCCTAGAAACTGACGCACATCGTCGAAGAAGGATTTTGAGTGGATTCAACAGCGCCGATCAGTGTAATCACCGACGGTGCTCAGATTTCAGACTGAGACCTCGTTATTTTCAAGTCCAACGTCTATACGTTTCACCAACCGATAAGATATCGTATTTCGAGCTAACGCCGCATATATGGAATCAGCCAAACCCACAGGGCCATTACCTGAAAACTCTCGCGAGTCCGAGCTTTTAGCCGAAGACGAATCACTTCGAATAATCGATAATATAAGCTATAAACCTGATACTACGAATCCAATCCAGCCAGCGTCAATCCTCGTTGACACCCCAATATGCATAGTCGGTCTTGAAGCACAGAGAATGTGGCGTGATTGGTTCCGCCTTATATGCTCAAGTAACTAGGCCGCGATCTTTCGACGCATGCTGCCTAGCTGCCCCGTCGCGAATTACACGGTTCAAGCCCACGAACGACCGCCGCCTGCACCGCCTGGGCAATCATTTCACGCTTTTCAACTTGGCGGCCAAGAACCCACACAGAAATTGTTTGCGAAATTAACCGAGCTGCAGCACGCATGAATAATGGCACCGCAGGGCGGTCTGAGGGCCGACCCGCAGGCGTTCAAACACCCCGCGCTAGATCATTCTCCTGGCGTGGTATGCACCGCATTCAGATCCGTTGGTAGAGATTAAGCCTTTTCGAGCTCGATGCCTGCACACTAGGCTTCAAACCAACCTCAACAGCCGCGCCTGGGAAAATTGGCTTCATGTTATTACCCGAGCACTCACAGACTAGATTAGTAACTGGTGAGGATTGTATACTGTGAAATATAGATCTGCAAGGCCTGAATATGTCAAGCTCCCGAATCGCCGGCATCTTGCAGAAAAGGGGAGTACCGGCCCAAAGTCCCCATACCTGGTAAATAGGTGGCCCAGCTGATACTACGTTGTTCGTAACAGAGCCAATCGGAAGCATCAGCTCTGGAATTTCCCAGGCCGTCACAGTGAATCGTAACATACGGGACCGCAGAATCGAGCCAGGACAAGATGAGCGGGCGAAGCCGTAGGCTTATCACCATGGAGTTCATCCTAATCTTTATCCTGATATTCTTTTGTTTGCACTTGAATCTAAGCGAGCCTATACGCTGGCCAAGTACGGCCAAACGGCTGACGGGATTGTCGCCCCTGCGACAAAACGCCTAGCGTACAATTCAAAGGTCACACCCAACTCGTCGCCAAGACCATCCCTCCCTCACCCGGCCTGCCACGATCCTGCCGGCCCCCGAGAGGTCCTGTAGACGAACTCATCCCGGCGCCAGGGCAGCCACTCCTCGTCACTGCCAACATGGAGCGGCAGCTTCGCGGCATCAGAGCAAGGAACCAGCCAACCTGAGAGCAAGAACCAGGACGCGCGCGGCTGAGCATTGATGCCTTTGGATCGTGCTAGTAGGCGTAAACATTTTTGTTCCCCCCTTCGCAGTACATTGAGAATCGATGGCACAAAGACAGGTGTACTCACACCTACTGTAAGCCAGCCAAGCCTATACTCTTCACGAGAGCCGCAAGCGTGCTGAGATCGTCAGTATCGCATCAATCATATCGACCCTGAGCAACGCAACTCGAGCGATCGGAGTGCCAGTACCGGCCTCGCTCACCTCCTAATGGCCACACTGGTCCTGTATTAGTTCCAGCGTCACTATACCTCCCTACCTTAGTCCCTCCGAAAAACCCCGAAGTTTCATCCAGCAGCGCCTTCCTCATGCCTGCCGCGCTTTCCCAGCCAGGAGCCAAGCACTTTCACCTTTGTGCGCAGTTGTACCTTCGGGATGCAAGACTTTTGCAAGATAAGATCTCTCTCCAACGTGAGCCGGCGCTGCCTCCCAGTTCGCGCACACATCTACCCAAGACACTTAATTTTTCACTGGCTTATTAGAAAAATTGTCCAGCTCTTGTAGCGCTTTGGTTCAGCGCCTTGGATCGCGCCAAGGAAAGCACGGCCCCGGGACGTTGGCTTCACTATGAACTGTTTATAGCAGGTCAGGGTCTTTCTCCATATTGATTACTGCTCATTCAAATTTTGTCAGGTTGACAACCTGTGGCTGTTTCCGGCACTGTTCGTCCCACGACCACCAATCACCCTGATTTTGAACATCACGGGCGTTTCCTTCATTCCGCCCCTTCGGCCCTTCGCCGGCGGCGGGATGATGGGCCCCGCGACCGGATCGGGTAATCTTCCCCAATCCAGCGGCTGAACCGGCATGTCGGTAGAGCTCAACAGGAACTGCCATCATCTTGCGGCGAATGCATCAACGGCTACGGCCATCAACTGGCAACATTGGCACCTCCCCCACCTGCACAACATCACACAATACCCATCGCCCAAGTCTTTCGTCGTGCCATTTTGGATTCGGCGCCCAAAGGTTAATTTCATTCACTCTGGCTCCTTTAGACCCACGGCAGCCCAGTCAACTACTCGGCCCTTGGCACGCGAAAATCATGTGGCTCGGATTCTTCCAATCGCTGCCTGATTCAGCGATGGATTTTGAGTCTGTGATATGTCTATACCCACCAGAACGGTGGAGCGTGCGTGCTTTTACTCGTTGTGAGCGTCCACGACCTAATCACCTCTCAACGTCCGAGCCTTCGCCACCCTTTGCCAAACGTTTTTCAATAACTCTCCGTTAGCTGACGGGGGTCAACCTGTGTTTTCACAGTGATCTCTGGATATTCGTGCTGAGAACCAGTTTTCTTGTGAACTGCTCCCCCAATGGATTTTCAACTGTTCTGGCCAAGCTTTGCTGGAGTCTGCAAGACACGTCAACTGTTCCCCTCAAAACTACTGTTGTAAGTGCCATCCCCACACCAGATAATCTGGGCTTTTCCGACACCTCACGCTTTATTGCGTTTGTCCTTGACGTGTTCTTTTATTGGCGGACCTTCGGCATTTTTGTGTAGGCCTCATCTCTCGACATTTGTCCCGTCCTCTCCCGATCAGATATTGCTTGCCCATGCGATACTTGTTCCCTGCTTATGTTTACTTCACCTGCCAAGACTGTTTACTGGTACAACTTTTTCACTCTGTTCCGGTGACGAACCTTTGCAGCAGACTCGTTCTCAGGCCCCGCCCCTGATCAGTTCACCACACAACAATATACTCCAGTATCGTAGAGTTTTGTCCTGCACCAAAACACAACCAAGCACAGTAGATCCACCACCAGAAAAACCTAGCCTTTTACAGTTGCTCTACTCATAGAATAAAAGCAGAGACCATGTCCCTGCTCGGATTCAGCACAAACTTGTCACAATACCGAGCCGTACAAACTCTTTCATATAATCATGGCTTACATGAAAAAAGTGAATGCCGAAGTCAACGCGCCAATTCAAGGATCCAAATGGGCTCCTCGGCAATTTACACATAGATCCAGAGCATAACCGGGCATTGAGACTGAAGCCCAATTCGGGGAGCAAGCAATTCTAGGTAAACACAAGAAGCAGAGCTCTAAATTTTTGAAGAGACAAGGGCTAATTTGGCTGAGAACAACCGACGTTATCGCTCAATAATTTCTTAACACACACACAGAATCTTAACTTACGAGAGGCAGAACTGACCAACATGAACCACAAGTTACTTTTCCAGCCATGACAACAAAACTCTACTCTGAGGACGCCCCCAATCACTCGATTTCTAGCTCACCGGTCAAGAAAATCTTGCAGACTTGACCCCAACGCTGATATAGAACCCCTAATAGAGCCGGTAACAGGAAATAAAATGACTCGAGACAAAAAAAGACGCGCTTAGCAAAGCAGAGGGTAGACCATGAGAGAACCCAAATGGCTGCCCAAGGTGGTCTTGCATTGATAGGCTTGCTCCCTTATAGACCCAACGTCGCTTTGTTCTTATATGTTTTTGCATCTCTCAAAAATGATAGGACAAAACTCGCGCAACTGGCATACTAACACTCTATATCCATCCTATGGTTTTTTCACATGTTTCGATATCCAAAATACAACTTGTATTACCGCGATACGGCGACAAAATGGCTACTAGCAGGGCCTCCTACCTTAAGATTTCGTATGCTCGGAAAGCTAACACGCAAGCTCATGGAGTTCCAGTTAGGTTGCTGCTATGGGCAGTAGAACCACTACGCTTAAGTCACTTCAAGGCCTCTCTAGGCCGGACTGTCTGCCATCAATACGATATCAAAATAAATTCAAGCACTGCGGTTCTTGAAACAGCGGGCGCGGCGTCGGTTAATCGGTTAAGGTAAGGTATCCTATAAAGGTGGACACAAATTTGGAATCTGGAGGCTAAACTGTAGGCGCAGAGATCAAAATTTGCACTCGAACCATATTTTTCATGACCACCCCAAAACTCAAGACACTGACTTCCATCACACCATCAATGAGTACCCATCCTTCACACCTTACCAAATTCACCCCCCACCCTAAAAGCTCAATGAGTTGCCTCTCCAAACCTGCTACTCCACTTTCACATTTGTACCAAACTCCACCAATGGCTTCTAAACTAGACTTCATCGCGCTGTCCAGCAACATTCAGTTCATGGAAAGACAAAACTCAATTCGAGAGGAGACTTCATATAGTTATCGCCCACAGGGAACCTTAGAGTTTCAAGGGACATTGTTGAAAGAAGAACACTTCGCACGTTCAATAATAGCCTGCCAAATCGGGCCGTATTAACCCTAGGTACTCGTTCAGCATTTATTCGAGTTAAATAGGTCCCAGCCACTATTTGAGAGATGTGCGGTCCCGGGTCCAACAGTTGGTTATCCCACTAGTAATGGCGTGCCTAACTGATCACTCTCTTGCATGTTCTCTCTCTACTACAGGACTCCAGTCATCATAGTGAGGTACCAGACTCGTGCAATCTAATTCTATAAAATCTCAGCACACCCAGAAAACACGGAAATCGCGGAGTGAGTTCCTCAACAGTGCGAACAATTTGGGTGCCATAGACGGATCACTTTCCATCATTCATTCCAGCCCCAGGGCCTGAAGGCTCCTGAGCTGGGGCTTCCATTGCCGCCTAGTGCCCCCCCTACGAAGTGGGGCTTTTTTATCCCCCCACCAAAAAAAAAAATTTAGGCTTCCTGTCGCTGAGCAGAACCTTACAAGCCGCATTCCCCATTAATGCTGCTCTGGAGTCCATGCAACCGCTCGGAGGACAAAGAGGTTTGACGTTCAAGGCAACACTTCTTGGCCGCTGTGGAAACGGCGACTTGAGGGCATCGGCTTACTTCCCCTGTGGCACTTATAATTCTCATAGGACTATCTGAGACTAAATACCGAATGGTGCGTGCCTGAAGTTCATCCCGCATATAAGCTGAGAACCACACTGTTTCGGAGTCCTATCCAACCATCGCGGGCCCATATTTCTATCCTGAAATCAAAAATGAATATTCGTGCGCTGCCGACCTCGTGTAGAGCAGGCCACCTCACATGGTCTTCGGATCACAACTCACCAGAAGACGCATCAGAGAAACAAGCACTGTCGCGCCCTTCATAACACGGTGTGTCCCCCGCCTCTAGTGTACCTCCACCTTTAGTTTTGAGCACACTTCAGCTCGTTCGAAAAGTGAGGAAAAAATGTCCGCGATGGCAGGCCCAAGGGCTACCCTCCGCAACCGTCTGAACATCAAGAAATGAAAGGTGCCGAACAGCCAATGGCCTCCAAGTCCGTGAGACGATATGGCCCGCCCTCGATCTCTGCAATGAAAGGGCACACGATGCCATAAGAAATCTGACCCGATATCCGCCAATGACAAAAAGGAGAGCTCGGCTGGAACCGTTTCCCCACTCCTTTTCTAAGTAATAGCCAGACCTAATATCGGCAAACAGAAGAATCGGGAACAACCAGCCAAGCCCAACACAGAAACACACACATTCACTGCGAAACACTACGTCGGAAATGCGCACCGAGAAACACTGCCGTCCATTAACAACACTGTCGACAACCAAACGAGCAATTCCATGTTCCCCGCTCTCTACATTCGCTGCACAAATAAAGGACCTTAGTCAATTCTTATCGAACCCCTACTAGTCACTTCTGAAACGTTTACGGGCTGTGTCCCTATGCCCGTAGTGCAGTTTCGTTCATAAAATAAAAAGCCCAAACCAGGCACGCTCTGTAAAACGCTGAAATGCAATCGCCAAATGAATGACAAACATAATCCATATCAAATCACTATTCCAAAATTTCGAGGCGGGCCGCATACGGCGCCGCAAATTACCATGTGACCGTCCCAATGGTTTATGAATAGTAACTAGGAATGTCACATGCCGGTAGGAAGATCGTCGTGAATCTTCATATACACAGCGCGTTGATCAATGAAAGGGTAAAACGCAATCTCATCGGTCTCTCATGTGGTATTGTGTTGCGGGGGCGTTGGTGCCTTCTGGGCACGGGCCCTCAAATGGTCGTGGGCAACTCGTCCATGGTCTGCCAATGACGATCAAGTTGGCCGGGCCCCCTGTGCGATCTGGCCATGCAGCGTCAGCGAGAAGCGACGCAGTCCTGGGTTTCAACGACCACAAACGTAATTACGGCTGGGATCCCCTGGACTGGTCGTTGCCTCGAGCAACCAACCGTCGAGCCAATCACTTTTATTCTTTAATTCCACGTCCAGAAGCAGAGAAGTTCTTTGCCTCCTCAACAGGCCGTCGCGGTGAGACATTGAACCCCAGACTGTCACCGCAGCGGATCACGTGACACTTTTAAACTTGATTGCGCCGCGAAGCCCTCTACTCGACGAATGACTGTCTGGTTGTGGCCATCATTGGGTCCTCTTGAATCAAGCCGCCAACGGAGTCCACCTAATTTCTAAATGAACGCCGCCACGATAGGAGCACTCGGCACAGGCTACTGCCACAGCAATCTCTAGCGGAACACGACGCCCACTCAAACGAAAATTCGGACTACGTTCCTACCTTGGAGCACTCCGCCAGCTCAAACAGGTTACGGCCTTTATCAAGCCACCTCTGGCCACCCACCGACTCAAATCCGAGGAACGATGTCCACAATAAGTATGGAAAGTCTGGCCGGAATGACCATCTTCCAAGCCACCAGCCGGTGTGGCGAACGCCCTGTTTCTCGCACACGCCTCTGTCCCATCTCATCCGAAGCCTACAACCCACGGGTTATACGGGCTCGCTGACGGCGCCAGCCCGCTGATCGATACCCGTCTGCTTCTTCCAAACAAACTTGTGACGTATGGTGCCAGCGCCGGGGAGGTATCAGTATTGCAGACTTTCGAAGGGCATCAGCTCAGAATTAACCGCCCCAAGCAAGAGCTAGGCCACTTCGTACCTCTTCTTTGCTACTGTCTCTTCTTTTCAAATTCGTCCGAAATGTACGCCCCTAACTGAAAAGGCCAGCTCATCCCTTCTCTCGCACCAACCAAGACCAGAGTGAGGCTTGGCTGCACTGAGATACAGCCATCTGGCACCACACAGCTATCGCTTCGGGGCCCGGTAATAAATTCTGCTACCTCGTGAGTGTAGCCATCCTCCTCACCTCTCAAGACCGGCCATTAGCCCATCGTTCCAAGGCCCCTTGGTGCTCGCCAACCCGCCCACACTTTCATTGCTAATATGTCCTCGCCCTCTTTGCCCCCCACCGGCGCCCCAGTACACGCTCTATATTCTTCTCCCCCCACCTACACCCACTCCTTTCGTGGGCCCTATCGATCAATTAACTATCCACGCTCGGTAGTTGTGTCCACAAATCCTCTGCGACCGGTACTCCGGTGGCCGTCCCATGTGTTGATCGATCCGTCATCAGAACAATGTTGGGTCAATTACCTGACTAATTTTGAATTCCCCTCGTGTGAAATGCGTCTTTATCCAATTCGTGCTGACAAATCCATAAGGCAAATTAATA
>Ga0163217_1021244_pt1 | contig 10306 bp, 6 predicted proteins | sample SynspAceP_FD_185933 | JGI IMG/M metagenome (GOLD analysis project Ga0163217, IMG submission 185933) | Saline lake microbial communities from Ace Lake in Antarctica - Synechococcus sp. Ace-P (PacBio error correction) | ecosystem: Environmental > Aquatic > Non-marine Saline and Alkaline > Saline ...
AACAGAGAAGAGATTTAAATTGGGGTTTTTGGGTTTTTTAAACTTTTTAAAAAAAAAAAAAAAAAAAAAAAAAACTTCATTTACGGAAAAACTGGCCTTTCATGTGGAGTGGTTTTGTGGTGAAATTGGCCCAAGTTTTTTTTGAAAAGAGCTGAAAACCCTAAAAAAAGTAATCTAGCGGTCCCAAGAAGTTTATTTTTAAACCGTCTGACGTTAAAGTAAAAAATTGGATAAAGTATTTTTCTAAACCAGAATAGAACAATGTTCATTATGTAAGAGTTTATCAAGAAATACCTTCCAGCGGCATTAATCTGCAACTGAAGATGAAAAGATATAGAGATCATTCTGGTAATTGATTTTTTCCCGCTCATTAAGTTCGAGTGTTTATCGGATTAGTTTTACTCTGGTCAACAGTAGCACCGGAAGAGGAAGTACAGTAAATCCACAAGCCAATTTGGCGAAAAACTTATTTCCTAGAAATAGACCTGAACCAAGTTTCAATTGGTAATTGCGAAAATTCAAGTAATGGGTGATTTGCGGTAAAGATTGGAAACGTCCCTAGTACACTAAAGAAGAAATTAATTGCCATGTACTTCAAATTTAACGTTTCGACTTTGTAAACAATTGCAGTTGGAATCAAAATCGCTGCAACCGTAATATTTTCAATAAAACACCTCAAGAATTAAATATCAATGATCTGCCACATTGGTAAGTAATGTTAAAAAAATCCGGCGCTTATTTAATCCTTTACGTTTTTTAATGATATCAACGCTAAACAATCGAAGAAATGTAGTATTAACTCAGATGATTGAAAACGGTAAGCAAAACGATTAATAGTTGCCCTTTGATAACATTAAAACTAAAAACCGATAGAGAATTAACTTTCAACGAGTTGAATCACAAAGAAGGTATTGCTCCATACTGTTAGAGAAATTTCTACGCGCTTGATTTTTGAAATATTTTCTCAGAAATCGTAATTCTACAACTGGTTGAAAATTAAAAATATCGAAAAGCAAATGGCAAAAGATATGACATCTATATAAGATGTTAAAAATATACCACCACCAATTAATTATGTACCATGCAGTCATACGCGAATATGGGCGATGGAACAAAGATAATTTGGAAGAGGAAATTACAAGCTGACTTTTTAAGATTTGCAGCGTAAAAAGAAGAAAAATCCATTTGAATTGGAGAGTTTTCGGATGAGAAGTGGATCAAATCATTCATTCAGCTATGAGAAGAAAGACAGTCGCTATAATGTAATGGGTTGGGTGCAATGTGCCAATGCGCGGCAGCCGAGAAAGTACGTAGAAAGAAAATTAAAGAAAAAGGTAATTCCATTATTTTGAATGTCAGGCTGAATGATTGCCATCATAAAAGACGAGTAACCCCAAAGGCATCTATTGATTAGTTAATTTTTCAATATACCCGTTCAATGAAAACTGTTTTTCTGAAAGGAAGAAATTGCACGAGCACTATCACCGATGGAATATATACGTTATTACAAAACTTCTTGCAAGGTGGGCTTGATGTCAAATGGACCCAAAATACAGGATACATTAAAGCTTGGGTTGGTGGTAATCATAGCAAAGTATTTTCCTTAGAATCATTTGCTCAGAGTAAACGACACAAAGTGGATCTTACCTTAAGCCATTTTGTTTGCTGTAGCAATTGATGAGGATATTTCTCCCATGTTAATGAAGTTCCAAATGTACCAGTAGTATTTAAAGAAAGTGGCGAATTTGATTGTTGATAAGACTTGGTTCACCAAGCAATAGTGAACCCGAAAAGATTTGGGTTTATAATGTAACGTTGAAATACGGTTGGCCAAACTCAATGAATACCGGGTTTCTCCTTTTTCCCCCTTTTTTAACATGAAGAAAGTTTGGCCCTGAGCGAGTAGTAAAAAATGGCAAGAAATTTAAAGTATTACTAGTCATCTAGATCCGTTCCATCTTGTTTTAAGGAGTGCTGAACTTTCGGTTATGAAATGTTGAGCATTGTGAACATTTGTGAACAAGGGAATCTATACTGAACCAATCTATATTACTTCGAATTGAAGATAAAGTGGTAATGGTGATTCAAAGAGTTTTTATCCTGAAAACAAAAGAAGTCATTAAGTGAAGAAACCGCTTATACAATGTGCATTTATATGAGAGGCGTTTACTTCATATAACTATAAACTAAGGCAAAAGCAAGAAAACGGCAGGAACTGGATTCGATTGCGTTTTCAAGTCCAATGAATATGGCGGCTTTAACAGGTCCAATTGCAGGAACAAACAGGTACAACACAAAATAACCTCCTGAACGGTTGGTTTATTGAAGATGCCTAAACTTAGTAACGGGAGTTTGGGTAGGCGCAGTACGATAGAAAGTGTTCGATTCCTCAAAGAACGCAGATGCAAGGTGCCAAATTCGCCTCCCTATTTGGGATATTACAGTGAAAAAGGAATTTCAAGACTCACATTGAAAATAAAGAATGTAGCATTTTGAGAAACCAGACCGTCAACTCAGAATAGAATTTGGACTGTAATAAAGCAAGAAGACGGCAATAATTTAATGACACGAAGAACGCTTAATTGGAGGATTGATGAAAAGGTAGTTTGCAAATGTTGAAGAAGCAATAAAAGTGAATAGAAAGCGAATGACCCTTATGTTGAGGAGGTTCGGAACTTTGTGTATTTCCTGAAAATGTTTGAAGCTTTATCTAAAGTAAAATCACTGATTTAAACATGTATTTCTAATAATGCCAGATAAATTGATTTTGGCTGGATTTTTATTGAAAAAAACAAATCAAAAAATGATTTTCTTCTACTGTGGCGAAAACGATCGAGTTGAGCGTCAAAATGTTAAGTGGAGAGGTGGGAAGTGTAATTACAGCGCCAAGGAACGTGGCTGAAAAATGTAGAGCTGGAAGGCGCCGGTAATCCTGCATTTACGTCCTGCTGGTTTTACGGTACAAGAAGTAGCCGAAGGAAAAAAACGAGAAATAATGACGGAAAATGATATATCCTAGAAAAAGCCTAGAGCCGACTTTGCCATTTGTTAAAAGCCTTGAAAGGAGATACTAAAGAAATTTAGTTTTAAAAAGGAACTGCAAAGAAACTTCAATCCAGTGATGGCCACTTGCGGGTAGATTACTATAGCAGAAGTGGAACATGTTAGTGGAGCCAGGCGAAATGCATCCAAAACAAATCAACACCAGGAAATCTTGTTCATCGCATTTTCGAAGGAAAAGAATTACGAGAAAGAGAATTGAGACAACGAACTATTTTCAAAATAAACAGAATTGTTTATTTTGAAAAATAGTTCGTTTGTAATAAGTGGTTAATGAAACAATATAACAATGCAGAATTCCTTGATATAACTTTAATAAATTAATGGGAAATAATTAGTAGAGAGAATATGCAGAAGGAGAATATACTTAGTCCAAAAAAACGATAATTTTGCTTAGCCATTTATCTGTTATGCTGGAATTACTTTAAAGAAGAAGAAAAAATATATTATCGCAAGCACTTTAAAGTTCTGGCACCTCAAATTGTGCAAATATGGACATGAAGCACAGAATAGTGAAAGTAAGGCGGACTTTATACATCAAAGTAAAACTTGCCGCAAAAGAAGTAGAAGAAACAAAGTATTGTTGACTCTCTGTAAAAAATCAAGAAAAGTTATCCTTTGAAGAAAGTTTAGAAATCCAAATAAATGAAATGTTTAATCATTTATAAAATAGAGTCGAGCCGCGAGAGAAAAGCTGACTTAAGTATATTGAGAGAGACATTTGAGAGAATTGTGAGCGAGTTGTTAAATTAGTCAATTGCATAAGAGAAGATTTATTGTTAGGAGAGAGAGAGCGAGAGAGCAAGAGCGAAGCTGCAAGAAATTTTACATAATGGTTTTACGGTGTGAATCCTAGAATTGAATCCACCTTTGGTTTGCAAATTTATTATTACTCTGAAGTGATAATTGAATGTTACGGGCGACAGGATCAATATTGGAATTACGAGGGAGTCGTTTCCTAACAGACGAATCGTGACCTGATTGATCAATGCAGGATAAGCTAAACCATAACTACACGCGGTTGCGAGTATTTTGATCTCTCTGATGAGCGTGCCATGATTCGTGGCGGAAAGGTTCAATTGACCGTTGGGTGCGATGGAAGTGTCCAAAACAGTCGATATCGCTAACTGTGGAAAATACCGGGCAAATGTAAAAATTAGTAAGCTTCTGCTGATGAAGCGAGTGAGAGAGGGTGCCATCGAGCAATCGGCCAATAAGTCAGTGGAGAAGTCAAAAGCATTTGAAAAAAGTGAGCTGCGCATTTGACAAGGTGTGGTGCGTTTAAGAATAGTAAGTAACTCTAGGCGGTTATCGGATGTAAACAGAAAGAGGATTTGAACTAAAAGAAAGAGCGCCCTAGAGTTTACTGGTTGAAGAAATTATTTCATTAACAAAAGGGAACTGTTAAATGTTGAAGTGAAGGAGATCCCTGAAGATGAATATTAAGTCAAAAGGAAAATCGCTATCCCGATCACAGAATAAGTAAAATCAACTTCACGCAGTTTCAAAAATCAAATTGCAATATTATCTCAATAAGATTGTAATTGACATTAATCTTTCGAAAATATAATTACCAGAACTTTCATAATGTGTTGGGGATGGGATGTTTTGGCTTATTATTTATTACTTCCCTTTACTTTTATTCACGTGACCCTGGTATGTCGATCAGACAGATTTCAATATACATTTTTGATACTTTGCAGCCATTCGGTACATTTTATCCAGCATATTCCTATTAGGAAAATGAAATTTGGTCGCCGGATGTACACTCTTGGATACGCCATTTTATAACTTCCATTCTTATAAATTGGGTCAACATTTGGGCGTTTGCCTTTCCTCTTATCCGGCAGATGGTTTTTTTCATATCCATACCAATTTTCAATTGCAAAATGGAGGTAATCGAATTTAATAAATAGGTGGAAAGTGTTTGCCATTCGGAAATCTTTGAACTCATTTTTCTCTGATAAAATTACAAGTGTAGTATTGTCTTATGTCTTACCTAGGAAACTACATTCTTTCATCGAGGCAGTAATTGGAATGAATCGGCCGCAATGCTATGATTTTGCTGATTTGCTGCTGCATTAATTATTTAACAATCAAAATGCACAAACAATCCCTCAACCTAAAAATCCTGCAATTCTTATTGGTTTGGTATTGGTTATGTATTCTTGCAAGAAGGTAGTGAATATTCGAAGTTTTTGTTCCATTGTTATGGAAATTTATGACAAAGAAGTCTTTGATAAAAAAACTAGATTGTTTGGGAGAACCGAAACACCTTCTTTTTTCCTTTTTGGCGGGTTGTTTGTTTCCCAATGGTTCAAATCATTTAATTGGAAGCTAATACGGCTGATTTTATTTTCAAATACTTACAGAGGTCACTCTTGGTTTTGATTGCTACAAACTCATTTCAAAAAAGTATTTTTCAGCTACAAAAAGGCTGGTTTGCCTTTATACTCCATAATGCATTGCACTTTTAAGGAATGGATCCATGGTGAAGCAAACACAAAAAAATTAGTCTTGCTGTCATTCACTTTGCTTTTGATAACATTGTATGTGATTTCAAGCTGGGGAACTTGGTGCAAGGAGGGAATGTTTTTTGGTTCTCGATATTCGTGAATCATAACGCCTATCCTGGCAATTCCTTTTGGATACGTTTACGCAAAGCAATTTTAAAGAAACGCGATTTAAAGTATATTTCATTGTCTTCGCTTCCTCTTTATTTTCTAAACTTTCCAAAACGTGGCAATTCCAATAATTCCTATTTGATGGTTACTCCATGACCAAAGAATATTATTGGATTAAATCTTTTTAAAGAACAGAAACAAACAAAGAAGATCTGAAGTATCGTGAGATATCAGAGACTTTGCCCCAGTTGATCTTTTCTAACAAAGGAGAACTTAACAAAAATAGAACTGCAGCTTTTTCTAAATTTGGAGGATGTAAATTTCATTGATTTAATAGAGAATTTAATTGACCCCTCTGTTCAGTGACGGAGAAAATAGCTTTAAAAATAACCCCTGAAGCTATTTATGGACCAACCTATAAGCTGCCATACCATCACAACTTTAACAGAAAAAGAGCAAGCTTACATGACGGTAAATTTTGATTATTTTTGCGCTCATGTTTGGGCAGAAAGCTCAGCATTTCTGTAGTTGAAATGGACCACAAACAATGGCCAATAGTTGGAGAAAAGGCGAGCTGGGAAAACTTACGTTGACTTTAAACACAAAACTGTGAATTGACACTGTTTTCTGTGGACTATTTAACTCCGTAACTCCAATTGTCAATGAACCAATTGATGTCTTTAAAATTTAACGTTTATCTAGAATGGTGATAAGTCCAATCAACATCGACAACTTCAAGTGGATTTTAAATATGAGCGAAATGGTAAATTATTTGGGCTAAAACCATAAATTCTTATCCCTTTGTAGTCACTTACTGATTATTCTATAATGGAGAATCAATTTATGGATTTGATAAAAATTAGTGTCTGTAATTACCATATATTTTGCTCTCCTTTAAAATTTTTAGCTTCTAGAAAACTTCTTTCTGAAATGCAAATATTGGCACTGGCCACCCTTTTCTTTTTAAAAACGCATCTAACACCACATTTAGGACTTGCATCATCATGAGCTACTATATAAGTCATTCATTCGGCTATGCCATATTCCTCTAAATGACCTTCAACTCATGTAAATTAATCTAACCATTTTGTATCCGATTAAAATCGGAATTTCACATTCCCTTGAATATTATCACACAGCAATAAAAAAAACTAGAAAAGTAACCTGAAAGAATAATAATGTAGCTACTTTACTTTTTCAAATCAGCCAACTGATTTTGAAATAAACATCATAATAGTCAATGGGATGATAATCATTAATGCAATTGCAATAATAATCATGAATACATGAACGGTGAAAAGAAACAGAAAGAAGCTCAAAAACCCGGCTAAAGCCATCACAGCATAAAAACCAATTAGAAAGTGAATGCCCGCTTATAAACGCCGGAAAATCAAAACCAACGCCAAATTAACACAATATAAAATGGCGACCAGACTGAAAACAATATGTAATTTTTCCAAACCATTATGCTTGTTTAACTCTAATATTAGGCTCGTGAGGGCACTCCAGATTGTGCTGTCCTAAAATAGAAAATATTTGTTTCGTCACCTGGTATCACCAATCAGCAATATTTTATACCAAGAGAAATATAATAACGAAAACAAAACAAGGAATCCAACTATTGATTTTTACGTGCCATAATAGATAATGTTCTCTTTTCGAATATAGGAGAATAGATCTAATACTAGATATACCCAACTGCTAAGTCGAAAAAATATATGTTAGTATCTTAAGCAAAGCAGCAATGCCACAAAAAGTATCATAACCTCTAATTAGTTGCAGACCTTTGTTGAGAATATGATAATAAAATAGAGGCCAATTAATGAAAGGATAGTATGCAACGATCAGAATAAACTATTCCAATAAACAAACATACACTGAAAGTAAAAAGAAATGCCCGCAACATACCACCATAATAATTATTATTCAATATCTTAGAAGAAAAGCTATATAAACAGAACAACCAATAATAAAGTAGTTAGCATCCAAATAAGACGGTAAACTGAAATAGTCGTGACCAAAAATTATGAATAGCCAACAAAACCAATAAACAAATCAATGGAAATTCCCCGCAAGCTTTTCAAATTCCCATTGTTGATTGCTCTCTGGAGGTCCCTAACAACGGGTTTTCCATCACGTAGTAATTATATTGTGCCATTAAGCGCATCAAGCCCCTGTCGCCAAACATGGATTTCCTTTGGTGGTTGAATCTATAACTTAAAATACCCGTAAAAAACGTAAAGCAATACTACTAAAAAATAGAACAAAAAGTAAATCAGGTATTGCTTTCTAAAATGCATTCATTTTGATTGATTGATTCGAAAATTGGGATGATCTTCATACACCAATCAATTTAAGATTACTAACTTTTTATCTCCCAAATATATCAAAATGATCCACCGCTTTAAACCCTGTGAATTCCTTATCAAAACATACTCTTCTATATAATTTATTTCAACAAATGTTTGGTTAATCTAAGCCAACACGAAATAATGTAAATCTTTGTGCACAAGATTTGAAATCATATCCAATAGATAGAACCAAAAGACTTTAAAAAAGTAAATAATAAGCAATCTTACATGGTTTTTAGTAGCATCCTTTTTTCTTACTATTGTCTGCCAGGAATTTCTGCTTGTTTAAACCCATTTTACTTACCGAAGCTTCTAAAAACCTGTTTCTTATGGCCAGTATCTCTCTACGCATGGGTGCACGCCGAATTTTTGGGTATTGCCTTGGCTCAATTCTAATTGATTTTTATATTGTAAAATCAATTTACAACGTCTTACTGAAAAAATAAAAACGACTGCTTGGCCTATTGTACAAGACTGTTGGTTATGCTTTATATAAATACTTCAATTTTCTTTATTGAAGAATACCAACCAATTCCTTGACCAATTTAGGAAATAGAAAGTATTAGTGACTCAATGTGTCTGCAATTAGGAAGATAGCTTTACACTTTTCAGAAATGAGCTATACCATGATGTGTAATAAAAAAGTAAGGGCTCACTTTAACAAAACTAAGTGATTAACCGCTCTGTATATTCTTTCTTATTTCCGACAATTGATTGCTGGTCCAATCGAAAGGTTTTAGAAGAAATTGCTAGGATCCATTTACAGACAGAGACAACCAAAACAATTACAATGTAAATTATATGGGTTTTATCGATTTTCTATTGGAATAGTGAAAGAAGGTTTAGATAGCAATGTAACTAGGCGAACAAGCCGATTTAATTTTTTATCTAGCGCCAGAACTTAAATTCATCAATCGCGTGAATCGGCGGTTTTATGCTAGACTTTCAAATTATTTCGATTTTTTCAGCTATTCAACATGGCAATTGATTAGGGAAACTGATGGATTTCACTTTTCCTGAGAACTTCAATAGTCCGTATATTTTTTTCCCCTTTTTTCCCAAAAAAAAGTTTATAAAGTTGAATTTTGGAGAAGATGGCACATTAACAATTGCACCTGGAACTGCGGTGCTATTTTATACATCCATTAGGTGGAAATCGAGTTAAATCAACCTACAGGTGTACTCAAATTTGTGTGTTTTTGTAATCTCTGGTTTTGTGGCATGGTGCAGCTTGGAAACCCTTTGTGATTGGGAGTATTTCAATGCGTCTTCCTAATTGCAGACCGTCTATTTTTGAATCGATTACTTCTGTAATCGTTAAGTGGGACGTGTATTTCGACTTTGTAATTGAATGACTGGTTGGGTGCTTTTAGATTCCAAACACTTTCAAGCTATTGACTTCACTGAAGGTGGTAGCAGTTTTCAATTTTGAATCAATTTCCGAACTTTGTTAGTTTAGATATCTGATAATTACGCTTTTTCGTTGGAATATGTTTTAAGTTTTTACTGATTATTCCCTTCTTTAAACGAATTCTACTCTAAATCAGCAGTGGCATTTCAACAAACCACCAATGTCTTTTTTCAAATTTTATCATCATCAGTGTTCTTAGTCATTAGCAAGCTGCTAATATCAGTTCTAGTTTTAATCCGTTTTTTTACTTCCCGATTCTGATTGTGGATAAAAAAACATACAAAAACCTAATTTTCTTCCTGTTGTTTGGGGTTACTTTTCTGTCCCCTTATTCAGAAACGACTGAGCTTATACCAAGTAACTCCGTTAGTGGATACTTTTTGAAAACAGAAAAAATAGAAACTCTCTGTATCGAACTTTAAATGGATGGACTTTCAGGAAGAATTTTGAATACTCGAAGAAAAGAGAATGTGTTTCATGATTTCCTTAAATTCGATTAAATAATCAACGCCAAAGATGTCTCTTTTAAATGAAAGTGAATACAACCGATTATAACAATAAGAAGGAAAACGATGGATTGGTTCGGTTTAGTTATATACAGACCTATTTGGGAAATAAATCACATCAGTTAATCCAAAACTCAAAAGAATACAAGCATAAAATAAAATTCACTCCAAATTCATTTAGGTAAAAGAGGCAAGCTTTTTTCCTAATGATCATCCTTGGTAAGCTGCCATTTACCCAAATTAATCCAGATCGATTCAATGCTGAAAACAATAAAAAAATCAACCAATTATCAAACCACTGATTCGTTATTAGACAGTCTGAAACAAACTTATTTGATTGAAAAAGTATTGGTC
>Ga0163217_1041351_pt1 | contig 10306 bp, 9 predicted proteins | sample SynspAceP_FD_185933 | JGI IMG/M metagenome (GOLD analysis project Ga0163217, IMG submission 185933) | Saline lake microbial communities from Ace Lake in Antarctica - Synechococcus sp. Ace-P (PacBio error correction) | ecosystem: Environmental > Aquatic > Non-marine Saline and Alkaline > Saline ...
ATAATAAATAACTACGCTTATGCTTGGTATATTAAGGTGGTATCTGGTGACGGTTAGTTATTATAGGTTTGCATTATTCATTTATGAGTGTAGTTTTGGCAGGTATTTTTTACTGTGGACACCAGACATAATTTGCTGCGCTGTTTCGTATTATTCTTGTATTAGCGGCATACCCTTGAATAAGGTTCTTTATTATGATAATTCAATCTTACGCGTCGTCTGCTTATTCGTTTATATTCGTATTTTTTCCTCCTATAGTATAGTTTTCAAACATATTTAATCAGTTATCGCGCTTCGAGATTGCTTCGTTATCGTTATATGGGGACGCGACTTGTCTCCTATTGTAGTGAATATGGAGGCGTCTTTGTTGGATAAGACATTTTTCGAGGCCGAACTGCTATCATTTTAGATCACACCGTTGATTCACTTGCTTGGCCTTTCTTCATTTTTCATGTACATGCGCCATTTAGGCCGCAGTTAGCTTCTTCCGCACTACATGCTTTATTTTGTCTTTCGCATACCGGCACCTCTTTCCGCACTGCATACCCTTGACTCATTTACCCGGATCATTTCCCTACGTCATCGATTTTGGCCCATCTGACATCTTTTCCACACCAGCCCTTTCTGAACCCAGGTACGCACGTCCCGCCCAGCTTTTCCACTGGTTTGATTTGGCCGTGGCCTTCTCTCCCATTTTGTCCATTGATCCGCCGAAGCTCCTATTTTATCTCGTGCTCTGCCATATCGTGAGCACTTCGAAACTTTCTGCTACGACACCATACACCCTGGGTGATGGCCCTGCCTTGTGCGCTTTCGCGGCACATTAACTACTTCGGAATCTTTCATAGGAATCGCTACCTTGCGCTTGGCCCATCCACAGCTTCATCTGCCACCGCCCAGCCCAGCTTTCCTCCTCGGCCTTACTCTAAACCGCCACCCGGTTTTCAATACGCCTTTCCTTACCACGGTCCGCCACAACCGTCCAGCGCTTTCTCCCTCCTTTGCCCTCCGTAACTTTTTTACCCCACTCTTTCACACATTTCACTTTTCTTCGGTTTCGCACATGCTTCCTTCCTACCATTCTCACACATAGTATCTCATTATCTCCTTTCGTTCAGACCAGGCTCTCCCCACACCTCTGGTGCATCCCCCTCTCCTGTGCACGCATCGGTCTACATTTTTCCACGGGCCTGCACCTCACACTCGATCTCCTTGCCATTCACTCGCTTCATAACACAGTACGTCACCCATTACCTAGTTCACCACTCCACACCACCTGGTTTGTCGGAGAGGTTTTCTGTAGAGGTACTGGCTAGGTGACTTGATTGTTTAATTTTTCGTCTTTCCGCCTTCTTTTCCGCTTCACGCCGCGCTCTTTTAATTGCTGCTTGTTTGTGTCGTCTGTTTGTGCTGTGTCCGACACATTGCGTGCTGCGCCACTTGGCATCGTACTCACCAGGTAGGTTCACTACTCCACCACTTCCCAGGCTTCCATACGGCTTGTGCTTTACTCTCCTCCGTCTCCTTTTCCCCTGCTTTGCCCCCGATTTACGCCCACACATTGTAGGCCTTTGATCTCTTTCATCTCCATACATTTATCTAGTTCGTTGGTTAACGCTGCTTGTTCGCTTAATTAATGCCCATTTTATTGACCATGTACATCCGCCCACCAAGGCAGCATACTAACAGTTATCTCTTTTTTTTACGGCTGTTTTTCGTAATCATAGCGGTATGTTCCAGACGTAGTGTGTGCACTAAGCGACCTCAATTGCTCTTACTTTGCATCTCTATTCCCACTTCTTCTTCGTACATCCACCACATTACGTTTGTTTTGCTTGCTGCGTGTCCCCCCACTCCCCCTTTTCACGTTACCTCATTTCTTGTCACTGCTTTTGGCGGCCACCATCTGCCCCTCTTCGCAACTGCAACTTTTACACCACCGTTTTTCCCTCCTTCATCCACTGCTTTCACGACCACTTCTCATAGTGGCCGGCAATTTAGGAGCCACCCCCTTTCCCCATGCCTCACCTTTCTCCATTCCCTCTGCTCTTCCTCTTTCGTGCTTGCCCTATTCTTCCGTCTTTGTTCCCACCGAGCCCCGGACCCATCCCACAATACTGCAGGTAGTGCGACTGGATAATCTATACTTTGACGTTTTATCTGCAGCCATCCTACTTTTTATACGACCCGTTTCTCATTGCACCCAGCTACCGGCCGACATGCCCATAGACTTGACCACGCCCCTACATATCCATCATTGCACTGCCATTCCGCTCCCCATTCAGACAGCCACAGCTCGTTGAAGCTACATACTACTTGGAGTTGGCATGTGCGCATTCCATCCATCTCTTTCTGCTGCACTCCCGCCTTTTTCCTAGCTGCTTAGCTGCTTCCTCGCTACATCGCTTGCCCTCCCCTTCTTCTTCTCTTCATCCTCTTCCTTTCTTCTACCGCTTGTGGTACCCCTTCGGCATCTGGTATCGAGGGAGAGATCCTCAACGCATTTTATTGCGTCTCTTACATTGGGGCCCTAGCCTCCTCCCGCGGTAGTAGCTGCTGTAGATTTTGTCATCTTATTGCTTCTTGTCACACTTACGAGTCAGTCATGTACATCTTCCAGCGACTTTTCTCTTACGTTTACTCGGTCTCTGACATTTCCCACTTCATTGGCCCAGTACACATTTTTTACTCTACGTCATCTGTAAGCGCCGCAGCGACTCCTCACCTATTGGGTCACCCCCCTTCCTCCTTCTCACCCCAGTGGACGCTCTGTATCATTTCAGTCTTCAGCTTCTGCTTCTTCACTTTTTATCACTCACCTTGCCTTGTACGTGTCTCCATTTCGCTTCGTGCCACTGGTCTATGTCAAGTGCACTTTCTCCTGTGTGCGCGACTCCTTGGCCACACAGTAAGGTCTCGCCTTAACTACTTGTCTTTCCTCTGTCTCTCCCTTGTTTGACTTTTCTTTTCGGCTGTTGCCAATTTCCCTTCTTTTATCCGTTACATAAGTTTTCCTTACTTCCTCCACCGGGGCCGTTTTTATTCTTTTGTTTTGCTCTTTCTCTTTTGTTGCAGCTCTTTCACCTGTCTATTCCTCAGATTCTCATGCCATTTCCACTCACCCAGACTGCATTCGTTTTTTTTGCGGCCCTGCCCACAGCATTTCCGACACTACTGTGTACATTTCACCTCATGTTCACGGTCGGCAGATAAGGATTTCGATATCCTCGTATTATCTTCCCTTCCACCACCTTTACCACCCCACATGCCACCTGCATCTACTGGTGATCCACAGGCTCTCGTATGTCGCATGACATTTACCGTGCCTTGATCTCCATATCCACTCTACCATGTACTGATTTTTATTCAGTACAGACCTCTATTATGTGGCATTGGCCCTCACTCGTATCCCCAGCCCGAGTCTTATACATCTGGTATTAGTTGTGTTTTTCCTTGCTTTCACATCCTGCGCCAAGGCCTATCACACTCCTTTTTGCTTCATCCGTCCCACTTCATCCCACTATGACCTCCAAGCGGGCACAGATCCTATTTTTTTTCATACCAGGCACATAGTATCCCCTCTTTATCTTTACAACTTTTTGGCTTACCACTCCTCGCGTTCTTTTTTTACCCGCGCTTTTATTCCGACCTCTTGTGTAGCTCTTGACTACCTTCGGTTCTGTTCTTGACATTTTTCAGCATACCCCGGCCGTCTTACACGCACCTTCGTCCAGCCACCCCTTTCCTGCCCATTTCTGCTGCACTCCGTGGTCCGTGATTGTTCTTCCCTACCTTACAGCACCCGCTGTACTAACCTTGACCGAGATGTTTTACCACAGGCTTATCCTTGCTCATGGTAATCGCTACCACACTAGCATCACTTTTTTGAGATCCCTCAAGCGCCCGCACTATTCTGCCACTCTGGTCCCGTCGCACCACCGGCCCCCTATCCGTTCACGCTACTGGCTCCATTCATCATCTCTTGGCCACTTACTCCATTATCTCACCTCTGCCGGATTTATCCGAGTAGCATTTTAGGCTTAACGTTCGCATCATCATAGCATTTTCGAATGGCTTGCATTGTCGATTTCTTGGCTCTTGCTTGCAGAACCATCCTCCACGTGGTCTGTCGCTCCTCACCCTTTCTGTATCAGTACCCATGCACATTACACCTTCTTCCTTTAACGTTCTGCGCCACATATCTTAATGCCCGTGACTTCAACTTCTTCTGTTGATCATTGTTCTTATTGATAGGGCAGTACCCCATCACCTGTTCCTTTCTTCAGACGCCTCACGCTGCTTTTACATTTGAATCGCTATGTCCGCTCTTCTTTCTTACGATTCCCCATTCGCTTTTCAGGATTCTTCCAGACGTTTTACGCTATCATTTTATTGTCACTTGCCTACGCTCTGGCACTCCACTTCACCGATCTTATCCACCTTTCCCTTCATTTGATCGGACACGGTTTTACTTGAGCAGCATTACTAGTGTAGGCCACCTTCACCTTCTAACTCACATCTTTCCATGTTTTCACGCCACCCTCCCCGCTCATTCATTCAGTCTCTCTCACGCAGATGCCTCCCCTTCTTTCCTACCATTTTCCTCCATGACTCACTCTGTCCCTTTGTAACTCACATTTTGCCATTCACCCATTACTATCCAATTACCGCTGTTCACCTGGACTTCTTGAACGTTAGGTTCAGGTACCTCTTCTTGAACCACAGGTGGGCCTTAGCTACTCATATCACCACTACCCTTCCTTCGAACCCTTTAACATCCAAGTGTAGCTCATATGCGTTTGTTGCACGCGTTGTCTACTTTCCCCGACCACCATATACCGTGACTGCACATTTGCAGCCCCTTAGCACCACTTCACGTCTCACACTCCGACTCTGTACATTTAAGCGGCGCACTGCATTTGGGGGTCTCGGCTAGACGGCCATATCGTACCAGGCATGTCGATCACACGGAAGCTGTCCTTGCTGTCGCGCAGCTACTGGTCGTTGGCTCTTTTTTCTTTTCCCTCTCTTCGCCCCTGGCACCCCTACTATTAGACCAGGCTCTACTTACTATCGAATGCACACATTTTCACACGGTTTGTCCTTCTGGCAGACACCCCCTTTGCAGTATCCCTTCTACCTTCACCTATGGACCTACCTCCGTTTACACCACCTCTACCTTGACACCCGCTGTCATTCATTTGCTGTCATTGGTACCTATGTTGGCACATTGATGGGTAATACAGACGACCTACTTTCCAGACCTTATTGCGAGCCCCATCCACGTTTCAATTCCTTGCACTGGCCCTCCTCTTTCTCCTTTGCCTCATTCGAGTCAGATATCCCAGGCGTTTCACTTATTCTCCTCTCGCTCCACCACCTACATACTAACGTATTCTCACTTTTGGTTTTTCAGCGTATTCCGTCTTGATCACATGCGCATATTGCCTTTTGCTGTCACTCACACTTTGGTTTTATCTGATAGTGCAATGATAGTCTCTTGATTGGCATGTCATCCACACACCCTGACCTCCTGCCAGGTTTCCACCCACCCATTCTTTAGTCTCACCATCGCGGGATCAGACCACTAATATGATTTCGGCCTATTCTTCTGCTTACACATAGGCATACATATTCCGACATCTACACACACCCATCTGGTTGTCCCATTCCCCATCTATCTCACTTCCGGTTGAACACACTTTTTTTATTAGTTTTTTTCACCCAGTCTTTCACGACGTTCCCATTCCTCCTACATACCCTATTGTCATTCCTTGTGATACGGTTTTTGGTTCCTTTTCATTACTTTTTCCTCTTCACCTTAGTCATTACGCATTTCTCTCCTCGGCTTTTCTTGTCGACCAGATCATTCTTGTTTTTTGCTTTTCAGGCCAGTCACTATTACATTTCGGGCTTTTTCATCCCTCAGACATTCACCTCCTTACTTTTCGGTCAACGCTTTGCTTCTCTCGCACCCATTCACCATAATATCGCCTTCTTTTGGCACTCTTCAGGCTACTACTTGCATCAGCTCCTCCAGGTTGACATACTCAGTGTAGGGACTGCCTGTACTCTACTTCTTGAGGATGCTACCGCCTTTACCATCTTCCACAGTCCCCCACTATGCCACCCTGGGATACCCATTGGCGTACATGAGCCTGCGTCTGCAGCATCTTTCTGCGATTTCAGACATTTTCCACTCATTGAGCCATCCTGACTCGCAGCTCTTCCACTTTCTTTTTTGCACGCCTCCTCTACCGTGTTTCGCATCATGCCTGGTCTTAGTTACTTATGCCCTATCAATTTTTTTATAGTACACTCTTATAGTGGCATTACTCTTCCCTCACTTCGGTATCATACAGTTTGTAAGTTTTTGCTATCATAGCTTTCTGCAGTAAAATTTATAACCAGGTTGGAAATTAGGTTTTCAATTTGCTGTTCCAAATTTTCCGCTTTGTCAAAATGCTGCGTATCATTCAAAAAGGTAATATTTTCTTGCATGATCCTTTTAACTTCTAATTCCTTTTTTCTTCCTTTCCAAAATAAACGGAGCACCCTCAGCATCTGCTTCTGGATGAAATTGGTACGCCCCCAAATATTTCATTTGGAAAAAACGAATTGCCATTACTGCACGCTCTAACGGAAACTTTTGGCCTAATTTTCTTCTACACACACTTACCATCTAATGTATAATTCCATCCTTCGCCCACACTGATAGCCCTCGAACTAACCGCAATAAAAAGGTCCGCTTCAATATTGAATAAAACCTCCTGTTGCACGCACTGTTTGGTTTGTAAATCGAAAATACCGGAATGATGTAGACTTCTTTTGGTAACCCTTGCCAACATCCCAATGCGAGGCAAGCCAATCTGAAATGAATGACAGATTAAAAAAGCATGTTTTTTTCCTGAGCATTGATCGATTATGGGATAAAGATTGAATCAAAATCGAAATATTTAATTTCCACTCTGCCTCTGTTTTTCAAAGGTGACCTGGCCGCCAGACATACAAAAATCATATTTCATTTAAATTGGAAGTCCTGTCCGTTTCTTTACTTAAAAATATCATACCGCCTTAATCATTTGTGTTAAAATTCACCATAAGCGAGGTATGCATCGCATACCTTCGTTGGTTGACCTGCTCATAATCCAATACCGCTAATATTAATAATTACCTTCATTAATCTAACTAAAATGGTTCCAAAATAAATTCTATTGGAAACGTATATACTATTTACTATATTAAAAGTCTTTCTTGTTGATCTACGATATATCTTTGTAACTCTACAAATCATTGTTCATTAAAAATTGTAGTTTGCCCTATCTGCACCAGTACTTGCTCATATTTGGTCACATAATTAAACTTCAGACCGGCACCTAATTCCGTCAACAACATCGCTCAAATTCTAACAGTTCACGGCATAAGCTTAGCGAAAGGAACTGCTCTTCTTTTTGCCAAAATCTTAAATCAACTTTGAATTCAATACCTCAGCAGCCCAACCATTTTATTTTCATTCATAACAATCGTCTATAGTTTTTAAAGTTTCTGATTCTGCGTCTCATCTTGTAAACACTTGGGCACCAAACATTGCCATTAACGCTGAATAACAGGTAACCTCACACAGTCATTACAACTATCGTCATTATTCTAAATTCAATGTTTGGATAAAAAGGTGTAAAATCGTATATCCACCAAATTTTTCTTGCTATTATCCAAACAAGTCTTCACAAAATTCCACGAACTTATAAAAACTCAGCACACTAGCAAAAAAAGGAGTATGCTGTTCTTTGGAAATTTGCGAACTTTTAACTTCGTCGATATGATTGAGCCCTGTATTACACCTTCCAAAAAGCGAGTTTGTAGATAATGCATGCTGGTGGCAAAAAAAAATACCGAAACGTGTTCAATAATTTCTCAACTCTTCCTACTCGTATGCTAGTGTACGTCATGCCAAAATAAGAATTCCCTAGCAACGTCTGCCATTCTTGATATAGCATAATATCTTGGATCTAAGGGGTTACAATTGTTCCCATTTAGAACAATGGTGCGTTCGCCAGCTGCAACTTTTACCTCATCAATCTGCTAGTTTAATGACCCTGTGTCTTAGTATGAACTCATCCTCACCTGATGAATGTTCAACAGTATTGGGTGCCACGCATCTCAAACCATAGACTGATGCATTCTTCTTTATTCGTTCTGAATAGAACTTACCATCGCAATAATTTTGACATTTTGTGAACGCTATCTATCGTAATCACATCTAAAGACTTGAAATTCTTTTCACAAATAACCTAGAGGTAATTTATGCATGGTAATTACAGTTATTCTTAAAGTTCTTTCCACTATTTACTACTCTTCCGGTGCCGGTGCTTGGTTTGGCCGGAGCTTCTTCACTGCAGTTTTAACGGCATTTACATCTGCAGCTGTTTTTAAGTTAACCTACCTACTTTTGTTCCACCGGCTATTGAATTTCTTACAAACCTCCCCATGAAGAATTAATTTTGTTTGGTTGTGCCCTCTTTGGTTTCAATAGCATATTTGACAGAATGTTCAACAATCCATCAAAATTTTCTTGGCCAACACGAATTTATATCGCATCTGGCTGTTACAAAAGTCAATTGCAAAGGCCAACCATCAGCGGTACTGCAAACTCAACGTATGAAATCATACTCAAGCCCGATTTAGTCTAATGTATAGTCTGTAACCGTTTTTTATAGTTTCTTTAAGCTTCGCCAGTTCTTTAAATATCGCTTACTAACGTTCGTGAAAAGCTTTCTTGGTCATATGGCATAATATGACTACTTCTGCCTAACATACACCTAAGTAAATCATCGAAACAATTCTTCCTTAGCATCATTACTACTGCTCATTCCTCTTTATGTGCTTCAAAAAGTTGTTTCTGAGTTTTCTACTCTATACAACGCTTTTCATCCTCGCACATCGTGAGTTCAATATAAGCTGGAACAATATAATCGAACATATAATTCCAGTCCAATGGAAACTTTTAAGATTCGAAAGACCGTTCTGATATATCAAGTCTAAGCATTTAAGCAAAGCACAGTTAGGCACTGTATTTCCATTTCTTGATAAACAATTATTGAAGAACTTCTGTCGGCCTCACCAAAAATGGATTATTAATAACTGCGTACCCATCAATGATGCATTTTTTTAAATACCCACGATAAAATGGTAAACTTCTTGAGATATCGGTCAAAAATTACGCTATACTAATCTAAATGCCCTTGTTGTACCTATCTATTTGAACTGCCTCACAATAATTTGCATTGCTAAATTCATTAACCTTATCTATAAATGCCCATGGAAAGGTGTCTTCCATCCGAAATAATATTCACTTTTTTTATTCATTTTAATTTTATGTTTTAATTTTTGGCCTCCTTAATATAGCGTAGTTTGATTGGTTTTGGTTGGACAACACCTAAATATTTGAAAGTATATTTCAATTGAAGTAGGCGCCTAGATACTCCGCGGAACATCATTTCCACAATGGCCACTCTGATCCATCCATTTCTCATCATACCAATAGCATTCCTACCTTTTAATATGAGACTATTTTCTATTTTTATCCAAAAATATCCAATTTCAGAAAGTGCCGAAGCACATTTGCATATGGTCATATTTCCAACCTTCCCATGTACATATATCATCTGGACAGTTATAATAAACCGCCATATCACAGATTGAAGAGCCATGAACGTATTAAATGCTGCGCTCATCCTATATACGATGAGAAACTAAATCTGGAAATCTGACGCTGTATATGGCTGCGTGAAACCTCCAAAACAACACCAGACACAACCAATACGATGTGTATTACACTCTTTTGTATATATGGTATAATTCATTCTTAAGAAACTGCATATACAATTGTATTAGATTGGTGCCAAATCCATAATGATCACAAAAGAAAGACATCATAATCATGGTCTCTTAATATATATTTCACTTTAACTCATCAATTAAATTTCATTACTGAACTACCAAACCGAAATCTTATTGTGTAAATGACCCCGATGAGGGAACATTAATAATTGAACCCAAATGGCCGTAACCTCAAATTAATATTCCCATTTAAGGTGTTGGAATAATATTGTATTGTTCTACTTTCGCCATTGTATTAGATAAATAAATGTTAATAATCAATCGTTTTAGGGCGGCAAATGTAATTATTTTGAATATCACGACATATATTTTTTACGGATACTTATACTTGCATTTTTTAACTAAGAATACAATCAGTTTTCAACTAGAGACCATTACTTTAAAGGAATTATTTTCTATAAACCTA
>Ga0163217_1091945_pt1 | contig 10306 bp, 10 predicted proteins | sample SynspAceP_FD_185933 | JGI IMG/M metagenome (GOLD analysis project Ga0163217, IMG submission 185933) | Saline lake microbial communities from Ace Lake in Antarctica - Synechococcus sp. Ace-P (PacBio error correction) | ecosystem: Environmental > Aquatic > Non-marine Saline and Alkaline > Saline ...
CGGTTGTGCAGAGTCTATATTACAAAGAAGGTGGCGGGGCGGAACACCTTTTCTCCTTCGTCTTTGGCCGGTCGGCGTGGCGGGGGGTATGCTCAAGACGAGTTGTCATCAATGGGCCCGTCTCTGCGGGCTGCCTCCCTCTACAGGGTGGTACAGAGGGTGCCCCACAGTCGCCGATCAATTGACGTTTTCCGCGAGGTTCGCGTCGGAAAGCGTGGATAGGCCGCATTTGGGCCGGAATATCCGCTGCGGGCCTGGATTTTCGTGAATCTGCCATCGGGGGATGTTCTGTTAGGCTGAGGTCGGGGCGCGGGAAAGGAATGGCCACATTCGGGCCGCCAGATTTTTTCACATCGGGAAAAGGTTGGAAACGAAGAGCAAGACATGCGAATGTCTGGATAATGACGGGTCCGGACTGGATTCGCTGCTCACAGGCCCTGGTCCTCGCGAGTGTAGCAACGATCTCCGGATTTCCCGATCTTGGGCCGATACAGCCGTGGATGGGCAGGGAGGGTCGTCAATATATTTAGGGGGTGCCAGATACGATCCACTGAGGCAGGGCCGACGTTCAATCGTCGTGAAATTGGGGGGCACAAGAGAGTAGCTTGAAATGAGCAGTCGAGTGGGATCAACTGATGTGGCCGGGCCAGGGTTTTTTATTACATAGAGTTTGGCAAACAGGTCCAAAGCATAGAATTTGCCTGAACATCCCTGCGGGTTTAAAACTGCATCGGACACTCGAGAGTCGCGCATATCGCGGCCAATCCAGCCTTTCAACGCTCGGCCGGAATCGGGGGAGAGCTTCGTATGTATCGATATTTGCATGCAGTGATTTTGTCCTGGCCAGATCAAAGCGCAGACATCTGCGTGGGGAGCGATAGAGCGATTTGATAAAAAATTTGGTTTAATTTTTGCACTGGCGAGTACTTCAAACACAGTTACTGATGTCACCCACCTTGTCGCGGAATTCCAAACAGTGCCACCGTCTCGTTTGGCGTCATTTTGTTGAATAATAACTGACGATTGTAAAAACCGCGTTGTCACATCGCTAAGGAAATCCGGGTCGGGGTCAATATCGGGTGTTTGAGGCCTTCTTTCTGTGGTGAAAGCCAAAGGGTCAGGTGCATTTCCGCGGAACCGGCACTGCCGTGAGGCGATTCAGAAGGAAGAGAGGCTCGGGGTCGATTTGATTCCAACATCTTCCCGGATAAGGCTTGCCAGAAATTTGATCTTGAAGGTCGAAAGCAACGCCATCACTAGCGTTTAAACTTCGAAATCAAGCGGCCAGTTCTTCGGGGGGTAGTGATTATCGCCTATCCGGTCGCGAAACGCCTCTTCTCCGCTTATTCGCGCAGAATACGCATCAATTCAAGCTGTTTGTCGCCGCGTTGCGTCGGATGAGTTTGGGAGCGCGGTAGAGCTGCCTAGTCCCCGAGAATCCTTATCATAGGCTACACTATTCCGCCGCCCGTAGCCGTGTTTTTTTCAACGGATCCATTTCAAACAGTTTTTCTTCAATATTCAATCAGGGGCCGTAGTTCGCATGCCTGGTAGAAGTCCCGATGGCCGCACATGGGCCGCGGCTCAAAGATGTGGCCCGCCATTTTTCGTCGTGAAGACCGCGCAAGCGCGCCAAGTTTGGCGTTGAATAATCTTCACGAGTTTTATGCCGCGTCGCACGGCCAAGTAGGGCCGGTTTGGAATGAGAAATAACACTCCTTTACGGGAGTACGCCTGCTTCATCTTCTTTGCAGCAAATCGCTTCAACGAAACGATATCGGCCCTGGTCTCAATTAAAGATCTTTGCGGACGGTTCTGCATTGCGCACACACAGCCGTTGATCAAAATCCGCATTGGGTTTCAAGGTTCACCCAACGCCATAGCTGGTTACTCCGCCGCGACTTTGGCACTCGCCCGCTCGCCCATCGATTATATAACGCGATTAAATATCAATCAAAAGGCTTTCACATTTTTTGACCCTACAGGACCGCTTTGGATGTGGCTCTGCGACCGCCACAAAGAAAGAGAGATAAAGCTGCGCGCAGACGGCGTCAGCCGTTGTCCTTCTCGGCAGTCGGCTTTGAAACAGCAAACGCGCTGATTTCCCAAAAGGGTATCGCGCAATGCCGTCCGCAAAGCGTCTGAATTTTGGGATTTTTCGAAGCACACTCAAATGCTTCGAATTGATTTTCTAATTTGGATGTCACGCTAGCAAAATCCGGCGCTCTATCTGGGCGGTTCTTCGGTGTGCGAAGATGGTCCGCTTATACGCCGGTTACACTCATTTCCTGCCTTTTATTCTGCCTCATACCATCTATAGGGCGGCAGGGTTAAAGGAGGATTAAAAAATCCTTAATTCGCGGAAAACAAGGATATACTTCTAGAATTTGAAGGCAAATTATGCTTTGCCTGCCAACCTTCCGGCGCGCCTGTCGGCGGGATTCGCGTAATGGATATGCTCGCCGGGGATCCCCCGCCCCTGCACTGCCAGCATTTCGTGATGAAAGCTATGCAATATTGCCAAGCGGCTTAGCAGTCTCTCAGACGTCGTGAATCCATCCGCGTTCCTGTCTGCGCTAGCGAGACGATATATGCCCATCTGATGACCGATGTGCCACAGGGCGGGCGGCCGTAAAGCAATGGGAGCGCAAGGCTCAATTAGCACATCGGCGCCCCTCTTCCAGATCAAGCCCCGAACTCCTGCCGAGAACATCGGCCAAGGAGCGCCGAATAACTTCTTCCCCAGCGTAAATCGCGAACAGGTTGTCCAGAATCCGCGTCTTCTAACCTCAACGGTAAATCGCGTGAATCGGTGCGCGAGCACGATGATAGGAGCGGCTAAAGGGGTGCTGCAGGGTGCGGTGCAAAATTACCAACCGCTTACCCAGAATGTGCCCCATCAATTCAGAACGCATTAAAACAAACTTCCCAACGTGCACCCGTGCAAACTCAAGATAGCTGTTCGAGACCTCAACATAAATTGAGGATTTTTAAACTTCCAGGTGGATCAACCGGTCACGGTGAAGTCTGAGACAACGCGCTCGTTCGCCAGTCGAAACGTGATAGCCTTAATAGAAACCTTGCGGACAACCCATGTTTTTCGGAACTAAATGTGGCCGGCGTTGGGCAACACAAGCTTTGGTGCCGGAGGCGAAATATGGCGCAACTCCGAGCTCTAACCGAATTTACACTAATTCATGTTGAAAAACATCCGGAGACTGTGGGCGGTTCGAATCCGCGAGCCAATGCAAAGAATTTCAATATCAAGATCTCGTTGAAGAGGAGCGCCTCTGTCCCGTGAGCCATATACGCCACTGGACCGGATTGTTTGACTGATATGCAGAGGCAAAAGTTTGAGCAAACTTCTTACGAAATTTTGGCAAGCATGGACATCAATTTGCGATCGCCGAATCTCCATGGTCGCATTCCACAGCGAGCTGAGTGCGTCAGGGTACGACTTCCCGTCCTTGCGCGAACAAAAACAACGCATAATCTGCGCCTCTGCGGTCGTTAATCGCCCGCAGCGCGATATACGCCCTCGACGTCCCAACTTTCGCTCTGTTGCGGCAGGGCGCGCATCTGCCCCTCCCTCCGGTAGCCGATCGTACCCGCGCTGAAAAGCTCACGCAGGTTGGTCGGCAAGTAACGGACATCGGACAGCGCCAGCATGGGAAGGCCCCCGCCCCCCCACCGGCCCTTTCGGTTCTTGAAGTGCAAATGAGGATAGCCTCGTCGCCGCGCGCGCTAAAAGTGCTCGATCCACGCAGTTGGGTCGCCCCTTCGCTTCGTCATATCAAGAAATAACATACACTAATGGTCTTCTTGCCCCATGTGGCGCAAGCCTTCGGAATCGATAACATTCAATCAATAAATTTTAGAATAACGCGAGAACAGATAGTTTTAAACGCCGTTCCGCACAGAGCCTGACCTTAAGAGACCAAAAGAATTTTGTCATCCAGGCGTTCCCTTGGGGTCTGCGACCCAAGCATTTTTAAGGTTAATTGGCGCGAATGCGCAGATCTGGAAAATACACTTTCAGGGCCGTATGCCTAGGAAAAGAGACAGTGCGGATCAAACATAGCATTGTGGCACACCCATACGGGAGAAAGGCAAGCAGTCCTTGTAGGTGAAAAATCTGACGTCCTCGCATGAAAAAGCCATACGTTCACTTTTCCTTTAACCTTCGGACTATGTATATCTTGCAGACTGAGAATGTCGTCTGAGTTACCCCTCAAGAATAGGCGTGGAAAAATGCAGACATACTTGAAATTGTTTGCGCCAAGCGGGCGCGCGCTTGCGGCGGCAGACGGCTTGGTCAAGCTGGCGGCGACGAGGCGTGAACGATGCTCACATGCGTGCGGTGATTTAACACGCGGCAAAGTCGTGGCCAGATCGGGCTATTGTCCCGATTGCCCCGAAGAAGGTCAAAAACGGCAGTTTTGGCCACATCTGACACCCGCAAGCCTCGCATTCCCGACGTCTCGGTTGAATTAATCCTCCGCAGTTTTATCTTAAGACACAGAATGTTGTCCCTTTCGCTATTCTTTGGCGGTGGCTGAAATAGTACTTAAGGCAATTGACAATTTTTTGTGAAGTCATCGGGTAATCAAGTATTCCTTGCAGAGTTTCTGAGGGTTTGTTTCGCGAGGGCTTCATCCCGCAACCGTATTTAGTTAAAGGCGCATCCGAAAGTGACAAGTTTACCAGATCCCCCCGTTTCCGAGGCCCGCAGTTCGCGTGATTGCCGCGTTCGCCAGCCGCGAAATCTGCAACCCGTTCGGACAATTCTCGAGCGTTAACCCAAGCACTCCGCCGTACTTCAGGGGCTGCAACCGGCTAACTGAAAAAGTCGGGAGCGACAAGGTTTTTCACACAAACGGCCCAATGAAACCGCTGATCCCTGCCGTCCCCGTGGCCGATCCGTCACGATGATTCTGTAACGTGTCCCTGTGTGTGGCCCATCTTTCCACCATGTTGAAGCGTCACCTACGTAGCCGAGCATGGATTGAGCGAAGGTGACTATCGAAATAAATTAAATCTGAAGATCGGATCACCTTTGTCGCGCCAAACTATTCTTTGCGCCAATAGCGGACTATGGCAGAAAGCCGGTCTGGGCCGCTATGCCTCGGATTGAAGCTGTGCAGGAAAAATCTGGGGTCCCAGCTTTCTAAATTTCAATGCCTTGCTCCGCCACTGTTTGTCCGCCGAGCACCTAATCGAACTGCGATACATCGTCTCTGAAGGCCATGGTGCAGAAGCGCTCCTGCCGGAACCGGGCCCAAGTGTCGCGAGACAAGAGGCAGGGTTTAACATGGCAAGCGAAAACACAGCCGCGCATATTTAAAAAATCGAAGCTCATTGAAGGTGGCGGCATCACGACGGGGGCTGGAAGGTTCGCCTATGCTGATTCTCATGACCGCGATGAGTGGCATTCTTTCTGGCTGAGTGGATCCTCTTCGAGCGCAGACGAACAAAAGTTGCGCGGGATCGCGAGTATTTTACCAACGTCGACACTTGCCAGTGCGGTAAGCTGGCGTGCTGGACGGGGCACTCTGGGCCGCCCGGTACCTGACTGGCGTCCAATGCGCGATTGTGGCCCAAGGTCGTGATAGTGGCAAAAATGACGACCTCTGTATCGGCCAAGTGGGAAATTCCGGGATGAGACAGCGACGTCGGTGCCCGATGAAATGCGGTTGGGGATCAGAAAGATGGGCATTACGAAAATCCAGCCGCAGCGGGGGATATCGCACGGGCCTCGCGGACGTCATCGGACGGGTCCGAGGAGGCAGGCGGCGCTGCCTTGAAAACTTGCACGCCTCTGACAACGAGAAGTTTAAGCAACTTGAGCCAGGAAATCCTTGCAAGCCATGCGGAGAATCCCGACCTTGACCCGCTGCAGCAAATTTGAATCTTTGAAACAAACACCCGAAGGTTCTGCAGATTCAGATTTACACAGGAGGGCCAGCCATGTTCCATAGCGGGCGTGCAGAAATGGCGCGCAACGGATATGTTGATGAAAAATCTTGGTAAATTCTCCTGTCGAGCCTGCCAACAAGATCACCTTGTCAGTCCATACCGAGCAGAAAACGCTTTGCCTGACAGTCGCAAATAGACAACTGGGACTGTCCTCGGACGCGCGAATGCAACGCCTCGTGTCTTCGAAGCGTCAGGCGTCCGCGCGTGACGTATCATTGGTGTCTGGATTGGCCGACACGTGCCGTTGGTTGCCAGAATACCCTACAATGCGCTCAAATCCGCCGGATCAACGAGTTTTCTGTGCAATATCACAGGGTTTGATACACCCAGCACCGCCCGTCAAATGCCGGAGCTTGCCAGCCATGCAGGCGGACGAAAAAAGCTGTACAAGGCTAATTGACGCGCCAACGCGGGCAACAGATGACGCAGTCCCCGTGCAGCGTGTCGCACAGAATACTGAACCTACGGCAACGCCGCTGAAGGATGATGTATTCTGAACCTGCGCAACGCGCGCGCTAATTCAGGCTCTGATCAACTCGCCCAAAGAAGGCACCCTCGCTGGAAAAAATCGGCCGGCGACCGCTCGACAGAGCGGCGCCGGAATCTGGCAGCAGGCCAATGAGCTTTCTTCATTCACCCATCGTGTCGCCTGCGCAGCAGGTGCGGGTGCTGGCGGGAAGGTCAAAGCATACATCGTGGCCGGATTCCAGCCCTTCTTACTAGCGCGTAGTTATAATTTTAACAGGCGTAATCTATGGCTTTCTTTCAGAACGACAGAGTCCGGACGCGGACAAGCGCCATCAGCCGTCGTTCGTCGGAATACAGGAACTGTTTCGTCTGATAGCCATCCAACTGGGCACAAAAACAGGTTCTTCGGCGGCGCAGTTTAAGCATCTTAATAAGACGGTCAGGCATCAGATTCCGTTCGTGCACGACGGAATACGATCATACTGCAGGTGCCAAAGCTCGAAAGACCACATGCGCAGCAAATGTGATCGGGCCAACCCGAAAATGCAAAATTTCACACATCGTCCCATCGATAAGGACAATCATCGGGTTTCAACATCCGAATCAGCACTCAGCTCATTCTGAGTTTTACTTAGTCAACCAAGAAAAGGATAGCAATTGGTCTTGATAAACTAAATGATTAAAACTGCTAGTGCAGCACTGTTCTTGAGATTCCGAAGAAAATGCCTAAAGTGCTTGAAAACTTGCAGTGAAAACAACTTGACGATTATTCTGGGCTTCGTGGTCGTGATGGCATGGTCTTGGGGTACATGCTCTCCTGGGGAGACCATGGGCATTATTACCCACGCGGCGCCGCTCGAAGGCATGATGATCGTGGTGCCGCGCTCGGTTCGTTTATCGCGGCCAATCCTTGCAATATCGCCGGTGCAGGGCGGGCAATTGGTTCAAGGGCTCAAGGCCCAAATGGAAACCAGGCGACTATGTTGATCTGCTCACTCAAATGTATACCCTGGCGCGTAAGTTACAGCAGAAACGGTATGCTCGCGCTGGATGAATCATAAAAAAAAAACATTGAAAACCCACAGGAAAAGTTCGATCTTTTCGCAGTACCCAAAGCTGCAGAAAGATCACTTGGCATTGATCGATCAGAACAGTTTCCGCCATGTTTGCGATGCAGTTCGATGATCCGCTATCAAGGCCGAAGACGTCTTAACCGGCAAAGTTGAAAAGCATCACCAACGAGGCACTTGTAGCACCGCATGGGCTGACCACCGTTTCCGACGCCCCTTCCCGCGAATCGGATGTTGCGGCGGTTCCTTGGGCGTGATGCAAGACGATGTCCTCGATCGACAAAACCGCCGGCATTGGGCGCGATGATTGGCCGGGGCTTTGGGTCGGGAACTCCTTGGGGTTTTTCCTTGCCTATCTTCGTCCGCCCGGTGCCAATCGTCTTCAAGCCATCGAAGTCAGACGGGTATTTACTATGGCGTGATCCGCGAACATCTTTATCGCCATCCCTGCATGGCCACTTCCGGCGATCTGTACCGAAATCTGACGTGCTAAACATCCCGACAAGCCTGCACCCAGCTTTTTAACGAGATTGAAGAGGCCCGCAAACAGATGCCAGAGGCAGCCTGACCTATTGGCCGGACGCCGCAAAGAATTGCTGCGCTTAGGCTGATCAACAGCATCAAGCAGCACGATGGGAGCGATGCGGAGCCAGAGCTTGCGGGTCTGCGCGCGCAGCAGTCTGCCCTGACAGATCAAAGCGCGCGCTGACCCAGCGGGCGATTGACGAACAGGCGGGCAGCCCCTGGAAACGCGGCCTATTTGCCGGCATATCTGTCGTCGGAGACAGGCAGCAACGCGGGCTGGCGCCGAAGCGACGCGTTGAATCGGTCAAATCCGGAACCTTGGAAAGAGGCGTTGTTCAGCAGTTCCGCGCGTTGAAAACAACGCAGACGGTGCTGCAAAGGCCAAAGCGGTGCCAGGCAGATGCCGACCCGCGCGAACAGGGGGCCGATGGATGACGGCGTCGCGCGCGCTTTGGGCGTTGCAGCGGCCGTTCCTCTGACGTTTTAATCGGCTGGCCGCTACTGACTTTTGACACACACCCCAGCCGAAGTTCTTTTTCTCGACATTGGCGGATCACCAACACGCAAAACCGGCCAGCCGGCGGCAATCAACCCCTGCGCAGTGGGCACCGCATGACGCTGCGCGACCGTCCCGTTGATCGCAAAGGTCAGCACCACTCTGCCTGCGACGTGGCGACGGATTTAACCAGATCGACGGAATCGTCAAAGGTCACCTATGCCTTTTCCGTTTCGACCAGCTTGCCAGTCTGGATGGTCCACTGCGCGATGGTTTATACGGCTGCGCCGGATTGCCGATGGGTTCAGCCACAAGGGCGAACCAGGCGCGCAGCTGTACCACTGCGGTTGATGCGCTGCCCGACGGCGTCGCTTTTGTCGTGTTTGATGGGCTTCGATCACGCAGATGGCCTGCATCCCACCGCCACCTGCGCCGATCGCTGCGAAAGCGGTGTCGCGTTCGCTTTGTGTGATCCATTTATTCAACCAAGGGAGCGCCGACGATTTCAACGCCTGCGGCGAGACGACCAACAATCTGCCCTTGCCCATTCGAATTCGGCCATAACCAGCCTGTGTGAGTTGCTGCACCAGATGTTAGCGGCGTTCTTTCTGACTGACGCGGATGAGGTCCTGCGTGCCTGTTTTTCAGCTCGCGAAAAGGCAGTTGCGGCACCGACCTGCACTGCGTACGGGCATCGGCTGCGCTCTTGGGTTCAGGCGGGGCAGGGTGATGAAATTCCTGTTGCCCCGTCCTCGCGCTAAAGAACGTGATGATCCACCTTATGATGGTCGACGATGACCTGGCGATTGTAAAGCCCCAACCGTGCCGCCCTTGGACCGGCTGTCAGAGCCTGTCGCCTTGAGAAATTCTCGACACCGACGCTTGCCGCCCGCCGCTTGGACCTGTGCCGAAATCCGGATCGGATGCGCAGCTGATCCCCCAACGGCGGTGCAGCGCCGATGAGGATCTTCTCCTCCGTGCTCTGAAAATTTGACCGCGTTTTGGGACAGCAAGTTATCACAACCTGCCCAACGTTTGGGGTCGCCATAGGTCAGCGTGCGCAGCGTCAGGAAATGTTTTCCACCCGACGCAAACGAACACGCCCGGGCGTTCGCTATAGCTGGTTCGGCCACCAAGGCAGTGTTCAGCGTGTCAGACAGGTTCATCGCTTTCATCCGGAAATCCAGCGTACGCGGTCTCGATCTTTTCCCATGTCCAAAATATACTGTTGATCACAAGATCAGCCGGTCAAGAGCTAGAGGCGGCGATGGTGACCAGCCCTTTCATCTGTCAGGCAGCTGCCCCGTCGCATCCCGTACAAACCAGCCCCACGCCCCTTTGAATAGAGGTCAGTGGCGTGCGCAATTCATGCTGACCGTCGACAGGAATTCGGTCTTGGCCTTTCAGGCCCACTTGCGGCTGGCGACATCACGGTAGATTGGATAAGCGGGGTTCGTCCTGTCGGGGCTGACATACTCGAGCTCGATATCTAGTGACGCTCGAATCGCCTCGACTTCCCATTGTGGCACGACGTTTCGGGCTTTGATCAGGCCGGCACAACGATCCCTAAGGCTCGCCGTAATCGCGTTTGGCTCGATAAGGTCGGAACAGGCTTCGGCGCGCAGTCGTTGCCTTTCGTCCGGTGGCGCATCAGGTGTTTAGCAACGACGCATTGCATACATCCAGCAGCAATAGGTCTGGGTTGAAAGACGACCACGTGATTTTTGCACCAGTTCAACGTGTTGTTGAACACCGCGCTTCTACACGCCTT
>Ga0163217_1009809_pt1 | contig 10305 bp, 13 predicted proteins | sample SynspAceP_FD_185933 | JGI IMG/M metagenome (GOLD analysis project Ga0163217, IMG submission 185933) | Saline lake microbial communities from Ace Lake in Antarctica - Synechococcus sp. Ace-P (PacBio error correction) | ecosystem: Environmental > Aquatic > Non-marine Saline and Alkaline > Saline ...
ACACCCACACACACCTCCAGGAGGGAGGGAAAGAGGGAACTTGGGCCCTGCCCTGGGGCTTGCCTGGGGCGGATTGTAAAAAGGAATTTGGTGGCTTGCCCAGGCGGTGGGGCGCTGGGGCTGGAGATTTCGGGCTCTTCGCCTGGGGCCCTGTGCCGGCAGCGATTGCTGGAGTTTTCTATTCGTGGTTGGGAAAGCCCTCGGGGGCGCGGCGCTGGAACTGAGGAGCTGTGAAAGCACCGGCGGCTGGAAGTCGAGCTTGGGAGCCGTGGATCTCCGCCGTGGCGTGCCGCTGCAGGACTGCAGGTGGATGGGGTGAAATGGCACGGCCGAGCTGGTGCCATGGACGGATGGCGCCTGATATGTCCCCGAGGCCTTGCGCCACGTCTAACGCGGCGCATGTGATGTGCTCGTCAACGGTGACGATTGGGCCTGTAATATGTGCGCGTCACTGCAGGTGGCGCTGCTGGGGACACTGCCCGCGGCCGCCGGCCTTGGTGGGTTGATCGCTGATGGGCCAAAAGGCCAGCGGGCGCAGGGCGGTTGGTGGAGGCGGCCTGGCGGCGCCCAGGCCCTGGTGCCGGTTGATTGGCCCCTCTGAGGCCGCCGTACGAAGCGGCCAGTGCCAAGAGCTGTGGCGGCTGGAATGCCTCCGAGCGAGAAGGCTGGGCGCTGCTGCCGAGCCCTGGTGGATGGCAAAAGCCCCGCCTGACGGTGATGTAAGGCAGCGGATGCAGCAAAGCCGGGCAACCGTGGTACTCGGCTGATGGGCCACCACCAACCGACGCAGCATGGATGTGAGGTGATCCAGGCCTCGCCACCGGCCGCTGGGTGGATTTCTACCTGGAACGTGTGACGGGCCTGGTGTTTCGAGCTTGGTGCTTGAGCCGATGAGCTGGAATATCCCACGGGCTGAATCGATCCAGGGCCAGCAGGCCCCTGCGGGGCCTGCGGGGCTGCTTGGGCCCCCGGCCCAGGTGGTGGCTCGGGCAGCGGAGCGTTGCAAGGTGGGCTCGATTTCAACGATCAGCCAGCGAGCCATCGGCTGCCAGCCGATTGTCTTCCCTGCGGCACTTAAAAGCGCCAAGCTCTCCTGGCCGGATGCTGCTCAAACCAGTTCTGGGGCCTCGGGCTTGCGCCGGTGCTGCAGCCTGGCGGCTCTTCGAGAACAATCTCTGCTGGTGTCACCAAACAGAGCGACTTCGCTCTCAGCGATCGGAGTGCTGTTGATCCTCCGTGGGCACCAATCGGCCACCCGGCGTCGACCGCGCCGCTACGGGTGGATGTCGAGCTTCGCCACAGCGGCGACGGCGAACTGTGTGACGTGTTGGAACGGGTGCCGTGAACAGATCTGGACGCGCGCATCGGTTTCTTGCGCGGCTGGCCTTTTTCTATGCGGCGCGCTTTGGCTTTTCCTGATGCAGTTTAGACTAGCGGCGGTCCTGGCGTCGGGCATCCTGCCGTTCTGTGCCTGACCAATCAGGTGATGTCGGCTTCTTTGCTTGACACTCCGTCTGGGCACTACTGCGGCTTCTTTTCGCCGCCCATTTCACAGAACTTGGTGCTCAAATGCAACCTGGCAGTTTTTCTGCCAGCAAGAACAACCTTTGTTGCACTGCAGGACCGGGACTTTGAGTTTCTGCCGCACGTGCCATTGATTTCAGGGTGTTTTTGCTACCACCTCAGCACCACGGAGGTGTTTTCCTGGTGTCGAGTCGCCGGATTCTCACCACAGTAGATAGCCGAAGGCTCCCAGACCTTGAAACTGCTGCTGGCACCGATTTACATTGCGTGCTGGCTTCCAGTCTGCAGACGATCAAATTGCAGTAGCCGAGACCATTCGGATTGCAGCGTTGTAAATTGCGAGAGCGAGATCCTGCTGAGTGGCGGTGAGCGTCTGCAATAGGAGGCAAGAACCGCCTTCTCGCCTTGAATGGCCCTGGTACGTAACACGGCTCGATCCGCGGCCGCAGGGCGTGCCGTTTACCCGGGTAAGTGCTGGTGCGGTCTGGCAGGCCGGGGCGGGGTTGGACCTGCGGCCCGCAGGAGCTGTGCCGGGCGTGGCTGGCGGCCCGGGCAGCCCGGCGGACTGGGCCCAGCGGGGCCTGCAGGGCCGCGGATCCGGGCGGATCCTGCGGGCCGCAGGGCCCGGCGTGAAAACGTGGGGAATTCAACTCAAGGGTTCAGTCCCTACCTTCTCGGCTCTGTCCAAACCCCCTGCAAACCGGCAGCATGGGCGATGCCTACTCGTTCAGGACGAAGGGCGACAACGCTCTATCGTCTGGGATGCAGCGCTTGGTCACCTGGATCAAATGCAGGCGCGATCCAGGGCCTGCAGGCCCCTGCGGGCAGAGCTGCCTCCTGCGGGAACCGACTGGACGGCGGGTGTTGGCGTCGTTGGCCCAGCTGGCGCTGCTGGCACAGGGCTATCCAGGGCGTGCCGGGGAGTGTCCTGGCGCCGCTGGCTAGCGCTGGCAGCCGCGGCAGGGCTGGTTTGTGCACAGGCTCCGGCCGCTGGCTCAAATTGCGGGCCCGACCCTGGTGATCTGTAATCTCGACACCTTCTATGGAAAAGGAAAGGTTTGGTACCAGCTTGGTGCTGCCCCATGCGTGTGCCGGTGGGCGATCTTCCTCGATTTGGGCTCTCCTATCAGTGGTTGGCTATTCTACGGGCGGCCTGATCTCCAGACGCGCCAACGGCGTGGCCACCCATGGCTGATCATTTGCGCCAAAGGCCGGCGGGGATGAGCAGCCAGCAGACCAAGACCTCGATTACACGTGCGAGCAGCGGAGCCGACAGAGCTTCGATGGCTTTTGCCAATTAGCGAGGCCGGCCCACACAATTGCGAGTATGCGGTCAAATTCAAATGGGCGCGGGACTGACGATCGCAGGCTTTTCAGCGATTGGTACGTGCGGTCTCTATTAGCTGGAGATTCTGTATCGGCCGTTTCAAAGCCGACCAGTGATGAAGGCAATAATGAATTCAGTTTGGCACGCAATTGCTTATGCCGTGCCGCCATCGACGAATTACATCCATTTCAGCCCTGGATCGTACAGCTTTCAATACCTTTCGCGAGCTAGGCGGTGCTTGAGGCTTTCTCGATGGGTCAGATGAATTACTCGTACGCAGAGTTTTCAGCACAGAAGTGATTTCTGCAGGACTGGCGGTGATTACGGCAACTGGTTTTGCACAGCAAAAGACCTTCGCCCAGCAGACGTCGGCGATCCGCAAGCTTGGCGGCTGATCCCCTGATGCCTGACGCTGGAGAATCGCCCGGGATCGACACGCCCTCGCCGTGAGCTGCAGGAGGTATCGTTGCCGCTGTCCTGTGGTCAGGCCCAGCGACCACTGACGGTTGCCTTCTGACGGTCGGCTTGATCTCCTGACCGGCGCGTGAACGTGAATCTGGCGAGCTGGATCACGGCTCTAACAACTTGAGGCGGGCTCCAGGCATGAACCTGCTGCGGCCTGCTTAAGCAGGATCCAGAGCCCGGCAGCGGTGTGGTGGCGACCTGGCCGCTTCCCGTACGCTGGGCGGTGGTGCATGTGCTGCTGGCGCCAGGCACCAGTTACTGCCACGCCGAGCAGCCGCTGCAGAGGCGTTACTGGCGCGGCGCGGATCGAGGAGAGCGGGTTCGCTTAACCCGCTTGCTGTCCGATCGATGGCCGTGGTGCTCCACCGATGAGTGGCCCTGCAACCCCTCTCCTACTGCACCGGCTGGAGCCACGCTCGACTGGCCGATCTTGGCCGCCGCGGCTGCATCCGTGCTGGAGCCTCGGCTGGCGCGGTGAACGGCCGTTACTCTTCACAGCATATCAGATCAACGGTGCTGCATGGCCCGGCGGCATGACGCGGTTGGTGCGGCTGGAACGCTGCAGATCGAAGAGCAAGCACGGCGCTTGGTGGCCCAGATGTTGGCCGGCGGGCCGTTGTGTCGGTGGCCCTGACCGGCAGAACCGTTTTGAATGTCTGGTTCGGCCTGCTGGCGATTACGTATTCCCGCTGGAATTAGGCTCTGCGAGGTGTGCATGGTGTGTGGTACACCGCCGTATGGCGACCGATGGTTTTGGCTGCTACAGCCTTGATCACCAGTAATAACGAGCTTGGGCCAGTAACGAGGCTGAGCCGGCAACAGCTGGGGCCAAATCTCCACATCTGCAGGACTACGTTGTCTCTCTGGTGAGCTGCAGAAGGCAGGAGTATTTCGGCCTGTCGATGGCCAGACGCCAGCAGCTCGCATCGAAACTGCTGTTTTTGAATTCAACTCCGCGAGATGAGCGAGGAGCAATGGCTGGTGATGAGCTATCTGCAAGAACGGCTGCCGTGATGCCGATCGCCTCAGCTAGCTCCCGGGTTTTCCGTCACGATCCGCCTGGGCTCCCCAGTGGCTGTGGCAGCCGTATGCTCGGCACCTCTTCGCTCTGGCTCGTGGTGGTGAATCTCGACGAGCTATGCGTTCTAAACCTAGGGGCCGGTGGTATCATTCGAGCCGGCCCTGGTGGCTGGCCCGGATGACTTCTCTGCGCGCGCCCTGCTGACCCCCTTGTGGACATCAGTGGACACGGCTCCGCCGGGCAGTTCGTTGTCCACAGTCGGCGCAAACCTGGCCGTGCGCATCCGCTGCGCCATGACGCTCAGTGGTGGCTCTTGCGCACGTCGGCCGCTGCTGGATTGGCGAGCGTCAGGCGGTACAGGCCCTAACTCCCAGTTCTTTACGCGGATGCTGCTGGCCTTCATCGCCCACGGTGAACGCCACACCAGGCAATGGAGAACTGCCCAGCTGCGGACCCGATGCGACGGGAAGCCAACGAGGCATGGCTGCGGCTGAGACCCCCCGAGGACTGGGTGCTGCAAGTGGGTGCATCCGGTCCAGTGATCTGGAAACAAACCGCTCTGCGGGTGGTTCGTGCCTCGGCACTGCTTGATGCGGCAGCAAGGTGGCTACCCGCTGCTTTGAACGTGAGCGCCCTCGATTCCGGCGGTGGGACTGCCGCAACGGCGCAGCAACGTGATGATGCCAGCACTTGCTCCCTGGCGTGTTGCTTCTGGGCGCAGGGACACAACGCCGGGGCGGAGTGGGTGGCTGTTCCATGCCGACTCGAACCGTGGTGGCCGTTCGACCCGAACGGTGGCGGCGAATGGCCGTGCCTGGAAACTCTTTCTGCTCTTCCGTCCAGGCCGCACTGGCGGCTGGTGCGTGATGTTTCCGGCCCCAGAATCTCATCGGGCTGCCTGCTCAAGCTGCAGCACAGTAACGGAGACGCGCGCTCGCCGTAGTAAGAGTCGCTCGCGGGCTTCTCCCGGCTCTGGCCCCGTTTACGCGCCCGACGGCGTGGCTTGTGACCTGCAACACGCGCAGCAGCAACCGGTCGGCGAGCGAGTAGCCCCAGCTGCAGCCATTGCCGCTGCGCTTCTGGATGGCCGGGTTTTTTCTGGTTGGTGAATGGGCCTACCCCCAGCGGCTTGAGCAGCTCAGTTCCGCACCCGCTTGGATCTTGGGGCGTGCGTTTGTTTCCCAATAAGAAAAAAATCGGCCGGGCTGGTTTCTCAGATGACCTGGCTGCAGATCGGCCTTGCTTGAGCTTGGCGGGCCATGCCTTGCGGTTGCTGTGGACGACGTTCGCGGCACAGCGGCTGGGTGTGAATGAGGATCTGCTGCTGGTGGCCAAATTCTGCCGTGCGTTCGGATGAGCCCGCCTCTTCCGCTCAAGATGGCACGAACCAAGCCGCCTACGTGCAGCGGCTTTGGCGATGGCCCCATCGCTGCAGCGCGTCTGGATGCCTGGAGCTACTCGGCCAGGACCCCCCTGATGGTGGTGAGCGCGTGCCCTGGAGGCGCAGCCTGCCAGAGGCAGGGGTGCTCTGGCCCCGGACGGGTGGGGAATGAAGAGGGCTGGCGGGATCCAACTGCTCTCCATCGTGAACTGGCGCGGCCCTGGCACGCGACTGAACCCGTTTCCGCTGCTGATCGAGCCGGCTTTTGCCGCCTTCAATTCGCCGTGGTGAATGCCGGCCCAGCCTCATGCGGTCTTCGCCGCTGGCTGATCCTGCGCATACCGAGCAGTTCGCTTCCGGCTGGAGTGCGCCGCGGCCTGGTGCTGCAACTGGGTGGGCCTGAAAGCAGAATGGATCCTGGTATGGAACGCAATGCGACCACGGCTGAGAGTAACTGCGGTCGCACAATCACGGCCGCCACAGCTCGCTCTCAACGAGCGGCAGCAACAACGACGGTCCACGGCTACTGAGTGATCCGTTCAGTGGCGAATGGTAACGCTGGGATCTTGCGTGGCCCGAAGTCGTGATCCGACGTTGCAGTGCGATGCGATCAGGCGCAGCCCTGGAGCGTCGCTGCTGCTGTTCGCGAGCAGGGCCACGATGCTGGGGCGGAATGGTTCCTGTTCAGCGGTGATGCGGCGGCGGCACGATGCGACCACTTGAACCGAACCCCGCTGGATGTTCCCTGCGGCCCGTGATGGAAGCGGCCTCTGACTGTTTGCCTGCGGCAGTTGCAGGGCATTGGCCCAACAGCCTGGGGCGGTGGCAAGATTGTGCCGCGCGCCTGGTGTGCACTCTCTGCCCCAGTGCGCTGCACAAGCGGCTGGTGGTCCCGGGTGGCGCTACAGCCGGAAGTACGGCTTGAAAGTGCCTCTTTTTGGGCGAGCTGGGTTTATCAGGACGTGCCGGATGCCTTTTTTGCCTGAGCTTGGCCGGCGCCGCTCTGGATCGGATCCGTGAGCAGTTGATCCGCGTGTCCAGAGCTGGGCGATGCATGTCAAACGGCCGCATCGAGCTGGAGGGTGGCCAGAGTTTGCTGCAGCTCGGCCGGGCTTTCAGTTGTGGATTGGTGCCTGAGTTGTGCCGGCGGTAGCCTGCCGACCACGGCGCCTGGCTGGACTTCGTTGCTGTATTTTCAGCTGGCGTGAGCGGCAGCTCTGGCTGAGCTCTACGATCGCTGCCCGTCAGCAGCGGGCGGTTTGCTGATCAGAGCGTCCGCGCAGCTCGGCTACACGCCGCTGGCGGCGCTTGTGGCAGACGCTCTGATGCGAGAGGCGGCGATTGACTGTTTGGAAGCTGCAGGCGAGGAGGTCGAGCCCGGTGGTGTGATGGCTCAAGGCGCTGGCACGGGTTTTCGCCCGCGGCCGAGCAAGTGGGGGTTCTGTGGCCCCGGAGGGTGGGAGCCCCTGCCAGCGACGACGCAATATCTCTGAAACCCGATTCGAGCAGGTGACACTTGAGCGGAGAGGATGAACGGCTGGGTGGCCGCCCGAAGCGCTCCGGTGGACCTCCCGCGCCAGGTGATTGCCGCGGAGCTGGGTGGATCAGATCGAGGCCTGGTTTTCAGGCAGAGCTGGGGGTTGTCAGCGGCCAGCTGAGCTAAAGCCTCTCTGTCGGTTTCTGCTTCGTTTTCTGCTCACGTCCGAAGGTCGATCGCTGAAAAGTCAATCGGGGCGATACGATTCCGAAACCTGGCGTACCTAAGTGGCTCCCAAAGTGATCGGCGAGCTCTGTCTCTAGCTGAAAGATTTCGGCCAGAAACTGGCTTTGGTGAACTGGCCTTCGCCTTGCCCTGATCGGGTCAGGCCTCGGTACTTTTGCGGTACAGTCTGCGTAACAACGCGGGTGCCCCAGGCTCCGTTTTCAGCAGCCATGCCGCTGGCTTCGTGCCTCCGTGCGTGGTCTACCGCGAAGGGCTTGGAGCCGCCCGTGTAACACCGTGGCGGGATCCGTTCTGAGGTTCGGCAATAGGCAGCCGATGCAGGCCTCGCGATCGGCTTTCGACTGGACCGGCCTCGCTGCCTCGGCTCTGGCCCGCATCCGCACCTCTACCATCCTGACCCTGCCGGGCCAATGACGTGCATCAGGCGGCGCGGATTCTCTCCGTGTGCGGTCGGCAACATCTCGCTGGATTGGGGAACGGCGCGTGCTTCATTCCAAGCGGCAGAATGCTGGAGCACGGTACGGCGAATCAGCCGATGCACTGGGCGAAGCATTACGCGCCGGTGCTGACCATGGCAGTGCAGCTTCCTCGATGGCGACGCCGCACCCATCTGGGACCCCGGCCGACCTGCCTCGATGCTTGCCCTGTCGCGGCCAACCCTCCTGGCAGTCGGATGCGGCAGATCGACCCAGTCACTGGCTCAGTTTTTGCGGCAACTGCGTCGATCGTTGAGGGCTTCGCGGGCGGTGGAGGCCACCGGCCGATGCGGGCTTCGATGGGGCTTGCGTGGCGCGACCAGGTGGCGGCGGACCCCCTTCAGTGATAACGCGAGATCCTGGCGTTGATCAAGGCCCTGCCAATGAGTTTCCGGCCGGCGCTGGTGCCGATGCCCTTGCGTGCTGTTTGCGCGGAGTTAGGATTGCGGCCGGTCGAGCTCAACAACCCTGGCGGTTCGGCTGGAGCTGGGAAGCGTTGAATTGATCTGGTGGTGCAGCCACCGCAAGCGCAGCGGGCGGCCTGACGGACGCGGCGCAATCCATCATTGCCTTCTGACGACTGGGAATGTGCGCCCGGCAGCAAGTGGAACCTGATGGAGCGGCTTGGCGTATCTGGGGTGCTTGGAGTTTCACGCTCGGGAACGGCCCGGCGCTGCTTGACGCTTGGGCACCTACTCTCAAGCGCAAGCGGCCTGGCGATCCCTGTTTGAGCGTTCTGCGAGCCGTGATGACGGCGGTGCCGTTACAGCTTCCGCCATAGCTAGAGCGTTTGCGCGGACAGCCAGCTGGAATCGACGTGCCGGAGCGTGGCGCGCAGCATGGGCCATCCTGGATAGTGCATCTGCGCCTCCTCTACATCCTGGTCGTCTGGGCGGCGATGCGGCGGCGTTTGATCGAGCGTTGGCTGACCCTGGCCCATCGCCTTCAGCTGCCTTGAAGGCGGTGTCTCGATGCTTGTCCCTGCGGGGTGGCCGGACAGCTCTGGTGATGTGGGACCTCCAAAGCTGATTAGTCCTCTCATGAGCTTAACGGAGGCGGCAGATTGGGACCGGGAAAGCCCGTGAAAACGCCGCTCCCACGGCAGCCATTTCCCAGCTTGGAGCCTGAAGCACTCTTTGGAATCAGGGCTTGGTCACGACGAGCCGTCGAATCTGAACCCCACTTTAGTTGTGGATCTCAGCCACGAGGTGATTGCCTGAAGGTTGTATTCAGCGGGAGAGCTGGTGGGCAGCGCGAGATCAACCCGTCTTCACCGGGCTCGGGTCTTCTCGGCACCGAAGAAGGCTCATAGTGCACCCAGGCCGGTTTGGGTTTGGAGAGGGATGCCGCCCGCTCCTAGCAATCGGCGGTGGCCAGGGAAAACGGCTTGCAGGTGATTTGATTGAGCTCTCTGCTGTTGGGCTATCTACCGTCGGCCATGCGATTCTGATCTTGCCAAGGCTTGAGATAGCATTGTCTTTTGAAGCTTTTTTGACATAGGCGGTTGACTTAGGGCTGGAAGCTGCCCCCGAAGTCGCTCTGCGTGCACATCTCTCGAGCTAAATTCCTTGCTGATGTTGTCCTGAGGTAGGTGTCGTGCGATAGAAAATGGAAGGTTCGAATATGATTGTCCGGGTGGATCTCACCACTGGTCCCTCTGTTTCGAGGGGGCGAGCTGATTCAGAAAGCCAGCCCGCCTGGCTAAATCGCTGGCCTGCTGATTCGCCTGGCCGTAGGCCTGGCGGTATTAAAGATTCTCCCAGGGAGGCCGGATCCAGAGCCCGATGCGGCCGCCGCACAGCCAAGCAGCGCGGTGGTAGGATGCTTGTTTTGTCTTGATGAGAATCAGGTGGGCCACCGTCAATATGCTGAATGCACGAGCCTGAGCTGAAGATACCCTGCGGCCTCTGTTTTCTGCTGCCTGCTCCCCATTTTAAATTGGGGCTCATTTCAAAGTCCTAGTGTGTCGCCATGGTTACCCTGCCTCCTCATTCCAGATGCGAGCCAAGCCCTGTTGTTGTGATCGCCTGAACCTATGAAACAAATTTGATGCAGGTTGTGCGTGGCAGCAATCAAGATGCTCACTCGCCGTTACACTATCTCACAGTCCCTGAGGAGAAGAGCGTCGCGACTCTACGGCCTCCTTGAATCTGGGCCGTTCACGTCGGCTCCCGATTGCCTGCGGCTGTGGGGTAGATCCTTGATCCTCTTGCTTTCTCGATGCTTGCCGGCAAGCGTGTTTTGGGCATCGGAGTCTCTGGGCAAACGGCCTCGTTAGTGCGGTGGTGGCCGGTTTGGGCCGGGACCGCCGCGGCCTGGTTGGCGAGTAGGGCGTCAATAAAATGCCCTGTTACGCGCAGGCGTTGACGTTGGTGTCTCGCTCCAGTA
>Ga0163217_1017662_pt1 | contig 10305 bp, 15 predicted proteins | sample SynspAceP_FD_185933 | JGI IMG/M metagenome (GOLD analysis project Ga0163217, IMG submission 185933) | Saline lake microbial communities from Ace Lake in Antarctica - Synechococcus sp. Ace-P (PacBio error correction) | ecosystem: Environmental > Aquatic > Non-marine Saline and Alkaline > Saline ...
AGACCTGCAACCAACTGACGGGGCCGTAACGCCCAGATTGCTGCAGGCCGACTCCTGACACCGCATATTCAGAGTCATCTGCCCCAATTCGCACTATGCTCATACTCGTCGTGCCCAAGCGAGTAGTGAGCATGGCGTTCAGACACATCATTGATTGCCCGACGACAACCGGCGTGGGCCAAACCCTCCGCATGCGGCTTGCGCAGGCAAGCCGGCAACGGCGGAAAATCATCGTGCCGCCTGGCTAGCGCTTTGATGTGGTCGGGCGATGAAGCCACGCCGATGCCGCTGCTCCACAGCGCTTGCGCCTGTCCAGCGCGCAGGTGTTATGTCCTAATCGCCCGTGCCGGCCCAAGGTGCTCCGGGGCTTGTCGACGGACCTGGCCCTCCGCCCAAGCCGATGCCGGCGGCGGAAAAGGCAGGGATCGCTTGCCGGAAGTCAGTTGAGCGCATACATCCGCCGAGTCTGCTGCAACAGGCGTCGCTGACCACAGCAGCAAGCGTAGCCCTGCAGCGTTCCACGCGAGGTCGCGCAGGCTTGCAAAGCGCAAAAAGCTGCGGGCGCCGGCCCGCCGCAAACGTGCGCTCTGCGATCGCCGCCTCGATCCGCTCCAATAGGCCACTCGCCGCCGGGAAAAGGTCCAGGATGCGCTCCGCAGGCTGCACAGTGTCGCGTGGTGCAGCCTCCCGCGTGACCGCGCCACATGGAAACATGCAGATTGGATCCAGCACCGGTCATCGCACCTGCATCGCTGGGTGGACGAGGCGACCCGGCAACCGGATTGGCCGTCCCGTAATCTGAACCATCACGCCAAATCCCGCACCGGCCTGTTTTACCCGCTGCGTGCTCGGCCATGGTCGGTCACGCATGGAAGGCGCCGTCATTCCTGTTTTCGGTCAGGCCTGTGCTTTGTGCATGTCGCCCCTGCGACAAGCGTCCCCTGGCTGGAGGGTCTGAACATAGAAATGGAGTGGCCCCAGATTCGAGCCGGCAAGCCCAGGCTGCTCTACCCTGGCACACCCGCCGGCCGGAGTTCAAGAGCGAAGCGCGCTACGCCGAGGCTCGCGAGCCCAGCCATGGCCATCCCCGGCTTGACTATCGCCCGCTCGCGCAGCCGCACTACGGCGGCATCGGTGGAACGGAATCATCGGCCACCGGACGATGCGCAGATGATCACGCACCGAATTAGCAGGCCGACCGACCTTCCTCCAACCCTGACAGCGCGGCGATACGCATTCCGAAAACAAGGCGCCCTGAGCTGCGTGAGCTGGAGCGCTGGCTCAACATTGGCGGTCGGCACCCTACCACGGCTCCGTGCACAACGGCCGCTCCAGCCGCGGCACACGCGCGCTGGCCGAGCTCATCGCGGCCGGCACCGCGGTGCCAACCGTCATCAACTCGCCCCAACGCCGCCTCTTTCCTGTCGATTTTCTGCCATCCATCCGCCGCACGCCTGACCCGCAACCGTGCTCTCTCCGTCTCGACCAACATCCATTATACGAGCCACGCGCCATGCGCTCAAGGCCGCTGGGATACGCCATCGCACAGCCGACCCGCTTGCCTGCGTTGTCCTGAATCCGGCGCGACGCCCCGCCGCGCACATCCAGCCGCCATTTGGCGTGCTGGAGCGGAGGGCGCACCGCACCTATCCCTGGGAATTCACATACACCCCGCACCCTTGTCCGCCACGACGGCTGTCCACCCCTCTGGGAACAACGACAGGCCGCTGGCCGAAATTGCGGCAGCAAGGGCGCAGAACAGAGTGGATGAGTCCGGCGCTTCGCTTTCGCAATAGATCGGCAGACTGACGCCCGACAACAATCGTCGTCCACCGGCGCAGAAACCCGCCTACGGCCGCAGAGGCGCGGCGCGACGCCGGATCGACCCGCCAGCATCTCAAGGCAACGGCAGTTTCTTTTCAACACACGCCCTACCCCGGACGCGGACATGGTGACCCGCAGGCACAACCAGTCCACCTGCAAACGTTCGACCAGCATTAGAGGAGTGGTAGCCGCTGGAAGAACTATCCCATCATCGACTTGTCCCACCTGATGCCGGTGGCCCGGGCTTGCCCTCTTCCGGCGGACGACCGCATACCATCGCCCTGTCGCGCTGACCCGCTGGGGATCTCGGCTATCCGCGGAGCAGTCGAGGCGCTGATCCCGGCTGGAGCCCTGTATGCGTGGCAGAACAAACAACGCATGCCCAACCTGCTTGTTTGGTCGTCAACCAACACGGCAACGTCGATCGATCGTCGAGACCTTCCGCCGCACGCTCGGCCAGCTCCGACGCGCCGACCAGGAGCCACATCCCAGTGTTTTGGTTGTGCAGATGCCGTCGAGCCGTCGGCTGAATCCCGCTCTACATTCGCGCTAACTCTGCGCGATGACGGCGCGCCATTGCGCCCTAAGCGCCACGCCGCTGCCGGAAATGGGAGCCAATGCGCTCGGCACTCGCTGAGCGCCAAGGTCCGGCCCACGGGTTTTGCCCCCCCCGGGGGGGGGGCAAATTGCTTTGGCCCTGATCGCACGAGTTGCACAACGTCCTGGCCCGGCAACGCGTCAACCGCCGGGAAAATTTCCTCAATCTGTTGCGTTTCTCCGGCACGAAGCTGTCGCAACTCCGCTGGTCCGGGGTCGCACACGCGATGCTACTTGGCGATCCGCTCGACGAACCAGTTGCCGGAAAACCGACTTTCGAGCGCGATGATGCTGCCGGTGTGGGAGCCAACCGACGATGCTCGCTCACTGCTGGCCCACGGCTCTCGCGGCTTCGCTCCGATCGCTGCGACCCTCGTCCGATTGCCTAACGCCTGGATACTGGCTCCGCTACCTGTCCACTGCGCAAGCGAGGGCACCATCGGCGAGCTGGCGCAAACCTGTTTGATAGGCGGCGGGCCCGTCGCTGCCGTGGAGCCCAGCGGTGAGGAAGCGATACCCAATCGCCACGCTCAGCATGGCCGATTAACCGGTCCAGCCGACGCCGGTCGGGCCGAGCAATTTCGAACGGGAACTGAATGTTGAACGCCAGCGCCAACACTGGCCAATGCATCCGGCTGCAGCGAGAAGGCGAAGCCTCTCGGTCTCGTGACAGCTCAACCCGCGTGGGCCCTTTGCCTCCATCACATGGAGGTGTCCGAGCTGCTGAAGCACCGATCCTTGGTCACGGCCAGGTTTGATGACCTGGACACCGCGCCCCACCACTGGCCTGCATTGCTGGGCGTCGCTCTCCCCGCGGAGCGGCATCCGAGCCGGACCGTGCTCGCGTTCGCACTTGCAGTTTTTCGCCGGCTGGGTGCCTTGGCTACTGCGCACAAGCCTTCGATGCATGGCAGATTCCACGACGCATTGGACATATGCGTTCCAGCTCTCGGCTGCTGCCGCCCGAAACTCCGCCGTAGGACGGCGATCCATCACGAGCTAGGCGTGCCTGGCTTGCCAGCCAGCCGATACATCGCGCCTGCCGCTCTGTCTCGAACGACCCGGCCAACCAAGCCGTACTGCTTGCATGGACGCTGCCCCCTTGATGCTGAGCTCCCCGCTGCATTGGCCTGCTGGCTGGAATCCTCCATTCCGGGCGCGTGCCTGGGCGGTTTCTCGGCTGGGACGCACAGCGCGACACCTTCGCGCCCCGGCGCACCCCGCCAGCGACGCGATTGCGGTGAAATGGACGCGGTCGCACCATGGCAGGACATGCTCGACAGACCGCCATGTGGAGCTGCCCGCGCCGACCCCACCACGCTGGACTTGGTGGGTTTTCGGCTACTACGACACAGCTGCTCGTGAGCTAGGAACACCCCGCTTTCGACGTGCGGAACCTGCGCGGCGGTATCTCGCCAACGTCTGGGGAGGCTGGTGCATCCGCTGCGTGCTGGGCAGTCTGTGGCGACCGTTAATGAAACCCTGAACCCCGCAAAGTACCGGTTGCCAGATTCGCTGGAAGGCGCGGCAACCGGCAATCACGCTTTGATTGAGGTGAGGGATATAAGCGCCGGCCGAGCCATGCAAAGCTGTTCTGGTCCGATGAACCCCACGCGGTTTTCACCAGCTGGGCCTGTCCGGCGAAACGCCGAAGCCGCGAACCCTCGATCACTGGCAACGGGCGGGTCCAGGCTAATCAATGAGGCGATCATTGAAGCGCGGCACAAACCCGAGACGGCTCGCTCGCTGTCGCGTTGACTTCCTATGGTCGGGCGCGCACCCCCCCACCGCTTCCCAGGAACAGTTGCGCGCCACCTTTGCAACAGGAACGGCATCCCTGCCGCGAATTTCCTTGCTCACATTACGACCTGATGGACCTTTGCATGTCTTTCGATAGAGTGACGGTTAAGTGACAATTTGACGACGCAGAAACTTTCCCGGGCGCACACTGTCACATAATGATACGTATATGTGACAGGTACGACATCCTGGATAGGCTACATGCGGGTATCGAAGGCGGACGGCTCCCAGGCTACCGATTTGCTGCGCGACGCGCTGCAATTGCCGCTCGGGGTCGTCCAGTACTCTTTACGAGGACCAAGCGCAATCCGGATCGCGCGAGGATGCGCCACGGCTCTGACGAGCCTGCTGAAGGCGTTTGCGAACTGGCGCCACACGGTCGTGTGGAAACTGGATCGCTCGGACGCGACCTGCGACATCTCATCAACACGGCACGACCTGACTGGGCGCGGACATCGCTTGAAGGTATTAACCGGGCACGGCGCGGCCCATCGGGACACCACGACCGCCGCCGGCAAGCTGTCTTTGGCATCTCGCCGCCCTGGGCCGAGTTTCGAGCGCGAGTTGATCGCGGAGCGCAACGATGCCTGGCCTAGCCTCGGCCCCGCGCGCGCGGGCGGAAAGGCGGCCGGCCGTTCAAGATACCGCCGCCAAGCTGCCGGCTGGCGATGCGGCAATGGTCAGCCCAGAGACCAAAGGGGTCCCCCCCCCGGGGCCGGAAAAACCTGTGCCAGGAACTTGGCGTCAGCCGGCAGACGCCTGTATCGCCAATGTTTCACCCAAGGGTGAGCTACGTCGCAGATGGCGAGAAAGGCTACTCAGCAAGCCGAATTTGATGCCGGCATGAGGCAACGTAGCGACAGCGGTGGTTTGTCTCCTGGGAAGCGCTCATGATCGATCTTTGAAGGCCCGCAGCAGTCGTGTCACAGACAGGACGAACAAACCGGTCAGCGTGAGGGCTGCGAACCCCCAGTACTCTCCGATAACGCGCCGGCCGTCGTTGCCCGGCCAGCACAATGGCGAGAATCGGCAAATGGCCAGGACAGGTGAGGCACGGCCAGCGCCGCCCCCACATGGTAGCCGGTGAGCGGTTTGTGCGTCTCGGACGGCAAGCGCTCGGGGCTGTTCATAGGCAGACTCTCCGCGTGCTGTGCGGCTCGGTTCGGCATGGTGGCCAACTGCAACTCCCAGATCGGCCAACGCTTCGCGCCGACGCTCGAACGAACTGGGCAGAACGGCAAGCCTGCGCGGCCGCTTCAATCGCCGTCCGAGCATCAGCGCCCGGCACAGCCGCGCCCGCGCGTCCAGGCGAGCCCGCCTCCGAAGGCCGCCCGCACGAAGCCAGCCGTTGCCAAAGGGGCATCATCGAACAGGCCATAGGCCGCCCGGGGGTGCACGCCACGGACGCAGCAATCCGCGCAGTCAGGTAGTCGCGCACGATATCACGCTCACCCCGGCATCAAGGGCCAGCCGGGACATGACCGGTGTAAGGCGCTTCAATTGAAAACCTCCTTTTTTTATCGCAGCGCAGCAGGAAAAGCTGCTTCACGTCCTTGTTTGAAGGTTGGGGCGCGCAAGCTTCAACCCTCGACCATTGGTCAGGTAAGGGGAACAACTGGGTCGGCCAGTTTCCTGCACCGTCATGCGGTTGCGATGGCGAGCACCGCCGTCTGGATCAGTTCCGCCGCTCCGGGCCACCGCCTGCACGCCGATGAGCCCGTCCCGCTACCTCTCTGATGACCAGCTTGAATGAAGCCGCGTGTGTCCGAAGTTGGCCAAGCGCTCGCGGAACGTTGTCGAGTGTCAGTCGTTTCGACTGTCGGTCTCGAAATGCCATCGTGGTGCGCTTCCGCCTCGCTGTAGCCCCAGCGGTGCGACTTGCGGGTCGGTGAAACACCACTGGCCGGCATCGCGGTCAGATGAGGGCTGCGTCCGCCGCCGGTCATGTTGATCGCGGCAAACGGGTGCGGCGGCGCGCTGCACGTTAGACGAAACTGCGGTGGTCGGTGCGTCGCCCGGCGCGCGTAGATGTTCGGGTTGCTCGTGCGCATGCCTTGGTCGATAACCACGATGGCTCCCCCCTTGCGCATTGACAGTGGACCCCCGCCGCGTCAGCGCGAGGCTGCGCGTATTCCGGTGCCGACCGGTGGCACCAGCAACTTGTCCAGCGCGGCAATTTCACCGTGTCCGTGTCAGCACGAATTTCGCCGTTCATTGGGCGGACCTGGCTGGCTTGCGGTGTGCTCCAGCACCTCGATGACCTCGGCGCGGAAAAGCGGCTGTCACGGCCTCGCGATGGCCGGGTCTTCCCGGAAGAACAAGGTTGCTGCGTGCCAGGATCGTGACTGGCTGCCGAGCCCGGGCAAAGGCTTGCGCCAGTTTCCAACGCGCACCCACCGACGAACCGATCAAGCCAGGCGTGCGGGAATGGTGTCGCTGACAAGCGCTTTCGGTGGAAGTCCCAGTAGGGTGACTCTTTCAGCGCCCGAATCAGCGGCACGGCCGGACTGGGCAACCGGTGGCGACCAGGCAAGCGGTCGAACGTTACCTCGCGCTCGCCACCTCGTTCCAAAACGGACGACCAGGCTCTGGTCGTCCTTGAAACGCGCTTCAGCCGTGCAAACGGTGAATGGCTGATTGCCGTCCAGGATGGCCCTTCGTATTTGGCGTGCCGCAGTTCATCGACACGGGCTGCCTTGCTTGGGCCAGCAGTTTTGCTGGCGTCCAATCGGCAGGCAGCAGTTGCCGCAATACCGCCGTCGCCGGACTTTCCCGGCGCAGATGGCAATATGGGCAGCGCGGATCATGATCTTGGACGGCAACAACAGCCGATATGAACGCAGGTGCCGCGATTGGTGCCGCGTTCGATCAGCGGTGACCGTCGCGCCTTGCCTCGACGGCCTTCAGCGCCGCCCGCATCGCGGCCACGCCGCTGCCATGTTGGTCGATATGCAAACCGGCGCCCTCAAAGTGCTCACGGATTTTTGGTTCATCCTTTGAAATCACCAACACCGGATCGAGCCTTGAATAACCCAATGCGGCGATGGCGGCCCAGCAGTTGGTTGTGGCTCAACGTATAGCGGTGTCCTGCCATGACTTGCGCGCGGAGCTTTCTGGATAGGACACCACAGCGGCAATTCACGCCGGAAATCTTTTTCCAAAGCATCTTTGACATGGGTGGCGCAGGATGTGCAGGTCATGCCATTCCACGGTGATTTTTCGGTCATTTTTTTACTCCATTGAAAATTTGGGGTGGCCAGCAAGGCTTCGCTTTTGGCGTTTTTCGTTGGATGCGTAGATGGTCAAGGCCGAATGAAATCGCCAAGCGCATGGCAGCCAAGCACATAGTCCAGAATAGCCGTCAGCGCGGACCAGCCTGACCACACCGAGCAAAATTGACCAGAACAGGGGTGAAGCAACACCAGCGCACGAGGGTTTGTGCCAATGATGGCTGACCGCCGCAAGCAGTGTCTTCGGGTCTTCATGATCAGTTTCTTGACTGGATGATGGTAGCCCGCATCCTCGGTAAGCCTTGTCAGTTTTCTGCACGCTGGTCTTGGCATCATCGAAGGTGACCACCGCTTCGCGCGTCTCGAAAAGGTCCCACGTCAACTTACTGACGCCATCGACCTTGGAAAATCGCCTCTTGACAGTGATCGGAACAGGCGGAGCAGGTTCAGGCCCCGTACGGACAGCGTAAACGGTCTGGTGGCGGCCCCCACACGGGGGAACACCGGCAGCGAGGGCAAGGGCGGAAAGCACTTTTTTCATGGTGAACTCTGTGGATCAAATAGAAAATGGCACGACGTAGGGAATCCGAGCGCGACAAACCAGCACGGCCAGCCCCAGAAATGAGCTTGTAAGTAGCTCGCGACTGGGGAATCGCGCAAACCGCTCAACCCGGTTTTGCAAGGCGGCTGACGGCCGGTAGATGCGCCGCCAGCGAAGAAAACGCACCAGCGCCACGCCGATAAAGATGGGGGCGATAGGGGTTCCAAACACGTCAAAGTTAGCCGATCCAAGCGCCGCTGAATCCCCAAGGCGGATCAGAACCACGGCCCGAGGCAGCAAGCCGAGGGAGGAAATGGCGGCCAAGCCCGCCAGTGAAGAAGCGCGCCGCGCCCGTTTTGAGGTTCAGGACATACGTTTTGTCCTTTCGATCTGAATTGGATAGCTTAAGCTTACTTTCCGTAGTTATGGTTTACGGAGTCAAAGCTGCGTATTCCAGAAAAAGGTTAAAGCTATTCTTGATGACAACGGTCAAAAAGCTGCCAGGAATCTACCCACTGGAGCGGTCCGGTGATGCGAATATGCGGTGTTTTAGCCGCTGGCAGTGCCATCGAATTTGGAAAGCGGCTGACCTAAAACCACACCGCCTGAACCCTCCAAATACAGCACGATCCAGACTTTGCTGAGAAGGTTTTCCGATGTCCGTTTGGCCTGTACACTGAATCCGCCGATAACCGCGCTGGTGCTGTCGGTTGACGAAAAAACGCAGATTCCAGGCACTGGATCGCATCAACCCCAAAGCTGCAACTGAACGAACCGGCGCAGATCTGAGGCCGTACCCACGATTACAAGAGGCACGGGACGAACCAAGCTTATACGCGGCCCGCTGAATATCCCTGAACGGCGAAGTGATTTGGGCGCATTACACAACGCCACCGCGCCAAAAGAGTTTCCTCGATTTTCTGCGACAAATTGATCGAGAAATCACCGAAAGAGCAGGACCTTCATCTGAATTCTGGCAACAGCTCGAACCTCACAAAACACCAGAAGTGAAGGCCTGGCTGGGAATAAGCATCCCGGTTCCGCTTCACTTTCACACCAACCAGCGCCTCTTTGGCTGAATGCCGTGGAGGGCTTGGTTTGGTCAACTGGAAACGACCGCGCTTTGTACCGGTGGGCATTTTTACCCGTGTCGCGAACTTAAAGGCAAGGTCTGAAATAAGTCAGTCTCAAGAACGCGGCAAACCGACCTGACTGAAAAATCCGCAAAAAAATGGTTTAAAAATTGCTCAATAATCGCCATTTTCGGGTGTTTCTACCCTGAACAGGCCCCGTTTTTAACCGGGCCTGTGGCGCTTTTTGGGCGCACCTATCCTGCCGCCGCCATCAAATGGCGCGTGGCCATCCAGATATTGGCCAGCGTAAAACAACATATTCAAATGCATGCGTGTTCTTGGTGGCCAGCCCACGGTAAAAAGCGCACCTTGCGAAACCCGAATTGCATTTGGAATGACCACGAAACGGATGCTCAACCTTGGCTCGCAGGCTGGAATTTGCCCGCTCAATTTTTTGCGTCCAAACGATGCAATGGCACTGTTTGCCCCAAGACGCGACGTTTTCCCGGGAACGCATGGCAATGTGCCAGGTTTCCAGCGTCACGTGAACATATATGAAGAAGCTCGGGCGCTTGTAAGAGACACATATGAGATAAAAAAACAGGCATAAAAAAAGAGAAGAAAGAGATATATCACATGACACAGCAACGCAGCCGCCTGGGTGACGTCATGCCTCATTGGCGGCGGTAACCACCCGTGGTGGACCAGTCCACTGTGCAGGTCCACGCCAATGTGCGCTTTCATGCGAAAAAATAAAGTGCCCGCCTTCTTTGTCTGATGCATTTCGGGGTCACGCGTGCCGCTGGGCGTTCTTGGTCGAGCTGGGCGCATCGATAATCGTGGCGTCCACAATGCGTGCCCTTGCGCACTGAATACCCTGGTCCCTGCAGGAGCAGGTTTACCGCCTCGCAAGCGCCTCCCTCGGAATGCCGTGCTTTTCGAGGCAAGGGCGGAAAGTTTTCAAGGATCGTCGTCTCGTCAGGTACACGCCCGTCGCCAAGGCGGGCAAACTGACGCATCGAGAAACTGTCGTACAGCCGCCTGCTTCCAATGGCAGGGTCCGACAACGAGAACCACAATTTGCATGAAGTGAATGCGCAGCATCAGTCCTCCAAGCGGGTAGGGCCGACGCCGTTACCGCGATTTTGGGGTTAAATAGGTTCCAATCAACCTCGGCAAACTTTCCAGGGACCGCACGCTTCCATCTGCGACAGAAATTTCTCTCGCGACGGGTTTGCTT
>Ga0163217_1051783_pt1 | contig 10305 bp, 3 predicted proteins | sample SynspAceP_FD_185933 | JGI IMG/M metagenome (GOLD analysis project Ga0163217, IMG submission 185933) | Saline lake microbial communities from Ace Lake in Antarctica - Synechococcus sp. Ace-P (PacBio error correction) | ecosystem: Environmental > Aquatic > Non-marine Saline and Alkaline > Saline ...
AAAAAAGCATCGAAGCATTGAGAAGTCAACTCGTCAGCGCACTTTTTCAACGCAGTATGGAACACGGTTATATTGACTGGCCTACCCCGAAAGTACACACTAGGGCCCATATTATTTGAAGGTCATCAATTGGATATTAGATCATTTGGTTGCAGAAGGGTCTTACGTCTACTGATAAACAAATATGACTTGCGGGCCTGCGATATATTTGATGAAACGCGCTATACCGCAATTATCAAGTGTTTGAAGGCGAACGTGTTTTCCCGCAACATTGCCTAGGTTTGCGTCTGAGTTATCTGTCACCGACGATTTAAAAAAGCGTAAAACCTTATTTACACTATGGGCGCAAAGGTCGTCGTTCGCCACGGGTTGTTACACACCAGTGGTTGCTGGCGTGGCAGTAACGCAAGGCTGCAATTAGTAGAGCAGTTTGATTAGGGTAATAAAATATCAAGCTGTGAAATATCACTCTTACGGGGCAGTTTTAACCTATAGCTACTCAAGACTATCAAGCATCATTTACTGATAGCACAAACACTGCAAAGTCTCACGTAACGTGGTGACTCTACCGCCTGTCAGGTCTTTGCAGCACGCTTCGCTATGTGCCGTCTAGCACTTTATCATGACTGCAGTTTGGGGTCTACTGAGATGCACCATTTGGCAAATCACAACCTGATGATGGCGCTGCGTTTGAATATGTCGGGCACTCGTTTCCGCTTAGCGCCTGAGTAAGTGGCGCGTTCAATATCAATAAGGTATCTATCCCTTAAAAGTTGGAAATGTGATGGCGGTTGGTTAATGAGTTTCATCAGAAGTGGTTTTTTGAGAGTAGTAACTACCGGGCTATCGCAAGATGCGCTATTGGCTGGTGAATGCCTCGCTTAAGTTTCAGCAACAACTAACTCTCAATACGCATTTGAATTGTATTGATAACCTTGTTTGACGAAGAATCCTAATTGATGCGGGGTAATACCTGGCGTGGACTAGGTATTGCCTACCTTTTGTTGCCGGCATATCCTCGTAATTTGGGGGTACGTCGCTTACTATAGGTTTTTAATTCGGAGGCTGTATTGCGCTCTCAAATTGAGTGTGCTGCTGGGTCTAAGGCTTACACCTGAACCGGCAAAGTAAGCGCAACAGTAATTATAAAAACACTCCGAAGGTTTCACCTCGTGTTTTCATTTTTTAGTTCACTAAATATTTTCAATATTGATCTTGAGCCCTTTGATAGATACTTTGGTTAATCTGTTAAATGCGATGCAAATATACCGTTAATTCAAAATTGATAGTAATCAGCTGTTAAAGACAAACTTAGCAGCGCTTGTTTTTTAGTCAAATATGTCTCTGTGTTCATTTACCTATGCCAATGAACGTCTCATATTGTCAAGTTGCGTCAAAATACTCAATGAAGAACGTCAGAGTACAGTGGTCAGCTAACCCCGCGCAGTTATGACTCAAACTTGCAGGATATAGTTTACCTCCGTTTATATGTATGGATGGTGATGGACTTTTGGCATATTGCTTTGCGCATGGGCTGAAAATAGAATGCACTTATGAGGAGCTGCGCCCGAATACATAGTGGTTGGCATTATAATACGAATAGAGTAAGAGATCTTACTCGGCACAGTGCATGTCGATCCCAGAGGCCCTGTGGAGATAGGCGTGATACGTTTTAGACTTTATTGAAATCAAACTCATCCCCTTGTGATGAATAAAAGTTATCGCACAACTCGCTTTCAAATATTGGCCGGTCATCTCTAATTGGCGGTTTGTTAGCTGCTTCATAGCTTTCAGTCTCGGCCACCAATTATTTCAAGCCATTTTTGCTTAGCCCCGCTGTTTTTGGTGGGAGGAAGAGAAACACTGCTGCGATCTACCTAAAACGGTTTATTAAAACCGGAGCCTCTCTAGACAATTACTGTACCTCAATATCGGTAATGAAGTGGATGAAATGCGGCCAGTATAAGTCGACGACGCTCACATGCAGACAATCCTAAAGTTAGCCCATATATACTTGAATTTTTCTTCAGATGCTTTTGAACGCACCCCTACGGTTTCAACATAGTTGCAGGCTATTGCAATGCTGCCGGAAATCTTGTTCACATATCAGCAAAACTACGCTAAACATCGGCTGTTCTGTAAGACGCTTGGGATAGGTTGGAATCTGTTGAACAAAACGGTTTGAACTCGGCCGCCTTATTTTAGCCTAAAGTTAATTATTTAGCCTAAAATGGGCGTATGATGTTGCTGATATCTGATAAGTTTGTGGCTCTGGTTTATAGGAGCAGGGCCATATTAATCATTGATTAAGCAATTCAGCCTGCAAACGGGCAGCTACCCAACTTTGGTGGCTCCATATTAGCTGATGGCCGCTCCTCAATAGGCTGTCGCGCATCGGTATTGTAAAGAACCCCGATGCCCGTGTTCGACAAAGCCTAAAGTTAATATTTGGCTAAAAATGGGTCGGTGTTGTGATCGTCGCGATATCAGCATAGTCTGGCTCTGGTATTGACTTCATTCCGTGAAAAAATGTTCTATTGGCAGGGCTGGTCATATTTGTTGGCTGGTAAGTTGCCATCTTCTTTGATATCACCACGGTTGAGCTAAAGAGAGCTCTCCAACTGTAAACTCTGGCAGCCATTTAGTACGACTCGTAGTATTTTCTGTGCTTTTGCTGTAGGTCTGCTCTTTTTGACAGCCCCAGAGCTCGTGATTCAGCGCTCAGTGTGACGTTGAGGCAGTAGAACTAGGCAGAGATGAAGTTGATTTCGGTAATCCAAATTCTTTTTCCGTTTCATGCACTTTTCGCCAGGTTGATATTCGATAGCCCGTTGATAATGATGCAAAAAACGGGTTGGTTTTATTTGCTTGTTGTTGAGTAAAAACGCACGACTCGTTATTTCAGGTGTTAGGAAATTGATGAGCAAGCAGTATTTGTGCCGTTACGCCATAAACTTAAAGGGCTAGTTTGTATTAGCCTGGCATTTTAATGTTTGTAGTTGTATTAGCTGCTCGCAATTGGAAATGATTGATGTTGTCATTCAGCTTTATGACCAACTGCTTACCATCAATGCATAACCATCAACAAAATGTAAATAATTGCTGCATTGCTTTCTTCCAAGGGTTGTCCGTGGCAGCATTTAGGGTACCTAAAAATTAATACTAAATTACAAAAAAAGGGCGCAGTGTTACTGCAGCCCTAAGTACGGTAGTTTTGTTATTGCTATCAGACTGTTAGCATTGGCCTTAGTGTTAAATCAGTCAGCAAACTCCATCACATGAAAAATAGTGGCTTTGTTCGGTGTTGTACGTTACTAATAATGCACTGGCCTGAAGCATATAATGCCAACGTCTTCAGCCTGAATGGGTTTCAGAGGAAAGTGGTATTTAATGCTTCTTGTGATGAGCCTGACGTGTAGTGTCAATTCCAGCAATATCTGACGTCCAGCAGATGGCTAGCGCGCTAGCTTCTTCATTGCTGCTCGTTTCATCCACCATAAAGTTTTACAACGATTGGCATTGGTATAGAGCGCAATGTGGTTATAGGCATACCATGCGTCTGCGGCATAGGCTGCTCTCAGAACAACTGATACCGACTTTACCGTCAAATTGGGTTATCCGACGTTTATGGGTACCTGCAATAGTAAATATATGGCCGTGGTCGCAGTTGACGATAATTAGGTATCACTCATTGTAGCAGTCATTTCAACGGCTTTTTTTAACCTCGCATCAGACAGGGGCTATGGTATCGCGTTATGCGGCATTCTATGCCTGCGCTGCTGTGACCGGCATGGTCAATTACGGAACGCCGCTTCACCATGAGGAAAAAACGCTCTTGTTGTGTCCTAGGATGTCAATGGCTTTTTCAGTCATCCTGACAAATTGATGGCTCACCTAGCAACATTGCGTTGGCCTACACGATCGGCCCTCGTACTGGCATATGAGATTCGTTAAAGCTACCTAATATAATTGGCTGGTGTTATGCTGGTCAACAGCATCAAAACAGTCTGGTCCTCACATATCACCGTTGGTATATTTTGGGCTTTCATTCGTCGGTTAAATCACGACATCGTGCGGTCACGCTTTAAACTGCGCTGCACTGCGTCTGTACTATTATTAGGTAAGCATCTTAGGTAAGGAGTCGCGACGACGCCACCCATCACTACCATCGTATACCGATCGACGTCTGATACGCGCCGATCGAGCTCACAGATTGCCTCAAAAAGTTAATTAATTGATCTGCAATATCGTGGCTAGCCTGCAGTTAAGTGCTGCCGCTGCATATGCGGCCATCATCTTCCAGTTGGCGTCAGCTGATTTAGCATATTTGCTGCTGTGGTGGCATGAGTATACGTGCAGTTGAAATGATGCCTGTTGATTTACCGCCATTTCGGCTAATTCAGAGCGCAGTTATCACTTTATGCAGCCGATACAGTGGCTGGCAATCGCGCGTTGGCAACGTCTTCATTTCTTACACCGAATAACGCCAACTATCTGTGCTTCACTTCCGGCTCATGTCATTGGGCGCTCATTGGTGCCAGCTGAATCAGGTGTTTGTGAGTCGAACGTTATTGAGGTTTTAGAGCAATACCTGCAAACGGCATGGTATCAAAGAGATCAAATTATCTCTCGGCCAACTCACGCGTTGCAATTGACCTTCCAGTATGCGAGCCGCAGTGATAGTAGATATACCCCATACCATTCGCCAATAAATAAATGACATTTTAGCAGCTGCCCGTAAGGCTGTTAATTGTCTTGGCAGATAATCTGTAGCGCTGTATTTGGCTGGGTTGCTCTTGGGATTTTGGTTGCGTTTAACCCAAGTTTGACGGGCCCTGGCAATTTCTTGCTGCCATCAACAACCAATCGTTATTTAGACTGTTCAATTAGTTAGCTGGAGTTAACTGAGTGACGCGCAGGTGCACAACCATATTCAGTCGCGCTTTAATTTCACTGCTTCTAAGGTGCCGTTTGCATCTGGTATCTAAGCCTGAAATCGATTTTGCACGACGGCCACTGTTAGGGCAATTGATATTGCGCACGCAAGTTTATTTGCAGTACTACACCTCGTTTAAACCATTGCTGGCCGTTTTGTTCGCATTTTAGCTGCCGTTGCCTCCGTTGTGGCAATATCGCCATCATCCATACAAGCTGAAAGGCCGCATTACTGCCATGGCTACTACGTTTAGTTTTAGATTTTTCATGAGTCTTTCCTGCTATTCTTGAATAAGTCGAGTGCTTGTTGATTAGATGAAACACAACACTATTGTTCAATCCTACACTTGCACCCTAAACATGCGAGGCGCGGGGCCCCTGTGCAATGCAATGAATGTCTTCACTCTGAATGGGTTTTCGCTGCTAAGGGGGACTTAATGCTTCCTGATGGAAGCCGCTAGGCGGTTGTATCAATATTGCTCAGGTCAGGCGCGGGCTGATGCTATGTTTCGTTGTAACTTAATCGGCGTGCTGTCGCGTGCGTAAGGTCTAGAACCCAAATTGCATTGGTTGTACAATCAGTGGTATAAGGCGTGCGTCAGAAGCTAAAGGCGGGTTGCTTCAGAACCGCACGGTAACAACTTACTAGATTTGGTTACCGGCGTTTCGGTATAGCCTGGCATATAGTTAAATAGCATGACCTGTGGTCAGCCGTCACTAAAATCAAGGTGCTTCTGGGTTAGTCATGGGCAACGGCTTTTTCAACCGCGAATCAAGATCAAATGGCAATGGTATCGGGTTAGGGCATTGTAAGCCACTGGCCTTAGCATGATGTCCGTGGTCAATACGGCAGCTTCCAAAACACCCATTAAAAAGAAGCCTGCTCGTTGTTGTCGAGAATATGCAATGGTTTTCGGTCATTGAGCAATTGAATGGTTCACCAGCAATTATCGTTTGTACGGTCTGCTGTCGTATTGCATGTGAGATCCGTTGAATAGACCAAACAAGTGTTTGGTCGTAGGCGGGGTCAACTGCGTCAAAACGCCGGCTTGGTCCATACTCATAGCACACCATAGTATATTTGGCTTCCACCAGCAAGTTAAATCGCGTACCATCGTACGATCACCGTCTAATCGTGCACTGACTGGCGTCTGCGCTATTTGTAGGCTGCACATCTTAGGTAGATAAGCTGGCGCGGCCGCCGCCCATTTAGCGACGTCTAAACCATGCACATCTACGCTTTAAACGTGCTTAAGATTAGATTCAACGAGTTTAACTAATGATCAGCTGATATCTTTACACCGCTAGTAAGTTGTTCAGCCTGGCTATAGTTCCATCATACTTCCCAGTTACGGTCGGCTGATATTAGCATATAAGTTGCTGCTGGTGTTGCATGGGTGATTCGAGGGCGGTGATATAATTACCGGTTGATAAACCTTTGATTCAGGGCATTCTAGGGCCTTAGTGACTTCATTAACGTAAGGGCGTAACTGGCAATCGCGGCCTACGCACCAGCATTTTCGTTTACACATGACACCAACATCAGTTTTAAAACTCTGAATCATCGCCGTCATTGTGCCTGCAGAGTCGGGGTGTTTGTGATGTAGGCGTTATATGGTTTTTACTAAGGGCTGGGGGGCGTGTGGTCGAAGACTCAAACTTTAATAGCCTTCTCACAGCGGTATTGCGCAGCTTGTTGTCTTTTAATATCGAGATGCTGTTAGGTGTCATAGTCCCAGGCCATCACCCACAAACAAGAATAACATTTTGGCTGAAGCGCGTTGTTAGTGTAAGTTTTTCAGTGAGTTTGGTTGTGCATTCGGTATGATACAATCGCTAGCGGCTTTGGCTTCGCTGGCACGACTCTTGCGGCTTAGGGCAGGTGGACACGGCAAAAGCCGTACACCATAAGCTGCTCCCCAAGTCTCTATTCATCATTTTATAATCTAATTCGGCGCGTTAATGTGAAGTGAGTAGCTGAGTCCTAGTTGACGGCAAAGTAGAGTAGGGGAAGAATGTGAAGCTTAGCGACAGATTGGTTACAATTACGCGTCAGTAATAAGTCTGTTTTGGTGGCAATGGATGAGGGCCGGAGTGAAATATGGGCCGTCTTGGCGGCACCTTTTTAGGCTTTTAGATGGTTTTACAAAAATATGGAGGCCGCAGTAAAATTAATTAAGCTAGGGTATCGAAACTTGTAATTAATCATTTCACGTTTTCTTACTGACTTTCGAGTATACTACCTTGATGCTTGACCAATCCACCTGCGTACACATGCGCTCACTGCTTGCCGTTATGTTTTAATGGATGAATAGCGGCGATGGTATGGGCGCATGAATAAGCGCGAGTCACCTTAATGGTGCTTGCATAGCTTTAATTACTATTCTTCGGGGTAACATCCTGATATCCATGGTTAATATTTTGCATGATTCTTTTTTTGCTGTTACGTCGCTGCAGCAATTTTCCGTCCGCGTAGCTTAAGGGCGGTTCTTGCTAAAACAAGTCTTGCCACCACCACCCGCGGGCTTTGGGCGCGAAAACTTTTGATACGCACCATTTCACGGGTGCATAAGCTCCGTCGCGCATGGGCATTAGTAGGGTATGGTGTACCATATAAATCCACGCACTATTTGTTCTGGCATAAGGTAAAACGCGCCGCTGTAGCAAACTGACACTAAAAATCACGATTACCATGAATAAAATAAATCTTACGCCACTGTCTGCGAGGGTTGAAACCCATCTGCAATACTAAGGGTTAAACTCCTTAAGTGCATCATACCAATCCAGGCTTCGAATAAATCACTAATACATATAGGGCTTCAGCATGCCAGCTTGTTCTTGTAAAAAGTAAACAAGCATTGCTGATATCATGGCGTTCAGCACAGTCAGATGCAGATCGGTAAATGAAATAGGTGAATTGCAGACATGAGGTGTTTAATATCCTTGCTGTTGATTTAAAAAACATCAGTAGTAAAAAAGGCAGGGTCTTTACACGCTGCTGCCTACGAGCATTTAGCAGAAATTAGTCGTAATCTAAGCTTTTGAATTAACAACACTTCAACTTCAGCGAGCGGTACACTCTTGATGTATGACCTAAGTTACTGTTGCACGCCCTGATTTCTTGCACAACGTCCATGACGATCAGATACTTCAGCAAATACATCAGTATCCCCAGCCATGCGAGTTCGCTGCGGAAGTTTAAGAAACTGTTTGTCTTTTATGTTAATGAAAAAACTGTGCGTTGCAGAGTGAGGTCGCGTTGTACGGCCATGGCGTACCAGTACCTTCATTATTGGAACTAAACCATGTGTTTGCTTCATTTGATGGTGTCTTTAGTCGTCTTTGTCCATAGCACGCGTGTAAAAACCACGGCCTTGATCATAAAACCAGCGATAACGACGGGGAGAAATCGTGTTGTCGTAAAATCTTCTTTAGCATTATTGCCAAAAAAGTAGCAAGTGAGTGTGGCTTTTGATTCGGCAAAAAGCGTAAAGGTAATCACGTGCCCGATCGTTTGTATGCTAGTTTAACATTAGTTGATCCTATAACGTCAACATGTCAATAAAGGCCATATTCTAAGCACTAAAAACATATCAAAGTTTTTAGAGCGCTAAGCACCGGATTGGATTAATGGCGAGTGGGATTCCAAATGCTAGAATCGCTTTTTAATCATTGCAATAGCTAATAGGATAATTTATGCTGCATATTTACACCCCACATACTCGACAAAAAGGAGCAATTTAACATTGGCAAGCGGCAAAGTGGTATTATTGTTGTGGCGGTATTACCGTTTACCGACTTAAGCCACATGGGCATGCGCGACCAATTATTTGAGTTTTGATTTAATGGTAGGTATTTGCGCTTATCGCTGTTTATGAAGTGAATTATGGTGCGGCACTACATTACTAGAAGTTGAGGACAAAATTATTCGCGGCGCCAGCAAAACAATGAACCATGTCTCAATTAACTGACGCGCACCAATCGGCATGATGCAATGAAGATTTTGCCGCATTAATTTACTCCGAGCAGAGCATTGACCCAGAGTGAAACATCCACATTCCTGAAATAGTGGACGTGATCGCAAAAACTAATCGATAAAGTAACGCTAACGCAGTCAAACGTCGGGTGATGTATTATTTGAAGTAATTCATACAGTGATTACGGCAAACTCAGTAAACAAGATTTGACTCAGCTTAATGCGGGCTGCACGGGTTGAATGTTGAACAACGCAAAAGCGTGACCCGATGGATTTGGTGTTATGGAAATGGCTAGCCTGGTGAGCCTGCTTGGCGGCCGCGTGGGGCGAAGGGTTGCGTCTGTTGCACATTGAATGTTCGGGCCATGACTAACAACTATTTTTAGGTCAACACTTTGATATATCACGGTGGCGGGCTCAAGATTTGCATTTTTTCCTCACATGAAAACGAAGTCGGCCGTAAAGTCATTTGCTGTGCTTTGAACCCCTATGTGAATTTAATTGATGCATGCGAGCATGGTGCGAGGTGACCAAATAAAGATGTTGAAGTCTGGTAACTTTTCAACTTACGTGATGTGTTTAAATCATATGATAAGGCGAAACACTGTGAGCGTTATTTCTTTGATGTCAGCTCTACTATCTAGTCAATTAGCTACTTCAAAGACAACATTAAACAAGCAAGGTCTGGTTCAGAGCGTTTATATACGGTCTTTGGCGTGATGTTGCACCCAGAGCGCTGTTGACGTGGAAGTCGGGCGAATTTAGCGCGCTTTAATTGCGGCATAGGATACGATTAACGTGCAGAAGCACTCGCTGTATTGTGAAGTAGCGCGGAATCTGACCTAAAACAAAGTACACAAGGTGCAGGTGGAAGCGCAACTAAAGCGGGCGGACCTCGCAGGGGTATTAACTTAAGTAGGTGACATACTTGGCATTTAGCCGAAGCCCCACAAGACTTTTAAGGCGTTAAGCACTGTGGCAGGCATGAAACGACGTGGCCCAGCATTGAAGCCTTGATCAAAGCCCGCAATGATGCACGAGCACAGCAAAGATTGGGCGGCGGCCGAAAAGCCAGAGATGTGATCTAACGCCTTAGTATTGTGTTAGAAATGGTCCATAACTGGCACTAACCTGGCGCAGAGGTAGGGCGCTGACAGCAAGTTTCGTACTTTAGAAAAGATGACTTTTGGTTATTTGCACTTTCATAGGCAGTAAATTAAAAGCGCTGAATGTGTCTTCATAGAGTCATTCTATAGTGAATAAGGCTTAGCCGACTGGTTTCATTGAATAGCGAAAAACAGACAATCGAAAAGTTGTCTGTGTCTGGGTAAAGGTCACTATCAACCCATAGCGGACTCATTGGATATTTCAACGAACCTGACCGCAGATTTAAT
>Ga0163217_1019408_pt1 | contig 10304 bp, 10 predicted proteins | sample SynspAceP_FD_185933 | JGI IMG/M metagenome (GOLD analysis project Ga0163217, IMG submission 185933) | Saline lake microbial communities from Ace Lake in Antarctica - Synechococcus sp. Ace-P (PacBio error correction) | ecosystem: Environmental > Aquatic > Non-marine Saline and Alkaline > Saline ...
AGGGGAAAAAGGAGAGGATTTTAAAAAAAATCTTTTTTATGGGCCAGTAAAAAGGAATTTTCCTGTTCCCCCCCCCGAAACTGAAGTTCCCCAAAAGCGGCTTTGGCATTAAGCCTTTAAGCAAAACGCCTGAAAAGAAAGACCCTTAAGCACTGACAAACCTTTAACTGAATACCTTTCCAATCTTCTGATCGCCAACAATCAAACATTGGCAGACAAAAACCGGAAGAACCTTAAGTTAAAAGTACAGCAAGTCACAGGGCTAGATCGTGCTAAAAAGCAATATGAACTAGGCTTTAGCGTCCATCACCGATTTACAAGATGCTCAGCAGAAATACGATTCCGTTCGTGTCCACTCAGCTTAGCGGCGCCCGCTCCCAAAGCGTAAATCTTATGCACAAAAAGCGTTATTTCCCAAAAGAAAAACAGGCCAAGAGATAAAGAGTATTCCTCATTAATCTAAAGAATTACCCTATTCGCCTTTGATCCAAACATGAACCGTTGATTTTCCCGGTTAATTTACGAAAAAAAGCTCGTCGGATAAAAAACAATTGCGCATACTGAAAATTTCACTGGGTTTTGAAAAGCGCAGAAAATAACATTAACATCCAAAAAATCTAACGGTCGTTTCTCCCCTACCGTATCAATCACTGGATCGTTATCTCGGAAGCGAATTAACAACTATACGTAGTGGCACCACTAATCAGTAATGGTGGTAACAATACGGGTCCTTCTGTGCCATTAGCGTCCCAGTATTCTCCCTCTACAGCGGTCGGGGCAATTAGCGCCTCTGTTTCGACAAGCGACAGCGCAAGCGGAAAGCGGCTACTGAGCAAAGAGGCAAGTTCAACTATATCGGGAACAGCTATAAACTTAAATATAACGTACCTATACCTAGACTTACAAAACAGCCGTTGCTCAAATTGAAGCTCAAACAACACTCATTCGCTCTCGTATACGCAGCGGCACTTGAAGCAACAAAAGCAGGCCATGAACGTAGGAACTCGAAACCTTGTCGAGCTGCTAAGATGCTCAATCTAACCTTTATAATGCGCAAATGCTATACCGAACAATACCGTACACTTTGTGTTGAAAAAAGTTAAGTCATCCTAGAAACCAACTGGCCCGAATCTGAAACCAGAAGACAACAATCAAAGAGTGGATAAGTGGTTTAATTGGCAAAGAAATTGATTATTGAATTGAAATTAATTATAAAAAAACCGTAAAACATGGTTTTAGCGGGTTTTTTTTGTATTGTGATCAAGTAAATGCTAAACGCCCTACTGCTCAACGAGAGAATAGCTTATCTCGCTTTGTAAATCGGTTTAACAATACTTTTATAACAGACCATAGGGTCATCACGGCTCCCTGCTAGCCTCACGAATTGAAAATGCATCCCAAACTTGGCAAAAAACCGGATATCAAATTGTCCGGCACACCAATTTCTCCAGAAGTAATCGGCCCAATCGTACTATCCCGCCGGCCACGCCATATCACTGCGAACCAAACAAAAGCACTGGCACGTCAATAAATTCTCCATTGGCGCTGCAATATCACAATAGACGCTTGCCGGTTTCGGGCTTATTTGGTTGCAATAACGCTGGTTTCGCATTTCACTTTAATAAAACAGCGCTTTATTAATTGCAGGGCAAATGGGTTTTTTATTCAAAATGCTTATTCATAATTGGGGTGCAACGCATGCGCCATTATCAGCAGAAAACTAACATAGAGCGCCTGGAACCTGCCTGAACAATATTTTCTGGATTCGGTGTTAAACGATGCCAAGACATCTTCTAGAAATGGGCCAATTTGCCACCACAAGCCCGATAAACTGCCCAATGTTCTTCATGATCGGTACAAACCAAGAAGGCTTGGGACGTTGCCCCGTTCAGAATCCAAACAGCGCTCAGTAACCCACCAAAGCAACTGGAGCAAATTACCCAAACGAGCTGAACAAAATGTATTCTTTAATGCAAAGCCACACCAAGCCGACTGGTTGCGTATGTATAAGCTGCCAATTCCAAAAATCTAAATCATATAATGGGTAATCCAGTATATTGTTTTTTGAGCTGAGCTTTTTAATAGTTCAATGTAATCAAATTCATTTTCAGCGGGCCACACAATATAGGTAAAACTTCTTCCTTGAAGGGAGTTAACCGGAAAAACCTTTCATTTGGCCTGTCGATTCAAATGAATTGCCAAGTTGGAACCACTGCAATTGGGTCTTTAAAATCCACTAACGACTAAATGTCGCCCGCTTTTCGTTTTTAGAGTAATGCGACCTCCACCATCGATAACATCCCTGTCTAGCCAAGTATGAAAGCAAACACGCCCCACCATAACACTCACGCCTAATTGGTGATAACCAAGCGGGGATCCACCTGAGCATTTGCATTAAAGTTTCAGACAAGGGCTTGTCCGTATGGGCACCGATCAATTCGCCAACCTGTTTTTGACTGGAAATTTAACTCTGGGGTGGGTAAAAGCAAATTAATGCTGGACTCATTACGCGTAACAAAATACTTCCCGCCCTCTTCTATCAACCACAATTATTTTATTCATTAATTCATCCAAAACCTTCTGCGATTCAAAGCATTACGCTACTAATCTGTCGCATGAAAATGGAGTGGGAGAAGATTGAAGAAAATGACAAACAAAGGAGTCATTAAAATTTGTGTGTTTTCAATAATTTTCCCATAACAGCAAACAAATGCTTTTAAAAAAGTGACTTTTTAAACACTTTGGCTAAGCCCCTTAACACGCCCAGTGTCAATATGATTTTTTGCCCTAGAACGACGTGTAAAATAGACAGAGAGAAACCCTTACGGGGATGAACTAATAAACGCCTTTTACTTTGCCTTTAACTGGCCTATAAGCCTTTGCTCAAATCCCTGCGTCAGCTTATCAGGAATTGCAGCCCCTCATGAAGTAACGACAAAGTATCAAAAAGAGCTCGGGATTGAAATGCCTAGAGGCAATTCCATTATAACAGAACTCATATTGAATGATGCATTTCAGCAAAAGCCTTTGATTACTATATTTGATACCGCGCTGGAAGATCCAGTAAAAGCTTCTTTCCTAAATAAGTTTGACAATAGATACTTTATCTCAAATACAGAAATAGCGTTTGATGAACGCCCTCAGAAAGGGAGATACTCAAGTTGCTTACACTATCTATAATCTCTACTAAAACGTCTGGAGAAGCGGTTGTCGAGGCCTAACAGGGACCAACCTTCCAGAGATTGATCAAAGCTTCGATTAATGAAATTGATGGAAACACTCACGCTGATCCAGAAGCGCAGCAATGGGGCTAAATACCGAAGCTGAACTTGATGATTACTGGCGCAACGCCTTAAAACATCGAGCATTAGTAACTTAAGCTTAATGGTGAAAGCGAAGAAAAAATTATTTCGACGAATTGGAGCGACCGCTATAAAAAAACCAAATTAAAACGAGTGGATCAAAACAAACGCTGTCGACGTCCTATCATAACCTTCGCCAAACGCCATCACTGCGGCATAAGACCCTCAACACTAGCGTACTTTGCACCACCGAGCATCAGAAACCCTATCAATATCAACATGAGCTTATATTAAGAAGGGATTGGTGCCGTTTTACAAATGGACGATGACTACACAAAAGTCGTTCGATTAGTGCCAGGTGGTCGCAGCGGCGCACTCAAAGCGACTGTCTCCTAACGACAGAAATATCGCCGGTTGCCAAGAAGACAAACCAATGATCGATGTTGTTGGCATGCGCCTTGGAATGATGTCGTCGACATGATCCGCGGTGAGCGCGGATACCACCGTATATTGGAAATAACACCAAGCAAAAGCGACACGCGACCAGCAAGCGCATTAGCAATCCGTCCGTAAAAAAAAGTAAAAACTCGAAGATCAATCGGCGAAAAAAGAAATTGTCGGAAAGTAGAGCGAGACGGTGAAACCTACAAAGTAAGGCCGTAAATCTCATTACCGACCTTTTCTCTTGATTTCGCAGCGATTGCAAAGCCAGGTGACAAAAGATTATAAAAGTTCCACACGAGACCACAAAAAGATTGAATTGAGGAACTTCGTGAAGAAAAAATTTCCCAGCTCTCATTCCTTGACTTAACGAAATAACGGCGGCGGTTCATTACAAGAAGCAAATTCAATGACTGGTTTGTTTTATTCCATCCGGCCCAACAGTTACAAATTCGCGACAAAGCGACCGAGTTACACCATTAGGAAGATTCTGGACACCGGCCATCACCTTACCAGTGGACCAATGGCTGTTCTGGTAAACCTGAAATGGTGCATCCGCGTCTGAAAATCCGTCCGCTGGTGCGCTGCAAGAATTATGGACGCGCTTTAATTCTTGGAGAATCAGACCTTTGGGAAAGGCACGGTTCAAGTATTACAAGAGTAAGACCAAAGGGCAACTTAAAGTCACTCAGCGCTAAATTTATGCGCGTCTCTGGCGAAAGCACTCAGCCACAGGTGTCAATGCGCGAGACATCGCCTTTCCCTTCTTTGATCGATAAAGAAACCATTGCGAAAAAGGGCGCATTAGACAACCCATTACCTTGGGACAAAATCCATGAACTCGCTACCCGACCGTTTATATGGAAAATGTCCCGGCTTACCTCCTATCCTAGAACCTCCGCCACGAAGCAAGATGGCGGGACAGACCCCAATTTTGTTGCAATCATGCTCTCAATAGAAGAGTTCAAGAACAGGTAGAGAGTTTTATAAAGTCATCTCACTAAAGAAGAGCATCCGCATACAAGCAAAAAGAAGATACAAACAAAAGAACTCGAGCGCGAAAATACGCCGCCGAAAAAGCAACTTGACTAGTAGCTAAACTACATCGGTTGATTGAATAGAGCGATTGAAGAAAAGATACCTATGCAAAGAAGCATCTGAAGTACTTTTAGACTTCATTGCAAACCAACCAGATGGCTGCAAAGCAAGCGTGAGAAAACAGCTCAGAAATAAATGATTGAAAAAGCAAAGAGCGAAAAGCCTTTTTTATAGTCACTTTCGCTCTCGTTTTTTTAATACAAAAGAAAAACACCTCCTATCCACTAAATACAAATGAACTTAGACGCATGGCAAAGCGTTCATCCGACCGAATACAAATCGGATCTATTTGGTAAAAGCCGCCTGGCAGACCTTCGAACTCAGCCGCTCACGAAGAAAAAGATCAGCCTCAAAACTCATATAACGAAGCACAGGCGGAGAAAAAGAAAAATCCACAGGGTTTAAAACGCTTAGAATTGTTTGAATTGGAGCAAGAACTATCGAGAAACTAGACAAACTCTGCGAACTAAATGGTTTTAAATAAAAACGGCAGAATGGCTAACAATGCAATTAACAAAAGCGCCTTGAAAAAATAAAAAAAATAAATAAATAAAAAACTTTAAGGCTTTTTCTAGAGGCGCGACCAAAAACCAAACAATTCTTGTCCATCAAAAAAACCGCGGATCAACAATAGTGATTTGATATACTAGTCGGCGACATTAGCTAACAAACTGGGGAAAAACAGACTCAATATGGCCAAACTGTACTTTTACTACTCAGCAATGAACGCGGGTAAATCGACCGTTCTTTCTACAGTCGCGCTCATAAAACTATCAAGAGCGAGCATGAAGAGTTCTTCCCTTACAAGCGTCGATAGACAAACTCGATTTGAAAACCATGGGCAAAATCGCTTTCGCATCGGCATATCGGCAGACGCCACGTTTATTTTGATAATAGCACCGACCATGAATCGCTTTAATCAAAGAAGAAACGCAGTCAAAAGCAAGCATTAAGCTGCATTTTGATTGATGAAAGCACAATTTCTAACCAAAGACAAGTTTATCATTATCTGAAGTCGTTGATAAACTGCACATTCCTGTGTTGGCGTTTGGTATCCGTACGGATTTCCAAAAGGGCGAGTTTGTTGCGACGGTAGCAAAAGCGCTTACTGCTTAGTCCGATAAATTAATAGAATTAAAAACCGGTGTGTCACTGTGGCAGTAAAGCCACTATGGTCATTCGATTAAATGCGAAAGGAATTTCCCTGTTAAAGAAGCGCACAAGTAGAAATAGGCGGTAATGACAGGTTACTTGTCCGTTGTGTCGAAAAACCACTTTAAAGAAAGCGTGAAGAGACTAAATTAATGTGGTTTCAAAAACGCCCAGATATTCCCAACTAAAAGAACCAGAAATCACTAAGATACAAACGAATTGATCAAATAAAATCCTGAAATTCCCACTAAAAGAATGTGGGGTTCCACAAAGGGAATTCCTCTTTTGGCTGTTACCTCTCATAACGCAAACAGTGAAACAGTGGACTTAGCAAGCGACGCACGTGGCCTACTGTTCGCGCCGGTAAAGAAGAAAAAAGTACTGCCTTCTTGCCGTTGTCCGTGAAGAAACTGGAAAGCCAAGGTAGCTGAAATCGAGCTTATCGAAGGGCGCAAAAGTCGGACGCCAAAAGAACAGTCTGACAATGAAAGAAGAGTTGGTTTTTTACACTGCGTCCGAAAAGCCGTTTTTCAAAAAAAAACGCACCGACATCTGGCGTATATTGATCTAAAAGCAAAAAATATTAGTTCTCAACAGGCACAACGCCAGCCATGACTGAACAACTTTTCAAAGCACTTACAAACGCACGCTTGGCAGCTTTCCGGGATGACACCGCTTCCAAAGGCACAAGTTTCACCCTTCCTTCTTTAATGAACGGATTTGGCTTGTGAAAAACGATGGTTGCCCCGCATAGTCCTATGAAACCGTGATGAGTGTTGAAATTCAGACGCCTCTGAAGACAAAGCCACCATTTCGCTTTAATCAACTAGAACCTTTGTCTGAAGACGTTACACGCCATTTGCACAAGGCATGGCGGTTTAAAAACCTTGCCGCTTCGCTGTCAGACAAGCTCAGCTTTGTTTTGCAATGATGATCTGAACCTGCGCAAAAATCAAATCGACGACTGCCACTAAAAGAAGCCGCTTTCAACGACTGCCCCAAGGCCGGTGGGTTTGGGTCCGATATGGACCCGCCCAACTTCTCTCCTAAGTCATTAAACTATGAGAGAGTTTCTTTTGCATCCTACTGGCTTATGGTTTGAAATCAGCTAAGCATATTTTGCCAAGCTTTTTCCCACAAGGATACGTTGGATAAGCCCTTTGGGGAGAACATTGGGCAAAGCTAGGACAAGAAGGCACTCTTGCTACACAACTCCAAAATACACCAAATTCAAAACGGTATAATCTAGTATTATTAGCGGGAAACTTGATTCACCCACAAAACAACATACTCAATATAATTCTCAATTGGAGATCCCCTTAGGCTCTTAACTTAGAAACGTTAAGAACAAAAGTTGAGTAAAAATTAATGGATGTTATAGTCCCTCCGTATGTTTTTCAAAACCCTATAAGCAGGTCAAAAAATGACATGACAAAATAAGCAAGAACAAGAGATAGCAATAACGAGTCACCGCTTGTTTTGGTGCCCGTTTGGGATGCGCTACTAAGGGTTTAGCAAAGATTGTGGCTGGGATATTTTTCTCATGTTCACAAGCCCTTATCGCGGATGTATTCACTCTTATCTGACTTAGTTTACAGAACGTAATTTGTGTATTTTGCTTCAGCCAACTCTCGGCCAAGGTCCGGACGGAAAAAATCACCCCTATGGCCATCTTTCGTTTTGGAAACGCCTGACCAATGTATTTCTGGCATGGTGCTTTAACTATTGTTGGCGCTGGTAATTGCTTTATGAATCTATCAACGGCCAGCATCACAAAGCTCAAGCTCACTTGGTAGGACTCGCGGCGTTAAATTGCACCATTGTCATTAAAGAAGCCATTTTCCATTACACCAAAAAAGGCCGAGATAAGATATGGCAGTAGATGCTCATTGCTAACGCTTGGCAAAGTCGCAGCGACGCGCTCTCAATCTATCGCCGGGTTCTCATTGGCCTAATCGTGTTTATTTTGGCTACCCTTGGGCAGACATGTCGCTCAATCGTGTTGCAATTGCTGATTGGTAAAAATGGCTATGCATCATGGTGGTGGGGAAAAAATTTGGCGAACTTGTTCGATACCGCACCAGATCAAAAACTCATAGTTCAAATCAAAAGCAACGGCAACAGCCTTAAACATGTAAATGGCGCCTCACGATGTGATGAGCAAAGATCCATGGCAGGTAAAAATCTCACTTAGAACAAATGCACATTCATGTGACTAGTCATGCCAGCGTCAAGCGAGGGACATTACCTTGGTGATTTTAAAGTCGCCTACACCATCAGTAATCAGGGCCACCCACTCACAAGTATAAGGACGGGGATTAATGGTCCAACGTTATTGACACCGAATGAAAATAAAATCCAAAACCGAACAGTTTTGCTCATCCATCAGGAAAACCGCCGCACTTAAAATTACTGCCGGCGCGTCCCGGACCAGATAGTGGCTGACTTAAGGTTTATTTTTCATTGCGACCAAGGGCACTCCGCCTATCCTGTCGACGTTGAAAAAATAACTCGCTTACAAACTTTATTCTGGATAAACCATCTAGAATTAGAAATTATTGCCCTATACAGACAAAGACCCCGAAAGTGCAGATTTAACTAAAATAACAGCGGGTATTCTTCAAGATCTACAAACACACATTACATCCATAAAGGCCACTGTGCTGTGGATTTTTTCCTTTCCATAAACACAATCTCTCGCGTATCGTCTTAATCTATCAGACTCATCAGTGGAGGTATCATTCAGAATCTCCACTGGTAACGCCTTACTGGTTTTAGCGCCAAATTAACCTTAAGTTTTTTCCGCTCTTGCAACCAAATTACCCCGACTCTGTGAGTTTTTCAGAGCAAGAATCATGAACTACGACTTACCGCTTCAAGTTTGCTACCCCATGTCATCCTATCATAGACAAAGCCCTGAAAACTTTCGTACATTGCACCCAGCTTGACGCGCTATTTCAATGGCATTTTGGGCTCTGTTTTTTTCGTTACGCCATGTTCTGAATAGTGACGTAAACGTGCCAATAAATTCAGAAGGCCCAACAATAATAATATTGTGTTCAAAAGGCTTCACTAAATAACCGGATCCCCTTGAGGGCCAAACCAAACGCCGCTTCAAATTGGAAAATAAACCAACAGCATGCAAAATCCAGTGAAGTAATGCCAGGTAAATCATGATAAGACTAAGGCGCTTAACTCTTTCATATGCCCGAACGCAAACTGGCATCCAAGTGCTGTTTTAAAGTGCTGCGACTTCTAATCGTCGTCGTTTTCGGGCTTTCATATAAAGCCAAGTAGGCTAATCAGGACCAATATTTCGAATCAAACATCACGCTGCTTACCTCCGGAAAGATGTATCAGCTACATCCGGCCTGTAACCGTCGTCCCTTCTGACTGTTTGATAGGACCCTTGAGTTTCATATTCCACGGCCTTTTTTCCAATCCAGAGCGCTCTAAAATTCGCTCTAATGCACCTCACCCCAACCACCTGCAACTTGTTTTTGGCCTTTCAGCGCATGAGTTAGCTTAACCGCATCGGGTCACTAAATTTTTTTGATTCAACAACTGCAAAGCCTTTGATCTCTTTCCCACCAACCGAAAAACCTCCCGCGATTTCTTCTGATAACTCTTTTTCTACACTTTCCCTGAAAATTTTTGAAAATCTGAGAGCCAAGCGGTGTCAGTAAGGAACCAGTTGACGCTCATTTCATTTTGCAGCTGCTGACCTTGCTGACCTCGATATGTCGTGCGCTATTGTTTTAAAATTCCGTTCGTTGTGCTTTTTGTTCTCGATAAAAACCACTTCTTTTTCCCTGCCAAACACCTCCTGTGATGCGGCGAAGTTTTGCTCTAGGTCAGCGACTCTTTTTCCAAATAATGATTCTGATCTTTCGCTTGCCCTAAAGACGCTTGGTTAAATTCCTCATTTGTTTGCTGTATTTTTTCTGTGTATGCTGCCACTGAACGGCGCAATAGCGTACAATGACACAGCAATGCAAGAATAAGATCGCGCCGATACAAAAGCCCGAATAACACCACAAACTGGATTGTGAATAGCATCTGTCATATGAAATTAAAACCCGCTTTTTATAGAGAAATACAAATCGTTAAGGCAAGTTCATGGATTACACTTAAGCCCAATACACACGCAACGCCTTTGATCTTGAAAATAAAAGGCCAGTTCATTAACGAACCGTAAGTCGGACCAAAGGGCGGCGAGGCGTGGGCAAAAGCTTTTATTGACGAATAAGGCAGCGATTATCCTGACGCCCAATCACCACTGCTCGCGTTTCATTGCAGGTGCGCCCAAAC
>Ga0163217_1041378_pt1 | contig 10304 bp, 15 predicted proteins | sample SynspAceP_FD_185933 | JGI IMG/M metagenome (GOLD analysis project Ga0163217, IMG submission 185933) | Saline lake microbial communities from Ace Lake in Antarctica - Synechococcus sp. Ace-P (PacBio error correction) | ecosystem: Environmental > Aquatic > Non-marine Saline and Alkaline > Saline ...
GAAAGAGAGATTTTCATCGAGCAAACTTTGAAACAAAAACCCGCCCCCCCCCCCAACCCACGGGGGGACCGACCAAAACGCCCGGATTTGCACAACGGCATTCCATTTGCCCCCGGTCAAACGATGAAACGGCCGACGAGGAACGCATCATAGCCGACGTCCGTTTGACCGTGAATCTGTTGGGCCGGGAGTCCGAAGCCGTATTGCCCACATTCAAACACGCCAATCCTCGGCCCGTATCGAGAACCGAGCATCGGCATCCCCGCGAGCCACTGGGTTTTGATGAAACCGCGATATCGGATAGCGCGGCAAAATAAAGCGAAAACCGCGAGGGTCGACAGAAGCTCGGCGAGCAAGATCGGTTTTTTGCGGGATCGGCTCCCGATGGCTGTAAGCGGTCGAGAATCGGAACGGGCATCGACGTCGCGAGCGAGGCGGCGTGAGCGGGTGATCAGTAACAGAGTTCTAAAGCGGGTTGAGTTTGCTTAACTGCAACCGCATTAATGCCTCTCGCGGAGGAAACGGTCTGCGACGTTTTCCGTAGGAAGCATGGTGTTTTCGAGCGAGGGGCAGAACTTGATGTCGAGGATAGAGGGGTTGATCGTCGAGCCGATAGGAGGGGTTTTTGATCCGTCGGCGAAGAAGGGGGTGATTTCCAACGATCTCACGAACGATTTTGAAACGGACACGGGGCGCATCATAAGCGCATCAGCAGCCGTCCGCGTGACGGCTCGCGTTGGTGATTGCCCCGGGTTTGCTGATGTGCTGTCGCCATGCAATGTCATCAGAGACGTCAGTCCGGCGAATGCCGAGCACGATGCCAACAACGAGCGGTGCTGAGAACGACAAAAGACAGACTGAGACGCAACACGGCCCACGACGCCGAATGCATCATCCAGCCCAAAACGGATCGCGATCCCACCAAGAGGTCGCTGGACGGCCGAAGTGAAAAGCGGCCGTGTAAGAACTAATAAATCCGAAAATCCCGAATTGCCGCGAACGCGGCGGTGTCATACCGATTACGGTGACGAGGTTCTTCGATCGAATGACAAACAACCCCCGGCGAGAATACCGTGAGAAATAACACTAATCGGCGAAACGTTCTGCGAAGACTCGATCGCGGAGCCAACAGTGCTCCACCGCCCACGATCGACCGAATGTCGCGAGGGTTGATTCATGAAAACACTGGCATCGGGATACGTCGCAACCCGGTCGAGATTTCGCGGGCAAACGGTATTCGAACGAGTGAGTTTTAGCATCGTGGTTAATTTTGATTCCTGCGATTCTCCAACCAGAATCCACTCTCCACGCGAGTCTGAACATGGAGGGGAGATGAACGATGATCGTGTAATCGGGCATCCGATCGCTGGCAACCCGCCAATTCGCGTTGGACAGGTTCGTCGGTCAGATGGATTGCCGGGTGTTGTAATTGTTTCGCGCGATTTTACGCGCCCTGGCGGGGATGGACGCGATGAATTCCGCGACGTGTGGGTACGCCGTCGTGCGTGGGGGGAAAATTCAGGAAAACAAATGACACGCCCCACCGGCGGCTCGTACTGCCTCAATCGGACGCATCGGATTCTCTATTCATGCTTGAACCTGTCGTAATGAACAACCGGAAAAACGGAGTATCGGGAACTGACAGCGCTGGACGGATTCGGAACAACGCTCGTCGTGGAGTCACGCTCCATGAAGCGACGGTTTTGGAAATACACTATACGCCGGAGCAAATGCACGGCGACGCTCATATGCAGAGACTGTGGTGGGTCGAGCCCACGGATCTCGGCGGATGCGATCGCGGGCAACCGTAGCTTGTTAACAGGCAATTGAGGCGATGAAACAAGCGTTGAAAATCCAGCGTTGGAACAATTGAAAATGTCTCGATGCGAACTCGATAATTCCGGATGCATCCAACACGATGAAATAACGATGAGATCACGCGATCGCTCGACTTCGACGAGCAATCGAGCCACGAGGTGATCGTGTTCGCCGATTGTACGACCACGCCGGGCGATTGGCATGCCTGGATCGTCACACGCCTCGACACTGAAATGAGAATTGGGACCGGTTACCTCGCGTTTCGGGACGGTACGATCGGTCGGCGGACGATGCGAAGTGGATTGCATTCGAGGGATGATGTTCACGCGGCCGTGTTTTTATCGTTCGTGGGGCGGGCGGTTTTCGGAGGACGTGCGAGCGACGGTTTTCTCTTCGAAAGCCGTTGGACGAAATACCTCGCGGTCTTGAACATCGAAAAAAACATGCAGCCACTGCTCTCTCTGGAGCCACTCCACGAACGAGCAAAACGAGCCGGTTGCGAGGCGTTGCGGGGGGAATGACTTTGTTTATTGAAACATGTCGAGTTGAACGACCATTAGCGAACATTTTCCCGCGAGGGTTTAGTTTGTCGTTTGTGTGGCGAGTTGCTCGAGCGTCGACGTAACGCGTCGTCAGCGTTGGCGCGATCGGAGTCCGAATCGTTTGGATTTCGAATATAGTGGTTACGCGTTGGCATTCATTCGGTGGTTTAATTTTTTAGGTAACGGCGCGTCTTGGGTCGCCGGGCAAGTTTGAGAGCGAGGTGAGCAAGCTGAGATTTGGTGAGTTGGATCGAGGCCAGATGCGACGTCTTCCTGCTCGGTTCGCCGCGTGATCTATTTTCTCTTATCGTTAGAACTCTCGCATCAAACGGCGGACGGGCGTTGTCTGAGATCAATGAATTTGCGTTCGATTTGCCATATATTGAATGCATAATTTGGACCCAAGGACCCCGAAGGATTGCAAACGATGGCAGGGCACGCAACTCGGGCCGCGACACATGACACAGTGTCGAATTGAACGATACCTTTTTGATTACTGCGCGGAGATGTTTCTTTAACGGAAAGATTGCAGCTTCTATTGTCCGCATTTTCGAGAAACCGAATCCGTCGCGGAGCGGTGAGCGATGTGGAAGCGACTCAGTAACGTTTTGTGGAAAATAATGGCAGAAACTATGATTCTCGAAAAGGTTGCGGCTGCGGGGCGATCTCATCGAGCGAAAGAAAACTCCGGAACGCCGTCAATGAGTTCTTCAAAACACGCGCACAGGCGGCGACGTCCGATCGGACATTCGGCAATCCGCGGCGGAGTCAAGCGGGTCCGGCGAACTTCGTTTAGCCGACCGATCAACTCATGTCTACAATCCGTTGAGTATGCTGGGAGCTTCAACGTGCGTTACGATCGACAGAGTGGTTTTGCTTGCGACGTGTTGTGTGTTGGGGATGAATCCGGGGCGTGGGGATGGCTCAACCGGCGTCCGTTCGGGAAGTCGACGCGGTGCGAGAAATGGATGGGGATCGACGGGGAGATCGCGAGGTCGACGGCCAGAACCAAACGACGTCGAAGGATTCGGGCTGTCAACGCAGGATCAGTTGGTCGCGATTGTGGGGGGTTGCATGTGGGGAGCGGGTTTTACGAACGCGACTAGCTTTTCCGAAGCAATTTGTGGTTGATTATTGCCGTTGGTTTTCATGGTATCGCGCGGACGAAACGAACGCCTGAAAATTGCGCCCGAACGAACGGGCGGCGCTCCAACAAGACTGGATCACACTTGCGTGAGGTGATGATTGGTTTGGCGTGGCAGAATCTGTGGCGTCGGCGCGTTGCGAAACGTGTTCTGAGCGGGTAAGAATGCCGATTCCGCGCCAGATCAGTCGAATGCTTGGCCATCCAGTCCGGCGTCACCGGCGGCATCGTGATTGGTTCGGCACGGTGACGAAACAAGCTCACGAGTGTATGGGGGGAATTCCCCAGTTTGGCTCTGACGAGCGATTATCTTGTTTCCCTGGTCCTGCGATTCCATTGCGAGCGTGTTGGGTCGGATTGAAATTTGGCCCTGCATCAATTTGCTCCAGGACGGTCGCGGGGCGGTCCTCACGTCCGGGAGGCCGTCGGCCTGCGCCTCGTCGACCGCTCCGGGAATCCCGGGTGGCTTGGAAATCGCCGAGTCGAGACTGATTCAAACGCGCCGGAAGCGACCCATGTTGCTCTACGCACGGCGCGAAAGCGGTCGGCAGATGGTTTTGGGTCGGATTGCTGATAGGATCGGATCGGTCACGCGTACACGTGGAAGGACGTGATCGAAAATGCGTTTCGCGATCGAATGGGGGTTCGTTTTGTTACGAGTTTTGCAGCGCGTTGGTGTGCCTGATGATCCGGCGGGGCGTGTACCTGGGGGTGCAATCGAACGGCGACGTGACCTGTTTTGGGCACCAATCGCCCGTCACGGTCGTTGTCTGCCTCGTTGCGAATTGCCGAGTGGTGGCGCCTGCGGATTCTGCGGCTGCATACTGCTTTTTGCCGGATCAACGCTGTGGATTTGTACCGGACCGCTGCGATTTTGCTCGACGAGTCTTGTCGTTTCCCGACAGCTCCGCAAGGATCAGTTTGGAGAACTGTAAACTCGAAACAGACATTTAAAAAAATTAAAATTCCGAGAAGCTTACGACATTGGACTGCTCGTTGGCCGTCGATTCTCATTGTCGCGGCGCTCGCCGATCACGCACGATGCGCCTGCGGACTCTGAGCTGGGTTACTGTTGCTGGACCGGCGGATCTCGAACAGCTCAATGGCTGCGGCAAACTTATGAAACGCGTCGATTTTTCGTCGCTCGAACTCCGACTTTCTAATTTCAAACAACGCATGGGGCGGGCCAGTGGTGCGATCGCTTACGGTTTACGTCTCCGACGCTCAAGCGAAGACGATCGACTCGAATTCCATGATTGGTTTTGCGATTGGAAGAGGTCGGGATGCAGGCGATTTCAATCGCTGATGACGATCCAATTGAATTGCATTGTGGTGCGTGCCCTTTCCTTGAAATCGCTTCTTTCTCTCGACGTGCCAATCGTTAACTACGATGCAATGGCAGGTTGCTGCCGCATCGTGGATTATCCGCGAGCCGATCGAAAGCTTGAGATGCGTGTTCGGATTTTCAATTTCTCGGATTACCTCGTTGGAAGAGACGTCCGTTTGAACGGTTGCGTCGCAGTTGGCGGCAATTGATGCTTGAGAGCCGATCAACTTGAAACCTGAAACCCGAAGAGACGAATGTAATGCGAGAGATAGGAAATCGGCAGTCACTCTTTACACTATTCACGTTCCGATGCACGAGGCAACCGACTATCGAAATTCGCAGAGAATGGATGCAACAATCGGTGGGTCTGTCGACGGTCCGAGTCGATCGTCTTGACAACAATCTCCGGCTAGATCACGTCACCTCGGACTCATCGCCACGATGCGGTCCTGCGCCGTCTACGGTGAACGAACGCGGACCTCACGATGCATGCTCGAACGCTGTCGCCTGCGATGGCTTACCAGTGAGCTGGATTTACATTCTGTCCGATCGTGTATCCGGTTAAACCAATTTTCGAATTCCCGAACTTGAAAACTACCGCGAATCTTCGATCTCGAAGATTCCACATGAGTAACGGCCGCGGATTTCGTGGGATACCAGTGGTTCGTCGTCTGTAATGCTGCGGCTGCGAATCTTCCTTGCCTTATTGGGTGCAGTGTTGGTGCAGGAAGGCAATCGATCAAATTGAGTGTGGTGCAGCTGTGGCCACATTTATCGAATGGCGATGAATGTCCCTGGCGAGCCGATTGCTTCGATTGGCCACGTGCTGATTGTTGCGGTTTGCCGGAGGGGGCCGAATCAATGACCCTGTGTTGGGAGTTTGAGCGAGTGGCAGAAATCTCGAAATTGATCGGTGCCTACCCGTCTGTCACGCTGGCAATGAAACGGATCGGGAAATTGCGTTCTGAGGCGTTGACAATTCCGGTTTGCGACGTGAGATGAGTGTGATGATTGGCAGGATCTGAAACGGTTGCACGTGTTTGTTTCGAGACACTCGAAATTTCGAGCAAACTGTTTCGTTGGTTGCTGAGTCTGCAGAGTCTTCGTTGGTTCAGTCTCAAGTTAGTTTGAGTGAGCGTCCATCGGTGTCGTTGCGGCGTCGCATTATCGGAAATTTGTTTAGCAGACACAAGCAGATGCCAGACGCACGTGTTTTGCGTTTGATGCAACGCGGCTGGAATCATGGACTTCCGGGCTACGATCACCGAGGAGATTCGGTGACGCGATTATGCGATTCCGTTAGCGCTGGAGATCTCATTATGGGTTTTGCCAATTCAGCGAGTCGCTCGAGAAAATGCTCCAAGCACCTCAGTGCTGCGTCATCCATGACGCGGCTCGAGGTTGTCTGCGAATCATGGACCGAGAGTTATGCAAGACGCATCTTTGCACCTAACCAGCATTCACAGCGGCGCCATCCTTTCCGCAAAACGGCGTTTTGCATTATTGCGAGGACGTAGCGACGATCGACAGCGACGGGAGAACTCGTATTCCGCCTTGACACCGGACGGTTTTGCAACGCCGCAGCGGGAATAAGGAATGTCCGAAGAACGACACTTCAACCTTTCTTTTTCGGCTCATCGCGAAGGCGTGGCGCCGGAGTTTTTTCCGAGGCCATGGCTCCAGTGTCCCATCATGATCGTGGTCGCCGTTTGCAACGTAACCAATGGATGTGCCGGGCAGAACGAGTCAAGCTCTGCAGAGGTGCAATTTTGCACAGAAGATATCCCGGCGCCGCGTTTCCCTCAAAAGCGGTGCGTCAATCGTGGCTTCGGTCCGTGAACTCCCGTTGTCGGGGCTATTTTTTGAATACATTGGACAAGAGCCATGTCATTCGAGACCTCTTTTTGTTTCGCAAAGCCTCCGATCCAACGCCAAAGCACAACAACGCGCGCGAAAACGCTGAAACCATTCTCAAAGAAAAAAACGTGGAAGTTCTCATCGATGACGAGCGGATTGTTTTTGACGAGGCATGGTCCTGTTCATGAACTTAAAAGTTTCATGCGGCACGGCGAGAATCCGAGGCCGCCAAAAATAAGATGGATCAGTCACATCGTCGCTTCGACAATTAGGGCCAGTGGGTAAGACATTATTCACGCGGCGGAGTGGGCGGGATTCAGACATCGTCAGGCTTTCGATGAAAACAAGCCGCCGCAAATGGGATCGTGCGGTACTCAGGCAACCAATCGATTTAAGAACATTGTGGATTGGGGGTACTCCAGGCATCGGACTATAGAAGCGATTGCGGCGCGCATAGTGAAGCGCGTTATAGGCGTTTGATCCCGACCTTTTTTCTGATTGAATTCTCGGACATGATATGATCGGCACATGAAATCTCAGCGACGCGCGAGAAGGGGATTTTTTATTGTCCATTGCGTGCGTTCGCACTCTATCGTTGCGGCCGGGTCCGTTTCTTGAGCTATATTTCATCCGAAGGTGCCGCTCGGGCGCGCGAGTTGTTCATCCATGCGAGGATGCGTTTGAAACTGGGATCTCACGTGCTTCGAGATGGACAATTTTCCGCCAGACTCGTTTCGCGAGGAACAGTTCCGCGACGAGGCGCCGCTTCGGCGTGTTTGCTTGACCTCGTGACGACGCGATCACCGAGCGGAAATTCAGACGTTGGCTCAGGTGCAGCGATCTATCTCACGGGCGCTCGACCGCGGAGGAATCGGACGCCTGTTTTTCGATCGCCCGCATCGGCCATCCAAGCGGGTATTACGTGTGCTCACCGTTTCGCAAAAGATGGCAGATGCAGCAAGGTGGGCTCGCACTGCAAGGCTGTTCTCGCGCGACGGCAGTTGAAGAAGCATCCTCGCCGAGAAACCGCGACGCTGCGACAAATGACGTGATGGTCGACCTCACCGGACCTCGAATTCAAACGCCATCGCGACGCGTTAAATTACGACCTGCGTCTAAACCGGGCTAAGATTGAACCGACCAATAGAGCGACCATCCCGCGAAGCTGATCGCATAGTCGCCGGCCATGCACACGGGTAAATGAATCCCCGCATCGGCCCGGCGGCACACGCCCGCCTGTGCAGAAATCCGACGGAAACACTTTCCGAGTCGATCGTTGAGCGGTCGATTTGTGAAACCAAGAACGCCGCAATTCCGTCTTGTTAAAACGCGGGAGACGAGAGTGTTTTGCCGCGTCGGCGTTCTCGAAATCCGCGCCGAACGAGTCCCGCATAGAGGAGAAACGAACGCGGGTCGCTGCGATTCGGTTCGGATAAACGGTTTTCCGATACGCCATCAACACGGCGCCCAGCGCCGTCCGATCTCCGGCACGCAACACGTTGCTCGGTTCTCGAGCCGATTGCGTTGAATCCGGTTCGCGCTCGGTTGAGAACGAGCGACATCTCCACCGGAACGCTGCATCACCTCACTGATTCGGCCGAGAAACTGGCGTCCGTCTCCCCGCATTGCACGTAGCCGTCACGCGAGCATTTTTTGCAGCCACCACGCATGTTCGCTGCGCGATGAACCCGAACGTTGCTCACGATTTTTCCAGTTATGATCACGCGGGGGCGTACACCAAACTCGCATTCCGAGGTCCGATCGAGACCATAGCTATTGACGAGTCGCGTGCGTGTTCAATGGCCACGTCGACAAGCTTGCAGTGCGGCGCGTCGACGACGCATCCGTTTGATCTTCGACGAATCCGCCACTGACCCGGAACGCTCCGTACGATGCCAACGCATCAGCGCGGGACGCCTTGGCAATTTCCATCGGCAATTTCTTCAAACTCTTCACAACCGCAATTGATAATACGTCGTTCCATTCCGATAGGATTGCGGCACGATCCCTGATGAGCACATCAAATACACACGATAGCGTCCAAACCAGCGTCGAGACCGCGCACAGGCGCGGAAGATCAATGCGTCCGATCACCACGACATGCACGGCCGAACGCCACCTGATAGATGGCCCGCCGGAATGAACGGTCCCCAAAGCGGATCAATCGTCCGTCAATGGTCAATCGCCGATGCTTCGATCGCATCAAGCCGCGACCGAGCTGCGACGAAAACAGCAGACACGATTTCACGATTGATTTCTGTGATACGCCGATCTTTGCGTTTTTCATTCCCCACGGCCGCACCTCTCCAAAAACCGCCGCCAGAACGCGACGCAGGGAACATCGGCAACCATTTCGATGGATAACGCAGCGAATCGTAGCCCGAAATAGTCATACAACACGCATACCGGCGCGAAACTGCCATCGAAGCGAATCCACCACGCCCAATCACCGCACCAACGGACGGCGAATCTTCGCGAGACTGCCACGTCGCGGGCTTGTACGGGAATTACAACCGCCGCAGAGAGCAACAGCGACGGGATTCACCCCCACGTACAACGACGGCGTCAAAGGAGTTCGGCCGAGTCCAGCGTCCGCCAGTCGAAACAGGCGATCCAACGCGAGTTTCACGGCCAGGAGTTCGTAAGATTCGCAAGACCGTTTCCCCGGGCCCAACGATGGCGCGACCGAGAGAAAGCGCATCGCGGTGCGACGCCCGAATGTTTGAAATTACTCAGGTGTCGATGTCGCTGGTGTTTAGCAATCTCCGGTTGCAGGAATTCGTTGCAGGTCGCTTGGCCCGCCGCGGGACGCACGGAAGCGTGGAGTGCGCCGCAACAAGATCGCCAAGAAAGGCAAGAGCGGCCAAGCAAACACCCGGCCGCATCGTGTTTGAATGACGGATTCCCAGCGTTCCAACACCGCGTAATCCCATTCGGAAGGAGAGGGATTTTCAGCAGGCATATGGGGTGCACGCGTGGCGGTCATTAAATACATATCGATTGAATTGGAATCAGCATTCGAGAATCAGAATTCGGGGAACAGATTCGGGAACCACGACTGGTCCTGCGGTGGGAGAATACGAGGCGAGAGACCCTAGAACGGGCACCAGGCACGACACAAGAAAGGGGGATTGGTCGCGAGGAACACACGATGCCGACAGGGATACAACACGCCCGCGGGCGGCGCATGGGAGACGCACGCGGGACGAAGTACCTGCAACGACGCGATACTAATGGCAAAACACCGTAGCGCGAGCCGGTTTGGGGCCGTTCAACACGGCGGAGGTGCGGTGGCAGTGACCCAGCAATCTCGACGCGGGATAGTAGACGCCGGTTGTCGTTTAACAGCGGCACGGCATCGGTTGGTCGATGCGATTCAGACGGCGATCGATTCGGGTTAGGTTGGTCTGTGTGCGATTGGGGGTGGGTTCTTTGCTAGGGCGAAGCGTACAAAGCGGCGGTTGAAATAGCTCATCACGAAACGCCACCGTTGACTGCAGTAAGTACCAGGAATAAACACACTCAGACAAGGTGGCCCGATTCGAGGAGCGAGCCACGTATTAACATCGCCTACCTGGATCTCATTCCCTGGAGCTTTTCTTCGTGTGAAGAATGT
>Ga0163217_1072855_pt1 | contig 10304 bp, 12 predicted proteins | sample SynspAceP_FD_185933 | JGI IMG/M metagenome (GOLD analysis project Ga0163217, IMG submission 185933) | Saline lake microbial communities from Ace Lake in Antarctica - Synechococcus sp. Ace-P (PacBio error correction) | ecosystem: Environmental > Aquatic > Non-marine Saline and Alkaline > Saline ...
AAAAAAAAAAAAACAAAAAAAAAAAAAAAAAAAAAACAAAAAAAAAGAAAAAGAGAAAAAAAAAGGGCCAGAGGAAAAACGGGGCCTAAAAATTATATCAAGTCTCCAATGGCAAACCACGCCCAAGAAAGAAAGGGGGTTTTGAAATATATGTTGTCCCCAGCGCCCACCAAAACAAAAGGCTGCATTTTTTGCACATCCCCTGGCTTGGTTTTTTCCCCCCACCCAAAGGCCACGGGGGGGGTTCTTCCTCCCCGAGAGGACGCGCTTGTGGGCGTTGTTCTGAAATTTTTGCTCCCCGTGTAGGCAACGCGCGGGTTTGCTTTGTTTTTCGACCCCGATGGCCCACCGAACCAGTCCTTGCGCCAAACTGCGGCGGCCAACCGGGGGGAAACTTTAGTAGTTTTACACCGTCCGTGCCTCACCGACGGCGGTTGCCGGTCTTACCCCATATACGTTACGGCGAAAACAACAAACCCCCTGTTTTATCCGCTCTCATCGAGGACTACTAATGTGCCACGCCTCCGATCAGCCCTTCTTAAAAGGCTCAGCGCAGAAACACTCCGTTATCCGCCTTTTTTTCATCTTTAATAGTCCTTTTATCTCACCCAGAACTTTTTGTTCGGACAAAACTTACAAAACGGTGAAGAAACAATCACTCCCTGGTCCCCATAATCTCGAGACCCCCTTTTCTTCCCAATCGCGCCCCTCGTCAGGCTGCTTGAGAATCTTTGTTATTTTTCAAACAGTCTGGTTCCTGGCTTGGTTTTAAAGCATGGATCACAACCCCCTTAGCAGGGAAGAATTATCAAGTATTTTTGTCCGTCACCCCCCACATTTTGTGTTGCTGAAACGCCCACCGGTTTTCAAAGTGGCCCCTCCGCCTGTCCGTCGTCTATTTTCCCCCCTGCCAAAGGCGGCACCTTAATGGGGGCCTTGTGTTTCTTTAATGTTTTTTTAATGGTCAGCCTAAAGTGTAACGGCCAAAATTCCTTCAAAAGCGAGAAACCATTTGCCATAGAGGACAAATTTCAATTAGCTTATACCATCCGCATCGAGTGAAATCCCGAGGCCCTGCGGCCCACAGTTTAATGCCGAAGTCTCATTCGCGGGCAGCGGGTATTTTTGCACCAGAACAAACGGCGGGTTTTTCAAAAACGCGCACAAGAACGTAAACGCCCGGGCGATTGCCATTGGTTTTCCCTTTGTCCCGTCACGACAAGGTCGCGAGTTGGGTCTCGATATTCTGCCCCAAACCACGCGGCGGTATCTGGGCGGAGGCTGGACCGCGGGACCGTGCGTCCCTCTTTTGTGCCCTGCAACGGTAACTTCACCTGCGGAGATCAAGCCCGCCGCAAATCGCCAAAGGGTTTTTTTGGGGCGGGCCTTTGCTTTTGCAACATTTCCAGGGCCTTTGCGGGCGGCCCCGGCTTTAACAAGGTCGCTTTCGCGCGCGGCTGAAAAAAGTCGGATGGACCAAAAACCAACGGGTTACTTCCGACGGTTGCGGTCCGCCAACCACAATCCTGCGGGGCGCAAGCGTGGTTCCTGTCAAGTCCAGATCAAAAAGGCGTCGAAGGGTTTTTGGCCCTGGCCGCCGTGCGGCGTCAAAAAATGTCTTTTGAGGAAGGTTTGGCCTTGGCTCTGCCCCAAAAAAGTTTCGCCTGCCCGTAGCGGGGCGCAAACGGGGGTATCCCGGTATCGGAACAAGGCCAGCTTATCCCTGAAAGCTAAACGGCCCCCTTCGATCTAACGTTGGGCCCCAACAGTCTTCGCGAGGTTACGCTGAAGCCGCGGTTTACTAATAACTTTGCGATCCACTGACAGACAAACTCGAAGGACCTGCGGTTATAGCGGAAAGTTCAGCTTTTTTGGATACCCACAAGCCTCGCCCTGAAATTGATGAAATCCCCCTGCGGCGAACAGGCCGTTTTGACTTTCCGCGAAACAGCAAAAACGAACAGGTGTTTTTTTTGAGTGCCTGCCGTCCGCTGAAGTCCGGCAGCTTGCCGAAAACGCCGACCCCCGGTCGTCCCTGGATCGCGTCTGCCGGCGCACGAAGCCGGGCGGATTACCGAATGGGCGAGCAAAGTTGGCCCAACCACACCCGCAGCAAAGCCGGTAAAAGCAAAGGCCCTATACACGCCCGCGAGACCCTGCAATGGGGCTTTGGGCCGCGTGCCGTTCGCGCGTCGGTTGACTCTTTGGGAAAAACCTGAACAAGAAATCTTGGCAAAACCATGAGCGCGCGTGAGAACTGCAGCGGTGAACGGGCGCCTGCTATCAGACCAATATCGCGCGCCTTGACACGGGACCCCCAATGCCCGAAGAGCCCGCCCAACACCCACCGCCAACCGCGGGATCAGCGGCCAAGGGCGCCCACAGACTGTCGTGCCGACGAAATTAACATTGCCCATTTATCTGGCCGGTGCATTGGCCTGCCAAAATAAATGCTGAAACCCCTTGAAAGTTGGCGCCAACGAAACGGCCCGTCCAGAGCCAATTCCCGATGCCCCAAAATTAACATCAAACAGGCCCAACCGTCGTCCTTGTGCGGTGCAATCCATCAGCCCCCAGCAAAAAAAGAGGCCTCCATCGACATGGAGTGCCCGAAGATCGCCCCCTTCTCCATTCGCAAGTCCCATCCCCGACATCTATCGCAAATCTTTTTGCAAGTTTACACTTCAGCAGTGTGCAAAACTTTCGCCCCTGTCACCAGCAAAAACAGCCTTTCAAACCTCCTTCCGCTTGCCACGGTTTGAAAACGGTGCTACAACAGCCCCCCCCCCTCGGCCCCGTGGGCAACCTCCCCCAAAATGCGGGCCAAATCCTTCGGCACATGCCGGGCATCGCCCCTTTGCCCGGTTTCCACACCGCGACCCTGTTTCCCCCGTTCGATCAAGCTTTGAGGAGGCGACCAATTTCCCATAATCAAAGCATCTTTGTGCTGGTCAGGAAACGCCCACGTGCAGCGAGTTTTTCCGGGTAATTCAAACCGTTGTGTCATTCGCGCGGCGTTCAATCTTGGCCCGCAAGCTTGGCCCGGCCGTGGACCTCCATCCGGGGGTCGCCTTAAAATCTTTGGGATTGCTCTCTTGGTTTGGCTTGCCTGAAGCGTACGTTGCCCTTTGCCCCAGCCACCCTCGCGGTCCATCCGCTTGGCAGCAAGGCCAATCGCTTTCAAAACAGAACCGGGCCGCGGATCAGACTTTTGCGGGAACCGATTGCGCGAATTCAACCGCTTCTTTCGGGGTTGGGTTCTATCCGGAAGGCCAAGTTAAGCGCAAAGCTTTTCGTCGTATCAATCGAAATAAATGCCCTGCCACAGTGCGTTTCCCCCCGCCGGTGTCTCAAACCGATTGGTACGCAAGTGAATTGCCCGCGCCCCCGTCAATTTTGTCGCCGTTCTTGTGAACCACCATTTCCGCAATAGGTCTAAACAGCCGCACAAATCAAACGGTCCCAGATCAAACAATTCGGCCGGGCGGTGGATTCAGGGCTCCAATAATAACCCCTCTGGAAAAATCAGGTTCCTTCAGCGGTTCGGCTTGAATTTAATCTGGCTGAAGCTTTTCCTTGCCCAGTAGAAAAACACGAAATTACGCGCAAAGTGGAAGAAATGGCCACCAAGTATCAAAGTGCGAGACTTCTTTCTTTTGCTGTTCCTTGCCCAAAATGCCTTTTTTAGCAGGACACGTTTTTTTCATCTTCCAACCCACATCGGCCGCAAATTGCGCGCTTTTTGCGTGCATAAGGTTTTTTATTTGTCATTGCCCTTGCCCCCAACTTTTTTTTCCCCCAACATGAACCTGAAACAAGTTCAAACGAAATACTGGGAAAGTTTTATTAGCTTAAGGCAAGGAGGTTAAATTGGCATTTTATCCTTGCAAATACGTGCCCGAAATAACAAAAGGGAACAGTTTGCACCTTTAGATAACGCTTGAGCCGTTTTGGCCAACCACGTGGACCAGCGCAAGGATAAAGTTGATCAGCAGCAACCGTCACCCTCCATCAAAAGCCGATAAAAAAACGCGGGCATCTCTTTTTTGATCAAGGGCAAAGAGGGTTTGATGTTCCACTGCCGACAGACCAAAACGAAAAATCAAGGCTCCCCACCCGGGCGGGGTGGTCCAAGGCCAAGGTCAAGGTTCCACGATCACGGATTAATCGCGAAATGATAAATCCGGATCAATCCCAAGGGCCACAAGCTGAATTCGGTGCCAAGATCTGGCACAAAGGAATCATCAACCCCCGGGCAAAGCCGGGTCCCCATGAACAGAACCCAAAACAACCAAGCAAGCAAGCGCAAAATGTCCACCGCTAAAGCAGAAAAAGACAATCGGCGGACAGTCCCCATTGCGGATGATTGGTTTCCCTGCCAGAAACTGCTGGCCACGCCCCTTCCGATGAATGAGTAATCCCATGCCGAAAGCCCCCCGCGCCGCCACCAAGGATCAATAAAACACTGCGCCCGATAACCAACGCCGCCCGCAAAGAAATAATCCGCGGGCCCCAGGTCCCGCGACCAAGATGCAGCGACCGATAGATTAACATACCGACAAAACAGCGCATTAAAACATACCGCGAAACACGGAGGCCCTTTCGGTCGGGGTGAAACACGCCAAAAGCGGAATAACCGGCCTGGGAACGATCAGCACCTAAACGGAGCATCAACCGCCGGGGCCCAGCGCGTTAAAGAAGGGGCGAATCCGGCGGGCGATTTCCGCGATGGGTTGCACATCGGCGCACCGCCTTTGGGCCAATAGCCCGCGTTTTTGTGGTCTGACCCCGCGCCAGATGTGGCACCAAGTTACCGCTAGGGGGGTTGGATCAGAAACACCCCGGCGCTACGCCTGCCAATGAACAAACGAACCCCGACAAGGAAAACTCCCTTGCTGGTCTGCCATCGCGTAAATAATTCATTTTTGTTGATCGACGGCGGGGAGATAAATCGGGCCCCCACGACCGGCCTTGAAGACTGGTCAACGCCCCGCATAAGGCCGCGGCCCAAATAAGCCGCCCTTTTCCCCATCATCCGGAATCAAATCCATCGTCCCGCCCGGCCGCATCGTCACAGCGCGGAAGCCCCGCGAAAATCCCCACGCCGAACAGATGGGCCAAGAACGCTGAAACCACATTCCGCAAGCCCCCAGCCCCGCCTTCAGAATGTCCCTTACCAGCGTTTTGGCCCCAGCCGCAACAATCCGGCGAGGGTTCAACCGCCCCGCCCCGGTCCTGATCTTTCAGCCTGCGAGGATAAAAAAAAAAAAAAAAAAAAAGAACGGCAACCGCCAAAGCACCGGAAAGCTTATCGAGCCCCCCGAGAACAATTTCTCTTTTCACGACCCACCCCCAGCAATTTTGGGTTAGACCGAACCCAAAAGCTTCAGTCGCGACAAACACGAAATCCGCCATGCGCGAAAGGCCCCCCGGCAAGCCCAAGTGCCGAAAGCCAAAAGCAAACGAACAGCGCAGAAAAAAGGATCTTCAGCCATTTTGCGCCTGCCCCGGCAGAGAAATCGGCCGGGTTGTGTGTCCACCATCCATACGTTTTTTGTAGTCCCCCCGCCATAATGAGGAAGGGCGGAACCAAATCACAGCAAGAATCAAACGAATCCCAAACAGGGCAAACCCCGACCGGCATCGCGTGCGAGAGTAGACCATAAAGAAAAGGTAATCCCCGCAAGCGCAGGGGCAACTCTCGCATAAAAACTGCCACTACACGTCTAAGCCGCGGTAACTGGATGACCGGACAAACTAAAGCCCAAAAAACCCCGAAAAAGAACCAAAGCGAAACCCATAGGCGATCGCCCCGCCCCCGCAGCAAACGCGTTAATTGCCCCTGAGGATAAGTCCCAGATAGCGCCTCCCCTGAGCAGAGAATGGTGAATTTGAGCCCCAACAATGCCCGCCCCCCTGCACAGCGTGCGCAAGCCTACGACAAAACAACAAGACCCCGGACAAAAACCCCGGAAAAAGTGTCATGCCAACTCCATCCAAACATAAGCTGCGCAACCCGGGCCCCATCGGAATTCCCCCCAATGGCAAGGAAATGCGCGGTCACATAGCACGGCAAGCGGTAATAATTTGGCACCAAGACGAACCAATAGCGTCCAAATTTGCCCAGAGAGCAAGAGAAAATCCAAGCGGCCCCAACCGCAGTTCAACCCGCCCCCCACAACACAGGTTTTCCAGTTGTCTTCACGGCTTTTCCCCTCGCCATTATATCACCCCCCCCGCCCCCGATGCCACCCCCTTCTGTTGAGTACTGAAGCGGTTTTTTGTCCCCCCTCAACTCCGAAAATTTTCATTAACGGACCATCGAAAAAAAGCTCCCGACCAGTCTCCTTTTTTGCTTGTAAAGTCCTCATAGTCAGCCCTTCCATAAATGCCGACTATTTGGATCGGGCACCGCCCTGAACGCTGCTTTCCACCTTCTTCGGCGGACCCGAACCGCCTTTTCACTTCCCATCCGGCCGCTCTTTTCAGCCGTTTTCCACGCCCGAACGGACTCTTTCCCAACATCCGTCCCAACAAAATAACGCCCCGGGGCATACGCGGCAGCACTTCGAAGTCGCAGGCTTTTTTTCCCCCATCGCCCGGCTTTTCTGAATCGTCCCGTCCAGCCCCCCTCCCATAACGTTTGGGTGGACCCCACCCCACATTGCGGGCGATTAGTACCGGTGACCTGCGAAACAGACCGGCAGTTAACCTTTCCCTATCAACTTCGTTTGCTCAAGCCTTGACCGACAAAACGAAATCAACTGAACAGCCGGGTTTCTCCATGCCCCCGTCCAATCCCGACAAACCTTGCTTGCAACGAGGTATCACACCTATCGGCCAGCCAATCGCGTGGGAGCCCCAGCAACCCATGGCGTCAACGCCCCGGCGAAGTGGGTGCAACGGGTTTTTTCCCAATCGTGCCGAATCTTTACGCCCCTGCCGACCATCGGCCGGGCGTGTGGATCGCATTGCGGTTGTTTCTGGCGTGATGATGGCGAAAGCCTTCGTTCGCCTCACCGGCCAGAACCACCGTGCAATAACCAAACAATGGGTCCGGGAAAACTTTCCGCACCAAACCATCTCTTGGCCCGAATGGGTCCCGTCCAGCAACCGGCGCGGGCCGTGGTCCAGAACCGAACCCTAAGAAGACAGCGAAACCAACGGAATGTTCAAAGAAGACCCCCTGGTAACGAAGCACGAAAGTATTTGTGTCCTGCCCCATGTGGCCCGAGGATAAACGACCCAGTCGCCTCGAGGTTGCCCAGTTTGGACCAAGCCCCTGCCTTCTCGAATCTAAAACCCTTCGCCGTTCGCCAACCCGCCAGAAACCCCGACGAAAACGGGAAAGTGCTGTTAGAACCTGTTGCAACCCTTGGGTCCGCCTGTCCCCCCTGCCTCAGCACGAACTTCTTTCGAACTTTCCTTCGCCCCGACCGACGCCGAGTTGGCTGTCAGGTGCCAGTTGCCGTAAGCCCGATCCTGATCTCGGTTTTTTGCGCAGCAGCAGGACCAGCCCAAAAGCCTGACAAACGCGCTGCAGCCGCAAAATGGTGTCCCCCAGATTGAAATTTTCCACAATGGTAACCTCCCCAGTACTGTGGATGTGCCATCTTAAACCCCACCAAAGCTTGAACAAGATTGCAGCCTCCGTGTACCCAACGACTCCAATACAAAACGTCCAAACCCCCGGCGCGCCAATACTCAGCAAAATTCTAATTCCCATTTGCTGGGGCCGGATAATTTTCCTGAACAACTATTACCAGCTCGGGGGGGGGCACATCAGGCCCTGACCATTGCCCCAGCCCGGTCGACCCCGTCCATATTCGGGCCGAAGCGCAAGCCAGAAGACGATCGGCGACCGAGTCTGCTTTGCGAACCCACCCCCCAGAGATGCACGGAAATTCCCTGAACAGTAGCGCAAGAAGCCTTAATCATTTTCGCCCATGAGTCCTTTTGTGAGCGTGCATTCCGCTTGACGAAAAAGAACGGTAAAGCCCTGCCGCGCGGGGTTTTCGCCTTGCGTGAATGTAGGGGCCAAACCCTTTTCAAGCGCAACAACTCACGCCACCCCCCGTCCTCCCGCCCCACGAACAGAAACGTCCCACGAAACACCTGCGGATTCGATCTTGCGGCACGGCTGCTGTTGCCGGCGGCTTCTGGCCTAACAGGGTTCCCCCCCCCATGGAAAAGCCCAAACCGACCCATACAAGATAGTTATGCAGCAGCCTCTTCAGCCCGGCTTGCCCAACGTGGCCCCACAGCGCGCCAAACAGTGGTTCGAACCTGAAAAGTGCTGTAAGGTACGGTAACAGAGCTCGCCTAATAACCACCAGGGGTCGGGACTAAACTTTTGTATAACCCAGTAAACCCAAAAAGCCGGGCATCCGCCCACCCACCCAACAAGTTCAGCGCGCGCCCGCCATGCGGCGTGTTTCGTCCAACGTGCGTGTCAATCCGGCGGCATCAAAGAAAATAGGCGCGCCCGCCGTCCCCTTAAAACGGCGGCCCCCAATTAAACGCCAGAGTGCTTTGCCCGGCAAGTGGCGAGTTCGAACACAAAAATCCAAGAACGAAACCCCAACGCCGCAGAGTACCTTCGTGCCCTTATCAAGCCCAACCCGTAAAAGCCAGCCCGTCTGTGCCCGGTCACAATCCTCGCCTCAGACCTGAAAGGCGATCCAATCCGCTGAACGCTACCTAAGAATATATCAACATTCGAGCACGCCGCCCCGCCACGCGGCCCCCAGGGGGTGTCCAGTAGGCCGGGACCCGAAACTGCGACGCCATGCCGTGGCATCTCCATCCAACACCCGCTTTTTTTTTGGTAATACCTGAACCCCGCTACAAAACTGAATCCACGCAGTGAACCAAAAGGAAACACACCGAAAATAAAACCCTCGCGAGCACTTTGAGCCACTTATAGCCGCAAGACGTTTTTCGCAAAGCACAACCCGTCCCTGTCGCCCACCAAATACACAGCCCCCCAAACACCGCCGATGAAATGCCCAACTTTCATATCGGTATTCCGCTCCCCTTTTTCGACTTTACGCGCACTTTAGTCCCGGCGATCTCTGAGTCCAGAATCGGCTTTTAGTGTCCCAGTATAATTTCTTCCAGAATGCTCCGGGTCCCGCTTCCCGCGGCCATAAACCCGACATCTTCACCACCATTTCCCCCAACGGCACCGCCAGATCAAATCGCGGTGGTACAATACCTTCACCTCAGACAAGAGCCCTGCCTTTTGCCAGCCCGCAATGGCGCCAGCCCTTGTGCGCCGGTTGCCCGAAAAAATTGGTTCGGAAAAACACAACCCCGCAAGCCAGTCCCCCATAAGGCTCGGTCCCCATTGGCAAGACGGCGCTGGACGACCTAATCCGTCCCAGAAATCCAAATAACAAAACGCCGGAAGACAGGCATAAGAATCCCAACGGGGCCCCGAAAATCTTCTTTTCGCGGGCCGATGCGGCAATGTATTTAAAAGATCGCTGACTGCGCCACTAAAAAACGGTGGGCTTATAATAGGCAATGTGAATGCCCGCCCTATTTCAGCGCCAAGAAGCTCCAACTTCCCTACGCGCGTTTAGCCCTTCTGCCGGCTCCCAGTGACAATGTTGCGCCCCTCTTCACTCCCCAACGGACCATCCCCGAACAAAAAAAGCCCGTCTCAATCCCGGTCGTCCCCTTTGACGTGGGCCCGAGATTGACGGGCCCACGATGTCCAAGTCCCCCCTCGTCCCCAATCCCCCTATTTGCCCCGCATCTTGCCCAGTTCCCCGCCGGCAAACCCTCCCCTGCGCGACACGGCGGGGTAAAATTAAAACACATCATGTCGGAACTTTTCCGCCGCCAAGCGAATCAGCCCCGCGAATCACAACGGCCCCGATGCAAAAAACCAAAAATCTGAAACAACCGAGTGTTGGCAAAAAGAAATCCAGAACATCGCGAGCCACGGGGGCACCCGCACCCCCTTGTTACCCGATACCGCGTCCCTTTGCACACGACATAACCGGGTGATCTTCGCCCCCCAGCTCGAGCGAAAAACCCGTTTTTTCATACGTACCCGTCGCCCGGAGCGCGGGCAATCCCGCGAACATGACCCGGTTTTGGCCGCTTTGAACGGTGATTGGCAAACACGGATTTTGGGTTCCACATTCCGCAATGGCCCGCCAGCGCCCGCCAACCGCGTACACCCGGCACCGCCAGCCTTCCCAAGACTCAACCGACATTCAGCAACCCCCGTCGTGCAAGCCCCGCCCTCCTTTTGCATCAACCGCGAGAGGAATCATCAGCCACAGTTCCAG
>Ga0163217_1006249_pt1 | contig 10303 bp, 18 predicted proteins | sample SynspAceP_FD_185933 | JGI IMG/M metagenome (GOLD analysis project Ga0163217, IMG submission 185933) | Saline lake microbial communities from Ace Lake in Antarctica - Synechococcus sp. Ace-P (PacBio error correction) | ecosystem: Environmental > Aquatic > Non-marine Saline and Alkaline > Saline ...
CACACACACACCGTCCACCCACACACACAAAAAAGGAAAGAGAGGAAAAAATCGCCCCTTTGGGTGGGGTTTCAGGCCCCCCCCTGGCCCTTCCCTGTTTGCTCCCTTTCCTTCGGCTTCTTTGGTGGGAATCTGAAAGGGCGAAAAATCGCCCAAATAAAGCCAACAACCCCCCGAATGCCCCATACGACCAAATCGCCCCCCATCCAAATCTTGCCCGGTTGTGCCGGGCGCCCTCCAGTGGTTCCCACGAAAAAAAAGTGAGGAAGAATCGTTGGGACGAGGTGCTTTACTTGCTCCGATCGCTTGCCCCCGCAAACAATCGCAAGCGCTGAATGCGACGTGGGGGTTCGACTCTGCCTTTGACCTGTGTAAAGCGACGATCCACCTGAACTCCAAGAGTTCCCATAGCCGAAATAATCAGTGAATTTTGGCCGAACGGATTGTTTGTTCCCTGAACTTGACCACAGACCCAATGTGGCCTAATCCCGTATGCGAGATGTTCAAACTGCGTTTCTATGAACGTCGCGCCCCAAATCTTTTCGCAATCGCCCTGAAGGCCTGCGCCCACCGATCTCAACCGACGCCCTGCTCGCCTTGATTCCCAAAGATGCACAATCCAGCAATGCGGAGTTTGCGCGCGGAACTGTGGATTCGGCCGATTGAACCCTTCAGCGATGAGAATTCGAAAGCGCCAAGGATCATGGTGGTGGCCATGCGGCGCCCGCCGAGAAGCCGTGGCCCTGGTGGCGCTTGAAAGCGCCGGATTCAGCCCACGCCCAGGCCGGCCTCTGCAATCCGGGAAGATGGCCCCGCAGCCGCCGCAAGGCAACGGTGCGGCCTGCCACCGCCGCTGCCCACCATCGCGCCGCCGGAACCACCGCCGCCTCGGCGCTCAACCGGCGAGCTGCGCAACCAATCGATGCACTGAATGCCTTCTGATGGCCGGCATCGACACAACCCCCTGAGTGCTGGAGCACTCACCTACTGCTGTTCATCCGCCCCTCGATAGCTGAAACCTGTAGAAGCGCAAGGCCCTGCGCACCGGCAGCCCGCGGTGCGCGGCTTATCCCGAAGGCAAGACCGCAGGACGCCCTTACGAGCGCGCCTGGCAGCCGCTTCCAAACAGCTGGCCAGCGCACCTGAGATGTTCGAGCTGGTGGCGAGCCGCGTGCCCCTCCTGCGCAAATCCCTGGCGGCGATGGCTCGGCTTTGCCAGCCACATGAGACCGCGCTTTCACGATCCCCACTGCGCCCTCCTGGCCAAGGGTCGAATCTCCTGATGCGGTCGATGGCGATCGGACCCCCAAGGCGACATCTCGAGTACAATGCTGGGCAAGCTGCCACCGCCCGGCACCAACGGCCAGTCCGCACACCCGCCCCACCATCATCGAGCGAGTGCGAGATGGAGCCCAAGCCCACCGACGATGCCGATCCGGCCTGCGCACCTGCGCTTCGTGGCGTGGCGAATACCTGCCGCCGGCAACAAACCCGAGCATCAGCGACAACCTCACAGCGCGCGCACTTCAACCATGTCCTTTCCAGTTTGATTTCGACAGCACGATCTCGCACGCTCGATAACATGCTCTTGCACGGGGTGGAAACCCCGATTGAGCTATCGCGATTCCTCTCTGAAACGGCGCTCGAGAGAAATCGCTACTACCCGATCTGCCAATCGCTTTTGCTGCTCGCGGATTCGAAAGCACCACGGCAACGCCAACGGTGGGAAACCAAGAAACCGAGTGCTGTTCATGCCTGTTCCCTGCAGCGCTCAAACCGCGTGCCGGGCCAGCGGGACGCGCCCGATGGGGTGCTGTTTCGGCTCCAGCAAAGGCCCTCAGAACTGCGCCGCAACCTCCTGGTGACGATCACCTTCTCGAAGGCTGGTGCGCTGCCGAGCGGGTGTCCGCCCTATGCAGGCGTGACAGGCGATCCTCCGTTCACCAAAAACCGGCCGTGCGGCTACCGATCCAGCTGGGTCTACGACAATAGCGCCGAGCGGACCTCGACGACAAGCGCAATCCTCGCTGCCGCTCGAGAAGCTGGGCCGCGCCGAAAGAGCTTACAAAAGAGGCGAGCACGCAAGAAACAACCTGCCCGATCCCTGCCCGCTGGAAGGAACGCACAAACTCAGAGCGCGAACGCGCGCACCGAGGAGCTTCTGCGTCCCAAGGCGGAAATCGTGCCCAGGGCTATGCAACTCAACCTAACCGCTCCAAGGAGCTGAATCTACGAAGAGGTGGAGCACCGGCCTCCGATGGAAATCGCAGAACTGCGCGCCGTCGATTCAGGAGATCCCTGCAGGGATCGAGGAGCTGGAGGGATCTCCGATGAACCATCCCATCTCCACTCAGCGGGCCAGGCCAAGAAAACACCAGCACGATCGGCGTTGAGGCGGATCACTCGTCATCGTTCAGGCGGCCGATCTCTGCCGAGCCGGTTCCTGGCCACGGTGTGACTTTGTCAACCATCAGGCGGACTCGTCTTTCCGGCGTTCCTCTGCTGTGTTCCACCCACACCCGAAACACAGGGAGATCCGGTGTGCGGTGGATCAGACAGACCACGATCGAGTTCCGGGGCGCCGAGGCGTCCGTCCTGAAACGATCACCACAGGCCTGCTTGCTGGCATACCGGATCCTCCGGCCATTCCAAAGCACCAGCTTCACTGCTGGTCTCGTCATCGGGCACTCGACCACCGAATCGATGAGTCTGGATCTCGGCCCTCTTCCGGCCGTTGCCCATCGCCGACTGCCGCCGCGCCTCGGCTGCAAACCCATCGAATGCACATCCCGGTAACCAGATCTGGACGGCCCGCATCCCCCTTGGGCCGCAGCACGCGGCGTGCTTCCCGCACCTTGCGCGGTTAGCGGCGCGCGCGCTCCGGGCGCTGTCCTCCGATCGAGCCCGTGGCTTCGCTTCCATAAACACGTCCCCCGCTGTTACATTCAATGTAACGGGGTCGCGACGAGCGCTTCAGCCGAGATCAGGCTCCCAGGCCGAGATAAAGGCGCAGGCCCGCATCGATCTGGCCACTCCACCCGCATCACGCTGCCCCGTACGGCGGCGGATGCTCTGCTTCATCGATCTAGCGCAGCTGATCCACCAGGCAATAGAGGGCTTCTTGGTAAACCGCTCGCACGGGGCCAGGGGCGGATAAAGGGCTGCCGGGGCCGCTTTCCGGTGATCGGTAACCCAAGCCAGCAGCGTAAACCTCTTGGGCTGGAATTCACCGCCGACACCTTAACTCCACCCGTCAAGGGTCGGTGCCGCGCTGTTCCATGGCCGGGGTCGCTTCCAGACCACCAGCACCAGGCTTGCACCCCGGCAGGTTCATGCTGACAATCTGTGAGCGGCAACCTGCCCAACCGGATTCCGCCGCCAACTGCACGCAACTCCGGCCGCTGGGATCAAGCAGGTCACTGTCCCCTTCGCAGGGCTCGGCCCAAGTCTCGCCAGCCTAAGGCTGCGGTGGCGATCGCTCTGTCGGGTGGGGAGCCTCCAGGAACGCAGCATCCAAGCCTGGCGCCGCTGCACGTTGCGTGGTCCGGCTCGCGACGAAGCGGCTGCGTTGCCCTCGATGCGGTCGATCGGCGACCAGTTCTGACGACATGGCACGTCACCCGTTCGCGGGGGGGCTGGAGCCGCCATGACGGGAAAAGGTAAGCAGGCCATATGATCAATCGAACTTCAATGCCAGCCCTGCAGTGCGCCAGAGCCGAACACGGATGGTGCGGGAGCTCAACCTCAGCTTGATCCAAACCAACGAAGCGGTGCATAAAGAGGTGGAGCACCGCCCGCCGTTGGAAACTTTGCCGGAACCACGCGGAATCGAGCTGGGGATCCTCAGAAGGTCGAGAGCTGGAGGGGATGCCTTCGATGAGCTGCTCCAGTTGCTTTCGGGGAAGTTGCAGTTTTCTCTCAGGGTTCGCCTTCAAATCAGACACTTTTCGACGAGCCTGTTGCCTGCCAATAAACGAATCAGAATCTCCTGCCTGGGACCAGCAAGACTTACTACACGGCCCTACACCAGACCTAATTATCAACAAGGAGACATTCTGATTGGCAAAATGGGATAAAATTTAATCGGAGCGCTGGAAAAAAGTCTGCTGCCTCTGTCTAATCAACGGAGTCCTGACAGGACAATTGCAGGAATATGTCCTAAATAATACTACCGTATCACGCTCTCCGAACCATTCGAAGCGGAAAATCGAAAGGAACACCCTTTAGTTACGTTAAAACATTTCGGTGGCAAAACTCAGATCCGCCGAAATCCCTCCTCCCCCGCGAGAGCAGCGGGCGCTCGCGGCGTTTGGATAGAGCCACTCCTGCGCCGCAAGCGTCAGCGTGCCTGGTCCTAAACCGCTAGTCCAAGGCCATCTTCATCGAGAGTGCGATCTACTTGTATCCAAAAGGAGCAGTTGCTTGGCCGAGGTCTGTGACGTTCGGAATGGCACACACGACTCTCCCCAAGTATGTCGATGTCGCTTCCTATGACTTCGAGAATTTTCTCTGCGCAGAAATCGACTACTCAAGGTGCCCAAACCGTATTTCTGAAAGCAGACTTCATTGACTTAACAAAAGGTGAGAGTGACAAGGGATAAATTATGCGAATGATTGGGACAAATCGCCGGCCCGGTTGTTGTTGATTGTTGATCCGGACTTTGCAATCAAAAACGGTGCTGCTGAATTAAAATTCAAAACTAGTCGAATGAACCCTGAGTAACGTTTGTCATCCTAGATGCAAGCTGTTCAAATAACATTCCGCAAGTGCCGGACGCGGGGAACTCAGAAAATCATTCTCTTCGATATTCGCCGGCTTCAAGATTCCCTTTCCTAGAATCCACAAAACCTCTTGCAAGGACGGGTGCGTCAGACTTCGCACTGAACATTCCGCATGTTCCGGGAGGCCACGTGATAGAGCTTGGTGAGACTTTGTTCGCCTCCCTCAATCTCTCGCGCATTCCGTGGGGAGCTCACAGCCTGCAATGCCAAAAAAGCCACCGAAGAAAGCCCACCGAAGCCAAACTTCTTGCTCAGAGCCTGGCAGCGCAGTCCACAATTTCATCCTCCCGAATGCTACGAGCGCAACCTATCCGGACCCGTCAGAATTGATGCACCTGAGCCGACATCCCCGACTGTGCGTCTGAGGAGATTGGCGTCCACTTCAATCGCTCGGTGGTGCACTATCGATAAGGGCCTCGCACCTCGCCGGTGCGGGCGCCCAAGTGGTTGATGCGATGGCCAGCAGCGGCTGGACCAAACCGTCACCCTGCTGCTGCACCGACACCTCGCCGAAGTGCGCGCGAAGTGCCAGAAGAGACCCCAAAAAGGCGACCCCATTGAAGCTTTGCCCGGACAATGGTCACGCGAGTTAAAACTACTGATCAACCGGCTCCAAAAGGGGCGAAAACAAGCGTTCTAAGCTGCCTGCTCTCCGAATAGACCGATCGCCCACTTGAACGCTTCTGGGAAGGGACGCGGGGCGCCACTACGCCGAACGCCCTCGACTTCGCAAATCACCGATAACCACGCCTTCTCCTCGAGCAGCGTCGCGCAGCCCGCCACAGATCTGCGGTGGCCGCGGGCTCGGCAAGTGTGCTGTGGTGGAGTGGCCCTCTCGCAGGGATCAGGACACACCCGCCAGCGATCTGAAAGCAGTGAACTCAATCCGCCCGGGAGCTTCGCCAGGCCGATCTGAGCCCGCAATCTTCGGTGCTCAATGGCGCCCCAACCCTCCTGAACACCAAGGACAGCTGTACAAGCCACCACTTGGCGCCTACGGCTGCAATCAAGGGCTGATGAAAGTCTGATCATAGTCGCCCATTGTCCTGCCTGATCCCAGCTCATTGTGACAGCGTTGGCGATTGTGGGCCACCTCAGCCAGCCCCCAGCTGTTCACCGAGTAGTGGCCGTGCAAGCCGAGCCGGTGAGGGCCAGGGTTCCTCAGCCCGGCAACCCAACGGCAGCGCGCGGGGCCGGCCATAACGTGTTCATACATTCAATTGGAGCTGGGTATCGCCGATCCAGTGCCAACTGTCATGCACCAGCGTCCTCACCAAGTTTGCAGCTGGCTTTAGCGTGTGCGCAGGCTGGTGAGAAAAAGGTCCGCTGGAGGGAAGGCTTGGCCATTGACGCTTGCCACTGACATGACAAGTCTGCAACAATCAGCTTACTGGCCGGGCCATGCGCTCGTTGATGAAGTCAGGAAGCCTGTTTTGCCTCTGAGTATCCAGGTGTGTCGCGTCCATGGCTGCGTTCCAGACACCAATTGCTCGTGAGAGGATCTTGCAGGGAGTAGAGGGAACTGCTCGCCGATCTGGCGATGCAGGGTCTTTGGTTTTTGCTTTCACTGTGAGGAGGAAGCGGCCCCGCTGCTCCGTGACTGCCGAAAAACGGTTCTGTAGAAGCGCGTCGGCCTGGATCAAGACGCGGTGCGAGATCCATCGGGCCAGACAGCCCCGCAGTACGGCTACCTCGGGAGACACGGTGTCGTAGGTGCGCCTTGGGCATTGCACACCCAGGGGTCTTGAGTAGAGCGTCACCTTGAGAAACTGAAGCGCACCGCCGCACCGTCGGTCTGGACATCGAGCGCGAGTGTCTGTGCCGTCAACACCGAAGCTGATCCAGACCCAATCGCACCACCTGGGCTCTGGGCGAGCAATCCACCCCTGCAGCTGCCGCAGATCTCGGCGTCCCCCACCCAATCCCCCCCCCAACCTGCAGGAACAGATAGCCGGAACGTGAATCAGTGGTGGCCGCCTGAGCTCAAGACCCAACCCTGGTTCAGCGCAGCGTGATGGCGGAGGCAAAGCGCTCCAAAATCCCGCAGGGCTCTTGGCAGCCAGCTCAGATCCCGAGACCGCCCCCCAGGAGCAGAAACCACTGGTGAAGCGCACACCACGACCATCCGTCCTCTGATCGCCTGCAGAAGCGACAAGGTGGCAGAGGCATTAGCAGGAAAGGGTTCTGGCTAAAGAAGGGATCCCATTCCCCGCCGACCAAACCCAATGCTGCAGCAACCGCCAACTCGCTGTGACAGACCTTTTCAATCAGCCCTGTGTTTCGGAAAGCACCTGCTATGTGCGCGAGTGCCTTCGGTTTTGTTTTCAGGAATCCCGCTGTACCTTCATTGACCGCTCTCTCAAACTGCAGCAAATTCCCGTCTCGTTCGAGTTGTTTGGCTTCCAGTCTTGCGCTTCCCTGCCTGATCGAGAAGGCACAACAAGTGGAAGATTTTCGCTCGGCTGCAAGGCGGCGTGGGTGTTGCCGGAGACGATCCAGCACAGCCATCCTATGCGGCTCCTTAAAAGCAAGCAGGGCATTCCACTAAGGAATGGTTCTTTGATTTTATGCCCATTGCTTGGAACTCGCTGGGTAAGAGGGTTAGAGATCACACGCCCCTGCCCTGCATGCCGATGGCGTGAGGAAATCCCTTCCTTCGTTCCGGTCAAGTCTAGTTCGGTCGGCGCATGTGATTTCTGATCGCCATAACGTCCTGACACTGCTTGTTAATATGATGCTCGGCGATTTCAGTCAGAACAGCTCCAGCAGTCCCCGGCAGCAATGGTTCCGATCTCTCCTTCCTGGATGTCGTGGACGTAAATTGAATATCGAAGCCACGGCTCCTTCGCGTGCCTGCTTGGGGAGTTGAGCCATTGGATCGTCGCAGCCGCGTGGGTTGTTTGTGGCGGTGAGAACATAGCCTAGTTGGCCCGGCAGATTTAACAGCCGACTCCCGACCTTGGCCCCCAGCTGTTGGAGTAGGGCCTGGCCTCCGGGGCGGGGCCTTTCCTCTAGCTGGGCTTTCGCGAAATCAACAGAGCTGGAGCGCCGGTGGAGAACCACAGTCCCAGGGAATGGCACCACCTCCAGCACGTGCGGTTGCTCATCGGGGCGCCGACCTTGGAGTCCCGGTTTTCCAGGCCTGAGCCAGCTGGGCGGCACCCTGCTGCTGAAGTTGGTCCACCACGCCCTGGGCCACCAGGGGCTCCGCTGCCAGGCAGCCCTTCAGTCCGCTCCCCCCATGGAGCTGTGCGCTCCGGGATACAGCCCCATCACCTGGCGAATGGAGTGTCAGGGCTGACGCCTCCGTTGTGCGGAAATCCTTTTGGCCACAGGCGGCATAAGCAACTCGTTGGCGCTGGCTGGGCCGCACCTCAAAGCCGCGCCACCGTTCGGTGCATTCCGGCCACTCCGCCTTCTCGATCAAAAGGCATGCCGCAACCAGAGCTCGCTGGTGCAGCTTGTGCGAGCGAAAGTGCAGTGTGCTGGGCGTTCTCGGAGCAGGCGCGATCGTCAGCCGCTTCTCCAGTAAACACCGCCCGGTGTCTAAGCCCTCTTCCATGGCCATGATGCAACGCCGGTTTCGGCGTCGCCTTCAGCACGCTCCCACTGAATCGGCGGGCCTACCGCGCCAGCGCGGCAGCAGCGAGCCGTGGCCGTCCAGCTAGCCAGGGGCGGCTCCGTTGAGCACGGCTGAGGCAGAATCTGGCCGAAGGCACCACCACGGAGATATATCCGCGCCAAGGGCACCAGTTGAACCTCAGCTCTGGCCCCTGCGGATGCGCTGGGGGGTGAACACCGCAAGGGCCGAGCTCCAGGGCGCGGTGCTTGTACAGCTGAGGAAAGAAAGCGGAGCCTCGCCTCGGCGGCGGTCGGCATGGCTCACTACAGCCTACAGTTTCGTGGCCCGGCGGCCCACTTACTTCAGGGCATCGAGCTGGGCAACCTCGCGTAAGCGGGGGCCCCCAAGACCAAGATCCTCAAGATCGCTTTTCTTCTTCCCCCGCAGCCGAGTGGTCTGGGAACCAGGGCGCATCGGATCACGCGCGTCGCCGTGACTGATCAAGCCTTCCCCCACACGTGAGGCAGAGGCCATCGGGGGTGACCTTGGCCTCTCCTTCAAAGCCCACCAATAGCCTTAGCACCTGGCGTGTATGTCGCCGGCCACGTGGTGGCCGCCTCGATCGAGCGGGTTTTCACCTGCCCTGGACAACCAGCCATCAAAGGCCAAGCGAAAACGAGACCCTGGCTGGCTTTTTGACGCCGGCAATGCAAGCGCTGAGAGGGAATCAATCCAGACCACGCCGTGGCCGTGTGACCGATCCAGGCCCCCTGGGCGCGCCATCGCTGCCTGCCCGGAGCCGACTTCGAAACCAGTTCGCATCCCACCGAACTTGCCCACAGGCGGCATGCGGTGGGGCGACGCCGAAGCTTACGGGCGGGCCTCCGAGTGCTGATGAAGTGGCTGAGAACGCCATCGTTCGAATCAGACCCAGGCGGCTCACCGGCGGCTTCGCATCTAATGCGGAGGCCACCGATGTTGCCCGGGTGCAGGCCGTTGTTCCATGGATGGAGAGGAAGGGAATCGGCTCATTGCTGGTCGCCCACGACTCCTCGATGGCTGAGGCGACGGCCACCAGCACGGCCCGGGGCGGTGAACATGATTGCTAAGGCACCGACGCAGGTCGAAGAAACGCTTTCGTGCTGTAACAACAGGTGGAGTAACCGCGTGGCAATCGGTGGCGGTAGTCGAGTGGAGATGGTGAAAGCTTCTGCGGCTTCATGCAATGCGCGGCGATGTCTGAGTTCGCTGGCGCCATAGGCAGGCGAACGTCATCCCGCTGCTGCGTGTTGCGCCGCTTCCTCGCCCTGGGCGTAGAGGTTAGGAAAGGCTGGCGTGTGCTAGAGTTTGCTGTTAGGCGGCAGCGCCGGCGCTGGTTGAGGTAATCCGCTCGCTGGCCGCTGGGCCAGGGCCGTTGTAGCGGTACTGTCGTGGAGAATCGCTGCGTTGGCGACCTAAGCAGGGTCGCGCTCGGCTCTTGACGTGGTCAGCAGGGTCTGAGAATGGCCTGGCGGGTCTTGGGATCGGTTGATCGAGGGCTTCAGGGGGCGCCCGCCAGGGGTGAAAGTGTCCGGTGTGTCGTTGGCGTGCCAGATAGGCGCTGGCTTCTCTTGGCGCCTGGCGAAGGGCGCTGCTTGCGTTGCTGCTGTGCAGCCGCCTTGGTAGAGGATTCGGAGGTTGCTGGGTGATTGCCCATCGCAGCGCCAATGCGGCCGTTCCAGACGCCCGCACGGGTGATCTGATGGCTGCGTTGGGCGCCCTTTGAGCCTGCGGGCTTTCACCGCCGGTCCGACTGCATCGGACTGTCGGTGCCCGCGGCGGGCGCGAGATCCATCGCTCGATGCCCAGGATCGCCGGCGAGGCGTTCCAGTTGTTGGCCCAGTTGGACGGCATCGCGGCCTAGGAATGCCTTGGCAGCGGCTGGGGTCTGTGGCGCTTCAGTGAGGTGCCATTGCTCAT
>Ga0163217_1075237_pt1 | contig 10303 bp, 6 predicted proteins | sample SynspAceP_FD_185933 | JGI IMG/M metagenome (GOLD analysis project Ga0163217, IMG submission 185933) | Saline lake microbial communities from Ace Lake in Antarctica - Synechococcus sp. Ace-P (PacBio error correction) | ecosystem: Environmental > Aquatic > Non-marine Saline and Alkaline > Saline ...
ACGGGAAGAGGAATCAAAGTGGGGCTTTTGGGCCGCTGCGGGCGCTTTTCAACTAAACCACCTGCGTTAATGGCCAAGCGTTTCGGGCATTTTCAGGCAATGTTTTATAGCGATAACACGCATCTGCTTTGGCGGGGGCCTCTGCTCTGACAACAACTTGGTAACCGCTACGGCCCATCCTTCAATTTGCCCCAGCCGTCAGGGTTCAACGGTCCAGCAACTCAGAAAATTCGGGGATGGTAATCGGTTCATCACGTCCAAAAAGCCCCGATTCGAAACGGCCAGCGGGTTTCCTCTGGAGAAGATGCCGGAATGGAGGAACTCACAATCAAATCCGCAAATACTCACTAACGCTTTTAACGGGCCTGCCCTCTTCCTAGCGTGGCCGTCTAGGCTCCAAGCGTCGGCTACGGGGGTAGGTTACGTCATCAGGTCATAACCCGTTTCGCGAAGCTTCAGCGAATATTGTCCGGGTGGCTGCTTGCAAGGTGGTCGCGGGCTGCACCGGGCGCTTTCAAAGCCAAGGCGGGTTGTCAGATGGTTTCAATTGTCGCCCCAGAAATCCAGACGCGGTGTAATTGCGGTTTACACGGCGTTACCATAAGCGTCGTTGTCCTATGGGCGGTTGCTCTGCGGCACGGCGGCGTTAAAGCGTCCCAGGAAGGCGCGGCTCAAAATCATCCGCAATTTTCTGCACGTGAAAAGTGCCGTTTGGAATCGAAGGCCAGTTTACGCAGAAACTCGGTGTCTGCCTCGGCGACGCGCTCGCGTGAAAACGCGCGCCTGCTGCTTCAACGACGGAAACCAAGTGTCGCAAGAATGCGGTTAGCCTCGGCTTTATTTTAAGCCACTCTGGGGTTTTCGGCTGGTATCTCAACTTGCATCGGTCAAACACAATAAGTGGGTGTTTCCTCAGCACGCCACCGGTAAAGAAGTACATCGCTGGCGGTTTCAATGGCCCGCATACCAAATTGGTGCGCATGGCAACAGATTGATGCTCGCTTTTGCCGCAATCGCCATAATCACGCCAGGATCACTGACTTCGCGTGGGGCACCAGCAAGTGACGTACTGGCCGAAGGTCCAAACCGGCCGGTGGGCATCAAGGCAACATCGGGCAGAAACGCACGCGGGCGGCGAGGTTTTGCGGTCGTTTTGCTTCATGCGCGGAAATAATCAAAATAATGGAAGTCCACCGCGCCGGCAATTGCGGGCTAATTCCGTTGCTTGCCTGAGCCTGAGCCATGCCCGAAAACGCCGCCAGCGTAATAACAAGCCGCAGCGCCAGTGGTTTGTGCGTTACAGAGTTGAATTTCAATGCAGCGTCCACCAACGTTTTCCCGTGTAAAACGGCGTAAAATGTACAGCTCCATTTTTGTTCCACGCTGAGGTCAGCGTTTCATCCGATACGCACCAAGCGCAGATCCAACAGCAGCAAAACATGCCGGCTCAGCGAAGATTTAACAAGGCAGCGCTGGCGCACACTGTCAACCCAGAATCAGTTCCATAACCGCGTAACCCTGCGAATCCAACCAACCGGCTATATCTAAAGAACTCCACGGTGACAAGAATAGCGCCACGGGCCACAAACAGTGTACGCAACCCGTAAAAGGCAAAAATGCAACAACCGATGCATTCATCATAAAACAACACAGCCACGTGGGCCCAAAACAGCCAGTACACGTTCTGTATTCGCATCCTATGTCATTATACCCAGTGAATATGTATCTTCCCAGTCTTGCTCGCCCCGCTGCTCTGACACCTACTTACACGCGCACCGACATACCCGCTCGTGCACGGATGCGGATCGCCATGCGCAGAGGGTGCAATCGCTAATGGGCGAGACCGTCTGCAGCGTTTCGATAGGCGCAGGTATAGGAGCATGAATCACGGCAAGGTTTTTGCGGCGTAATCAGTGGTGCATCCGGTACTTTTTTTCACCCCGTTTCAAGAGTAAACGTGCAACAAGGTGTCTGTATCCATGTATGGCACACTAAATCGGTATGTATACTACCGGTGTCCTTCATCTTCCAGCTGTTCAGGCAACACTTACCGCAACCGTCACAACAGAGACTCCACTTCGATCGGTGTCATTTCGTTGCAGGCGTTTAACGTGCCAGAATGGCACTGGGAATCATCGGTTTGCGCGCCCACTTCATCTAAGCCTCAACATTGCCTTGTCCTTGCTGCTTCTCCGGCTTGTAGTAAACTTTTGGTCCGGCAATCCCGCAAAACTTGTTGGGTGTGGACAATTTTCGCTCGGGGGAGAACCATCATAGCGTACACCGGCTTACCACGGGTGCGCAGGGTTTTCCGGCAATCATCCAAAGCTGCCACGGCGCACTACAGAATAGGTGTCAGGCTTTTTGTCTGCTCTGCGAAAAAACAGAAAACAAGTCGTGGGTTTTGGTAGAAAGAGCTCTCGATTGCGCCCGAACCGAGCAGTATTCTGGTGGCAGCCTCAAAAAAGGGTTACCGCGAGTGTTGTGTGACAACGACTCGGGCTTGCGTGGCGGCCAGCAATTTATAGGAATACGTCGCCGATTCCGCAGCACGCACAAAGTGTTTTTTTTCAACTGCTTGTAAAAGACACTGTTGGTTCTCGGGGTCAAAGGCGCCGGAATCGGCTCTATGGTTACATGGTCGGGCGGATTAGTTTTGCTGATCAGCGCCAAAGAGTATAACGTGGCGCGACCTGGCAGATGTCCAGCCTAATGTCGACCAAGCGACAGAGTTTGGGCTGCTTTCGGCATTGCAGCACAAGGGTCTCCCATTGACCATTACGGGGCTTGATTTGGGATGACTTCGCGTTCGCGCAATAAGAACCAAGCCTGTAGCACCTGTTGCTGCGGGCGTTAGAGGCCAACCGCCGGCAAGCTTTAAATAATGCCCGGGTAGCAGTGTCTTGGCTTGGCCAGCTCGCAGCAAAAGCGCGCGGATTCTTTCACTAAAGCCTGCCTGAATGCCCGCGCCGGCAAACTTCTTGCAGCCAGTCGTAAACTGGCTTAAAGCGCACATCATCAATGGGCGTATCGCTGCTGTAAATGCTCAAGCCGTGAAAATCCGTTAGAGCGGGTAGCGTTTTGTTCCAGCTTACCGAACAGGCTTACACCAATTTGGCGTAACCCATAGAACCCGAGCCCCGGCAAATGCACGCCCACTGCAAGATCAATTACCCCTGATGGGATGCCAACAATGGGCGGAACAGTTCCAGATCTTCATCAACCGCGTACAGCAGTTCAAGCTGGTCGTCTTCAGCGCCGCGCGAAAAACCGGCAGAGCTCAGCACTTCGGGTCACAGGCGAAATGATCGGCCAGTCCAAGCTGCACAGGCCGGGAATGGGTAATAAGTTGCTCACCCGCTCGAATTCGTATCCAGGTCAAAGGCTAGTGGGCTGCGCGCCAGCCATGTCAGCTGCCCCAGGGTTTTCAAGCCCATCGTCGGTTCGGATGGCAACTGGCGCTTGTTAGCGGGGAAGTTATTCGCTTCATAAGTTGCTGATTCGGGAATGGCTTAGCCAGCTAAGGGTTTGCGGGCCCGCGGAAGCGTGGGGTCAGGGTAAAACCGTCGACATACTACTCGCCACGAAGGAATGCGTGGGCCAGCCGGGTTTATCATACGTTTGTTGTCGGCTAGGCGTCGGCAATTAGTGTACGCGTAGCTTCGCCTTTCCCGGTGGGATTGGTGGCCATAATTAATCGGTTCGGCCTACATACACGCACCGTGAACCAGCGGTCAATACCATTGCTCGGCCCATGCATAATGGGGGATAAATGCCGCTCAGTACAATAAACCGGCGCGGTGTCACCGGCCTGCTCGATGGCCAACAGTTCAGATGACTTTCACACAGCACAGCACACGGTGTTGCGGTTGCGGGTTTTTTCGCAATGCGCCACCTCGGTGTCATGCAACATTCTGGCAGCCGATCACAGGGCCGCACGCCGTCATGGCCGGCCAAAGTCACCCAGCGGCTACCGCTGCGGGCGCGTTACAGCAAATGAAAGCCATACGCTGGGGCGTTTTCTGGCCTACGCGGGTAGCACCGAAGCTTTTACAACTGTATCCACCAGAGGACTGAACGCCATAATAATCCAAAAGTTAATACATTTAAAAGCTCTTAAGCCGGAGGAAGACCCATGCCCGACATCATGCCAGAACATTTTGTCTTTCTGATTGGTTTCCACACGGGCACGGGTCATTCGACGCCGCCGCCGAAGTCTTATCAAGAAGTCTTTTTCTCGCTCAGCAACGAGGATCATCTCCACTTTAGAAACGTCGTGGCGGCGTTTCATCACACCTCACAAGCCGCGCGGATTCGCACGTACTTCTGTCTTGGCGATTTCTTCTTTGGGCCTTTTTGCATGTTTTCTTGCATTTTTTGGGCTTTTTTCAATCAGTTCGCCCATGTTCCGTCATAATTTTTATCTCCTGTTTGAGCGGACGGCTTTAATATGGCCTGATCTTGTCGTCGCCGGGCGCTTTTTGGGGACTTAATCGGTCGAAACTGTCTTCCACTACACGGGAGAAACCGTTCCACAATCGATTGTAAGCGGGTCAGTGGCGATGGCTGCTCTGCACTGTGCGATCTTGCCTGGCGCTCTTTCATAGGCAGCCGGCGTAATCGTCTGCTGCCCTCTTTCTAGTCTATTCGTGCGGGCGCAAGCGATTTCTCAGGGGACCGAATTTTTTCTCGTGGCGGGCTGTTCAGCAGCCGGCGTGGCCCTCATCAATGGGTCAGCAGCAGTCATTGCCTTGGTGAGCATAGGAGCGTGGCTTGAGCCAATCCCGCATGCCCGCAATTATTCAAGGCTGCGAAATCCTCGCTGCCAAACAAATTCCGCCGGTAATGTTCTCGCTACTCTGGCTTGCGCTGGGATTCACTGGCAATGAGTGGCTGTCATAGCTGCGATTTTAGCTTGAATCAGCAGATTGCGGCTCTGACTGATTCTGCTGAGACTGGCTGATGCTCGGGCTCTGCGGCAGCGGCTGTTGCTTCTGGGGCAAGAAGCCTAACGCTCATCAGCGCCGTAAAGGGACCGTCGTCAGGGTAATTCTAAGTCGTGCAGGCGAGGTCCCAAGGTGGATCGAATCAACAGCAATTCGTGCTGCTGCTGCTGGTGGCGGGCGGCCGCGAATGCCGGGGCCACAGGCTCTCGTTGCGGGGTACTTGGCGCTGCAGGTTGATTCGAACTAGGCAGAAACAGGGCTGGTTCAATGGGGTTTCGCGGTGACTCCGAGAATCGCCGATGGGCGTTTCCGGCGAGCGTTCGGCCGGAAATGCCAACATAACGCAGAGGTCATTTCCGAATCCATGCGCGGGTCCGGCGTTATCGCCAGATCTTTGGCGCCCATCAACGCACTTGGTAAAAACACTGGGTTCGGGCTAGCTCTTGGCCAGCGCCGCATGAATCGGTGCGCGTCGTTCCAAGGCGTTGTCGACTGCAGCACACCCTGCTCATGTCATCGGTGGAACAGCGACCAAGATCGCCAGAATTACACGTAATCCCGGCCGCAAAATCAGCAATACGCTTAATTTCTGTTAGCAATGCGGGCATCAACGGCAACAAAGTGCTACCAGGCTTTCGATATCAGTGATTAAATAGTGCCAGATGAACTGACATCGCCTTGCGAGTTGCTGGTTTACCAAAAACGCAATAGCCTGGGTCGGTCAGGCTCAGGCATCGCGCATACTGCGTCCGCTGCGGCGGCGCAGTAGCCACAGCGGATTCTTCAAAGGATCTTTTTCAGAGGTCGAGTGGTTTCAATGGCCAGCGATGTGTTCGGAGTGCATCGCTCAAATTGACTTGCAGGCAGCGCGCTAGCACGTTACCGGCGCTCTGGGGGATCGTGGTGGCCAACAGGATTTAACGTGTTTGGCGGCCTCTTCAGGTTTTCAGAAGCGTTGACGATTGAGTGTAGCATGTGCACCAACCTGTCATAGTAGCACTTAAGCGCCACGGGTGGGGAATACTGCACCGTTTGTTTGTTGCAGCTAAGCATGTCGTCACGCGTGCGCGAGGCGCGTCTTATCATTAATCAGGTACAAGCGGCTTCCTGATTTCGCGCGCTGCAAAACGACGAAGGTTTCGCGTAATGCGGTTTCAAGTTCAAACAGCGGGCAACAGCGGGGCATGGTGGTTTTACAACGCGGGTGCGGTAAACAAATAGGCCATGGTGCATGGCTGGCTCCAGGCGTGAATTAACGCTGAAGCACGTGTTTCCGCTCCACCATTGTTCTTCGAAGGTGCGGGGGCGCATTTAGGGCAAGTATTGGTAGCTCATAGTTGCCAATTGCGTGAAAATAGCATTAAGTTAGCATGGATGCTAACCGAAAACAGAGGGGTATTGCTAAATGAAGAATGAATAAAACGTAATCGAAAAGTAATAAGCGAAATAGTAAGCTAGGTAGTGAAGAGAAGGGCATAAAAAAGCGGGCAAGATAAGTTGGTGGCCCACTAGCGAACCTCCGGCAATATCGAAACGTTGCGGCTGCTCCCTTCCGGGTCTGACCGAGTTTTCATCGTCATGTTTGCGAAGGGCACAATAGGGCACATAAGGCGTTCAGAATGATTTCCTGAAAGGGGCGCATACTAACAACGCCGGGGTACTACAAGGCGTGCGGGCTCGCACACGGGCGTTTTAATTTACTCTTCTCTAACCTGCGTTCATTAGCCACCAGAGCAGCAGAAAACAAAACCCGGAAGAGTCTTGTTTAACGATTTTCAACGCCTCGCCACGCCGTTGCGTTATTCACTTTACGCTCCTGGAGTTCTGATTGCCGCCGCTACAATGCGCCGAAATTACGACGGGCCCTGTTCTTGTGCCGCGCTGGTATCACCTTATGGCGCGGCTCTGGTGACACGTCATCTGGGGACTTCGGTTTTGCCATGCGTTATTGCTGGAAATGTTGCGCGACGGGGCCTGGATCGCACTTACTTTCAACCCTGCTGGGCGCGCATTGCAAACGACGGCACGGCGAAAATAAAAAATTTCTGGCAGGCGCGGTCTTGGCTTTGGTGATACTGCTGCTGAGCAGCACTGCTGAACATTTGAGTAAATCACATACTTTCCGGCAAACAAAAAATAGTGGCCGTGGCTGTCGCTGATGGCTGCTAACTGAGACACAAATTGGCGTAATTCACTGGCTTTCGTCCGTATCGCATTAAATCATGTGCAACCGGCGTAGCCCACTTCTTTTTGATTTTTGGTGATGTACGCGGAATGCCTTCTGCTGTTTTGGCCAGATAACCCGAACTTTTGGAAGCGCGCGGGCTCGCCAACGCATGTTGGTGCCCACTGTTTCGGTAAACGTGGTTAACACCCGCAACACATAGATTTCCGTTCACGGCGCGCCCTTTAGTTGGGCATGCTGTTCGCGGCGCCTATCTGGCATTTCTGTCGGTTGCCGGCTTACTACATAAAACGCGTGGGCGCAGCTGGGGCGACGCCTGCGCATTTCTGTTTTTCACCTGGCCTGGTGTTTCTGGCCTACCCTGCTGCTTTTTTCGCGCCGGTTAACGGGCCCGCCATGATGTTGCCATCAGCCAGAACTTTTTTTGACTACAAATAACGAACTACCGCAATGAATGGGTTTTGAAAATGCCGGCCGGTGGATAGAGAGGGTTTTATTCACGATTATGGAGACTTGGTAGAAAGCACGCAAGGAACGCATTCTGGCTAGAAAAGACGAAAAATCAGAGCCGTATAAGATTACAGCAACCATCAACATAGAAGTTTCGATGCATCACACCCTGATTGAACCAATGAGACTGGCGCGCTATTTTTTCGTGATAGAATGGATATAGACTGAACGTGTAAAAGACGATCCGGTTGCCTATGACTTACTAGAAGTGCAGAATTAATCAGCCAATGCCCCATGGCTGGCTGATAATCCACTATTACCAAGGCAAGGAGCTTTAACGGTATGGCTGATTGGCGCGCCCTCACCCAGGTGAGCTGACTGGGAAGAAACTTCGATTTAATCCGCTGGTTGCCTCGCCAAACCGCACCTGCTGGCCCAAGCGATGCCAGAGCGCACTACCGCGGGCATGCAGTTTTGAAGCCGTCAACAAAGCGTCTGCTTAATGCTGCACGAATTATGAAACCAGGAATGCGCAGTTGTCGCTTGCTGGGTCAAAAACGGCACAAGGCAACCGGATACCCGGCGTTTATTGACGACATGATTCAAAACCGCAGACCCGCGGTGACAAATGGTCGAATCTGAGTACCACACATCCAAAAGCTGAGGACAGCCAGGGGCAACCGCAGAAATATCAACTGAAGACGTACTTAGTCCGCTTTATAGCCGACGCCAAAAGACGAACCCGCAACGCATTTGGCTCACACGAATGGCAAACGTGGTGAGATAAGGGCAGACGCCGAACAGCTGATTCGGTGTGGGCCATTTGCTGAAAACGCCAGGAAGCCACGCCGCAGACGGCCGACATTTACAATTTTTACATTAAAAGTGGCCGCGGAACGCCTTGGTGTTTTTCAAGATTCCGGCAGCGGCATGACCGAGAATTCTCGTACCGCCTGTTTCAAGCCTTCGAAAGCACTAAGGGGCTTGACAGGCATGGGGCATAGGGTTTATAAAACTCGGGATACTTGCTGGAGATTGGTGGAAGCATTTGATGTCACAAGGAACCAGGCCTAGGCTGTGCTTTTCAATGCGCTAACGCTGGCCGACGCCGCCAGACTTCCAATGGCCAACGACCGACAAAAGAACTCAACAATCAATAAAATAAGGACCCATATATACATGTCGATTTAAAGCGTGAATTGGCAACCACAACCGTTGCAAACTACGGGCTTTGCGTAAGACTTCTAAAAACAGATCTGCGTTAACAAGGAAGAACACACGTGACGAGACAATTGATTGTAAAGAGGACGACCCGGGGTCTGCAAAGCAGATGCGGCTGGTGCTTCACTACGCTGCAAGTGTCGGTTGCCGCCGACCGCGAACAGATCTGCCCTGTGAGAGACTGGAACCTGAAAGTGGTAACACTAGAACCTGGGGCCTGCCGCAGACACCGGCGGAAGCACCGAAGGGCTTCCGCCTGCTTGGAAAGACATACTGCGCCCTGGCACCCATGACCAACCGTCATTGTAGTGACGGCGCGAAGAAAAAAAAAGCGGTAAAAGCCATAGGCATGGGCGCCGGCGACTTCTAGCAAAACCGTAGACGCCGGACATTCTCAGCTTCGGGTTAACCGCGCTTTCCGTCTGGCGAGCTGGAAAGAAAACTTTGAACTGGCAACTCGCGACGTACGCGTGAAAGGGCTTATCGCGGCAGCCGCAAATGCTGGGGTGTGCGCAACTCTTGAAAAGGTTGCCCCTACGACATCACTACATGATCAATGGCGAGACTGGCACCGGCAAAGAAGGTTACTGGCCCGCCGCACTGCATGATCTAAGCCCAAGGGCAACATGCCCTTCGCGCCATCAACTGCGCGGCCATTCCAATAACCTGCTGGAAAGTAACTGTTTCGGCTCTATGGAAAAAAGGCGCGTTCACGGCGGCGCCCAAAAGTAAAAAAGCCATAAATTGAAAGCGCCAAAAGCGGCAGCCCTCCCTACCCTCTTCCCTGGATGAAATTGGCGACATGCCCATGGCGCTTCAGAAGGCCAAAACTCGCTCTCGTGTTCTCTGCAGGAACGAGTAATCGACAGGGTCCCGGGTCACTAAAGCTGCGCACGCGCCGTAGACTCCGTGTTGTGTGCTACCACGCATGTGATCAAGAAGGCCCACTTTCTCCCGGGCACGAAGACCTCTGGTATCACCCGCAGGTCAAGGAAAATTGCCACCCCTGGAGCTTTGCCCGCAGTGTCGATTGAAGAACGCGCGACGTGCGACGCGCAACGTCCTGGATTTAGCTGTGCCCAACGTCATATGGGTGAAGAGACTGAGCAAACAGCTAGATTCGGCCCGGGCCTGAGCATTTCGTGCACGGTGGGTTATTCTTATTACACGCGCTTTTCACATCACTAGCGACGCATGGCCGGAACGTGCGCGAAATAATAACATAAATAAAGCGCGCGGTATATGTGACCGAACAGAAACGCGGATCATAGCCCCTAAACACCGACAACACGATGCCAGCGACAGCCAGCTGAAGTCCGCTCGCGCAAAAGTGGGTGAAAATGCCGACGCGCTGCCATCGTCTCAAAGCCTTTGCGAAGCAGCAACTCCCAACATGACGCAAAGCGTCGCGCTTCCCTTGGGGTTACCGCCCCACGGCTGTATACCTGACTGTTATTGAAAAGCTACCGATTAATACCTCAGCCGATGACATTGAAGCTAA
>Ga0163217_1019269_pt1 | contig 10302 bp, 6 predicted proteins | sample SynspAceP_FD_185933 | JGI IMG/M metagenome (GOLD analysis project Ga0163217, IMG submission 185933) | Saline lake microbial communities from Ace Lake in Antarctica - Synechococcus sp. Ace-P (PacBio error correction) | ecosystem: Environmental > Aquatic > Non-marine Saline and Alkaline > Saline ...
CTGAGAGGACCATGTGACAAACATGGCACACTTTGGCTTGCTGCCTGGAAGTATATGGCCTGAGGTTTGGACCACCTACACTGCGCCCAGCGCGCATTGATCCGGGCTGAAGGTCATTACGCCTTGTACTGCGAAGGCATTGCCCACGCATGAGCAGTTCATTCCGGAGTTTCAAGACCGACATGGATCTGGAGCGTCTTGCCCCTCTGGCAAGTTTTGTACAAACTACCTGGTGTTGCCATTGGAGGCCGTTGCGATGAATTTGCTGCGCATGATTGGGCAAAACACGCTCAAACGAGCCAGTATGCGCCTGTCCCGTCGAATGTTGCCAAGCGCAAGGCCATCAAAACGGTGATGCACGAGATGAATGTCAAATGCCGATTCGCATGAATGCAAGGCATGCGCGGGCGCTGGTTCCCTGGGTCTTGGGGCAGAATGAGAGCGGTTTTGCAGTGTTTGAGCGCCACTACAACGCACTCAGAGCAACATATGCGAACAAGCGGCCCAACCCCTGATCTCCATTTTGTGTCTGTGCAATCAGGCAGGTAGAGCCGTGGGCAGAACGAGCCCCAGTAAGGATCTATTCCGGCCTTAAAAACCCTGCCATGTGGGCCTGTTTAGTGTAACTACCGAGATAAAGACAGGGACGTCTACGAATCTTGGCTAGGCGGCAATTGTGAAAATCAGCAGGCCCGTAAAATGGTTGGCAGGGGTAGGTCACCGAGTTCAGGTTATTTGGTTAAATTCAGAAGGCGACAATCATATGTGCACTAGCGTCCCGATCAGCGTAGCCGAGTTACACAATCATCATAATTCAATTGCCCATACGGTGAAACTAGTTGATGAATTCATTCCTCTAATAAGAACGGGCCGGGTTGGGAAGCGCTGTCGTTTCGACAGCGTTGTGATGGAATGTGTGCCGGTCGTTTCCAAATATTTGGGCACTGTTTCATTTCGTCCGACCCTGGTCCTCCCCGCAACCCTGCAGGCGCTGTTAACTGTAGGAAGCAGACGCCCCTGTGGCGGCTATAGGGCGGCTACGCATCATCGTTGGTGGTATCGGGTCACCGGAAACGGCACTAATGGGTTATAGCGAAGAACCCCTCAAAGCGGACCATTAAGCTATTTGAGGCTCTCGAAACCATGACCCGACCCGAATAAGTCGGCCCGGCGACCAAAGTGTTCCGGGCCAACTTGTGGCGCGTGGCTGGGCGTCTCTGTGACCAACTAGTCTACGTAATTTTTTTCCGCTCATACCGGATGACGCTATCCGACTTGGTTCCCCCTCATCGTCGATTAAGGCCGGCAGAATGACGGTCTCTTCGGCCGATAACCACGTGATTATTGTTTCCCTAAAATAGTGACAAGCCCCCCCAGAACAACGCCGAGTTTCCGGAAATATCTACCTGATTATTATGGCCGTTAGTCCCGTCACGGACAGCCGCGATGACGATCCGTCCGACCTATGTTACCTCCGTGCGGCGTCCGGTGCGCCCAAATTTTTACGTCATGAAACAGGGCAAAGAGATGAAATAACCTCTCCATTGTAAGGCGGGCCATGCCTTTGAATTAGCCCTCGATACTGCATACAAGAAGTCGAAAAGATGATTTGTATAAACAGCTCAAAGAAGCCCTTTTTTTGGCCCGATACATTGCCCGCCCCATTTGCAGGCTGGGAGGACGGTCCAGGGTGGCCTGATACTTGGCACAGACGGGAAAGGTCGTCGGTGCCATCGATCGTCCTGCATGTCGCCTCCGAAAAGCTATTCAAGATTGGCAAGGCCTGGATCCTTTTGCCAGAAAGATGTCCGTTTTTGCACATGAACGGCATCAAAGTGAGCAACGAAAAAGCCAATAACTTGCTACGCGAAGGATGTAGCCTGAACGCCCATGGTGGCGGGAAACAACGGTCGGATTTGACCTACCACCCCCGCTCGGTCCCACGCAATTTACACGAAATTAGCCTTTCGGCGGTCGAGTTCCACCACAGCCGTGGGACAGCCAGATGCCGTGCCTCCATTCCTTCGCGAAATCTTAGCTTTGCGACGATCTGTGGCCCTGGACAAAGTTATCGTCTGGCGAAGCTTCATTTTCTATTGGCTTTGGTCCTGCACTTCCCGCCTTTTTTAGGTGGCGCATTCTCGCGATCCTCACATCGGTCACAGATCAAGCGGGGCCTAGGATTTGCCCCATTTCCCCTCGGCACGCGAGCTGTGAATCTGCCTGATCTATTCCCGCCCCTAAGCGCGATTCCACGAAATGACACGATACGATTATAATTGCCGATGAGTTCTAATGCCTATGGTCGTACTGAAGGCGCTAACATGAGCGCATCGCGATAATACCGTATCCCTTGCCTGGCGCATCGAGATCCTGATCGAGGATTTGTTCGACCGACAAACGCGTACTTCCTCTGATTCTCGCGCCCATTGTGAAGTTACCAATCAAAGATCCCCGTTGCGACCGTTGATTTTTGCGAGAAACTCGAAAACTTGGGCTTTTAGAAAAGCGTGAATAAGGGTCCAACTGCCGTCACAACCGCTGGTGCGGATACGATCGATCTACTTACCAACTCCGAGTGCTTTGGTGCGCCGTAAATTGGCTATGCCGACTTAATACAGCCCTTACGTACAATACCCTCAAGGGCCCGTGCACTGCGACATGTCCGCATGTCGAATGAATGCCCGAAATATTTAACGGCTCCCGCCTGACAATCTGTGTTCCTCAAAACTCATGGCATTCGGTCAGGGAGCGGACCTTTATCGATGTGAACTCGCCGCAAATCTAAATCCGGAAGCCCTATACTAAACAGCCGCACCGACAAGGAGTGGGTTTTTTTGTATGGCCGAGTTAACCCATGAAGTACCTCAAAAAGGCACTCGATCTCAAATTATGGATAGTCGTTTTTGGCATAATGTGCCTAGCGTGTCGCGAAAGAGAGGTTCGACTGGTGTCTAGTAAAAATCCTAAGGCCGACTGCAGGCGGCTACACTACTGCGCAAGTCAACTTGTTCGTGGAGCATCGTGGCCGGGCAAAGCCCTTTGGAATTCTGGAAGCAAAGTCGCGCCTGATTATACAAAAACAACGCGCTTGAATCCAAGGCGCATATCGCTCACTCACGATACCGAAAGGGAGCGCGACAAAACTTTTATCAAATCGATCCGGCGTATTGTTACACCATCGTCCTATGCAATTGTGCGTTGGCCTGGGATAGGCGGCCCAAGACACCTTACCGGCAGTTTTCAGATTTACTGTTCCGCGACACAGTATGGGCCGGCGGTGCCGAAGCCTATCTCCAGGCATAGAATGTAATCTAAACATTACGTCCTTGCCCCGTCGGCTGCTATCGGTTAAGTCAGACCCATGGGCGGAACATATGGATGGAGCCAGATTCGATACTACACTGTCAGGATTGGTAATCATTTCCTGGCAGGATCGTGACTATTATTTTTAGTACTTTCTATGTCGTCTGAACTACTACTCCAATATAAAAAAAAGCGGAAGAACTTGTCTATCCTGCGCTGTGGGGGCGCGCGACCCAACTTGCGAGTTTCGCGAAAGCTATTGTACGGTTAAGTCAAAAGGGAAATCATAGAATCTGAATCTTGCTGCCTTTCACGACATTTGTCGATTTCTCCCAGATTACACCACTTACGAACGGAATAATGGCTTTGTATGTTTGGTCGCTGCCGAAGATCCCTCGCGATGAAAAATCAATAAAATTAAAGGCGGAGCCGTTAACCACAGGAGCAATGCAGGAATGAATGGGAACCAACGTTCTGAGGAGGCCTTGTCTGCCATGAGGATAGCTGGGTTTCCTTCTACGAAATAGCAAAGATATCGTTCCCGAGCCATATCCCCGCCAACATACGCCGAAAATAAAAGTTAAGCCGCATCAAAAATCTGACATCGGTTTCCGGTTCTTCTATTATTCTATATGTGTCTCTTTTCTGACAGCGATATTGCGCCGTGTCATCGTGTCTTCAGGTGATATTGCTTGCAGAAAAAGGCGCATGGGTTAAATAAGCCCGCTCCAGCAATCGCAGTATTGATAACTTGGTGCTTGGTCTAGTAATCGGTTGAAAATTTCGACCCGGCCCCATCTCCTACTTCTCGCCCCTTCAGTACCCATTCCGAAATACTACAGCGTTACTGATCTGGACAAAATTGTGGGGACAATATGGCCGTGACAGATTGGTTGATACCATCGTCTGGCCTGAACCTTTCATTCAACGCACGCATGAAGCGCTGGCAACTTGGCCTGATACACCCACTGCCTGTCGCTATCTGGGGCTCAGGAGAAACGTTGCCCAAGGCCGAAGATGGGTAATGCCATCCCCTTTTTTTTGCCAGAATGATCTAGCTAAAGTCTTATTTCTTTTAATCTCATTATTTGAATTTACTCAGATTCGTCAAATATCTGTTGGCCTTCGACTTTTTTTTGTTTCACTGAACCGTGCTCTAAGGGGTTCCAGTAGCGTCTCTTCTCTCACTCTGCTCGTTGTCCATAGCTCCGACTAGTTGGTGAACGCAAAACCGTGGTATTGAGGTGCTTAGTCCCGAGGAGCGACGCCTTACTAATAAAGCTGCCGAACACAGCAGTGTATGAGTACCGGCAAGTTTAGAAGTGGCATTCCTATCAATACGAACATTTCGCTCGAAATGGGTGAGTTCCTCTTTCAGGTTGACGGAGAATATATTCTGGCTTCCGCTGCCGTCGGACCCAGGGCGCTATTGTTCGTAAGGGTAGAAACCAGTGCACAAATCGGGGCGCCAACCACCCAATGGATTGGGTCTCGACCAGCCCCGCCTTATATCTTGGGGATAAAATTTTCGCTTTAAGATGACGGGTTTGAAGTAGCGGAGTCATTAAATCACAACTCTGGCAATTCCGCAGCAGCAGACCGCCCACCAGAGTAAAAGGTAACGACGATGGAATGACGTCTGCGATTGACAATGGGGCGTTGAAATCGCAGGCGGTGTAAGTGTCAGCCGAGACGGAGCATTGGTAAGGCCCGCTCCATTCTTGTCGTAACACGCGATATTGGCCCCTAAGTATCTGTCGTCGCGGGAATCCACTACCGAATAAAACGCATGCGTCTTCCGCCTAGTCTCCATCAGTCTCTTACTAAAATGTCGCTTGGTGGCGCACTTCTGCCGCGCGCAGAATGAAGACCTTGAACTCGATCCGTCAAACGTGCACTCGGAGGTCTGCACCACGGGATTAAACATGCTATGTTGCCGAGCCGTAGATCCTTACACCCCAGAAATACTCCCTGTGGACTTACGGGCAGGGTCAGCACTCATGAAAAAGATCTGTGTTCCTTGCATCACCCTCCAAAAGAGACGGCTGGGCAATTCTGTGCACTCTCGAGAGATGTTTAGGAATATATGGAAAACGAAAGAACATCGCCCCATCCTCGCGTTCAGCCACCAAGCCAATCAATAATCAAACAATTCCAGAAGGATTATTGACCTAGATCAGGGCACTGCTGGATTGGCCCTCCGCGCATCTTACACTTTGAAGATATACGTTTTTTCTTTCACTGTATTGCGCGATCCCCTACGCAAAAGGTAGTCATCCTTTTATTTCTTACCTTCCGACAAAAAATCGCTTCGGCCGCCTCTGACCGCATGCTTTCAATGCCCGAGCACACCGCTTACGCAGGTGAAAACTGGACACCGAACGACACTCTCTTTGGTGGGGATGTCAGCCTGGCGAACGTTCATCAAGAACCATTTATGACAATTTCTACTGTAGTATATGGCAACCGGCCAAAGCCGGGGCACAATCGAAAATGCCGAAATTTCGCGTGAAGGTACTGTATCGAACGTGGGCAGTAAAAAAAAGAGCGAAGCAGTTGAGCCGCAATTTTATCAAGCCTGAGCCAATCTCTACCAATTTTCTCGGAAGAAGATATTTAGAATAGTCTATATAACAGGGCATCAAGTTACATTCAAAGCAACGCGCATAAACGCTGGCCCCAAGTCATTCATCGGAGCAGATGGCATGGATCTCATGTCCATTAATTAAAGATAAAGCCTACCCAGAAGGCGATAAGAAGTTTCGCGAGATCAGACGTTGTTCTTTATGAAGCAGTTGGGCGACGAAAGCTTGTGAATTTACGTTCTCATTAAAGCCGTCCAGACCGCGCGAGCAGCAGCTAAAGGCCAATATATGCCAGAATAGCTCTGGCTGTAGATGCCCCATAGAGTTCACAAAGGTGTCCGACCACGTGTATTACATTGGTCCTCGCACTCCTGAACTAAGGCAATTTCCTCCCGAGCCCCCGCATCAGACCGGGGCTCAATCGAAGCATCGCCGACGCTTGGAATCTATCCAATTCGCAAATGTACCATCCCACTGATGCGAGTCAGCCCGATGTCTTAGATGCCGACCGGCGCACCCATCACGTTTGCATCGTGTTGTCGATAAAATAACTGGGCTTCTCGTCGTGGATTAACCCAAACCGAACCGCCGCTCCCTGTATTGCCCTGATACAACCACCGAATGCGTAAAAGGAATTTCAGCAAACTCGCCCGAGTAAATAAATGCTAACGAAAGATAAATCTGTCTACGCCAAGGCGGAGCAGAACAATCGTAATTTCCCTAAGGCAGTTCCTGAACAATTGCTAATTTCCGAAATTAACAGGCCCGCATGAAATTGGGGACCAACACCAAGACCCGACAATCCTAGCGTCGAAGTAAAAACTTCTAACTACTAAAACATCTCTGAGTCTCCGATTGTTAAGAAGCTCCACAGCAACGCGGAGATTTATGCGCATCCAACATCATCTCTGATGCAGAAAAGCAACGCCATTGCCCCTGTCTAACTCCCTTTTGACCCATACAAATAAAAAAATTTTCCAAGCCACTCCAGTATTCGGCCCTTAAGTAGGGAATGTCATAATCAGGTTGTTGGTGAAAGTCCTAAAAGCCCCTCCCACGGCTTATCGGATCGACAGGTCATCCGTGACCTCCAAGGCTCCCAACCGCGATGCTCTTGCGGCGGATCGAACGCAATTGAATCTGCAAGGAACACACCCCGCATTTTGTCCCATTAAAAAATGCATGCGTTCCTTCATTCCATTCCTAACTAAAATTTAAATTGTCTTTCTTTTGAAATAGCTCACGGGATTAATAAATCAATGAAGGACTTAATTCAAATTATTAACAGTCTGTCATGGAACATCATCGCACAAGTCAGCGAAAAGATCCACCGAGCCGAACGACCGCCTGTCTGCTCTCAAGCATACGAAAGCTCAAGAGCGGAAAAGGCGCTCGCACGTATAGAGGACAGCGCATCGGAGAAAAGTGCGCGCCAATTAAGAACACAGGAAAACAGAATGAAAGACTGCCCAACCGAAACGTACTGACTCTAACCGCCCCCTAACAAATTGCTGCGCCTGTTCCCGAACAGCGCGTCTTCAACTGCGGCATCGCCTTGCGTTTCGAGTTTTTGTGCTCGGGGTTTTAGGGTCTAGCCTAATAAGCTTCCTGGTACCCTCTGGGAACGCGCCCGCGAACCGCTACACCTTCCGCGTCGGCTTTTCAGTGTTCATAGCGAAGATATGAGCTTCGGCAGTAAACTTCTGGGTGGGGTGGCGAACCTAACAGGAAACGGGAGCCGAATCTACGAGGAAAGCTCCTAAATCAGTTTCATTAAGAAGCCAAAGAACTCGTTTCAAACGCTAGATAAACGCTGAATTTACCCACATTGGTCATCTTCGTCACACGGAGACTGGACCCGGTTTCGGGCTACGCGCCCACACAACCCGCCCCCGGCGCGGCCCCGGCACGATCGAATGATCTGACAAAATACTGGGGCGCATGGTCATGTTTAACAGCCGATAACGCACCGGATGATTACCTCAGGGTTCAAGCCTTCAACCCAGCAGAAACGCGCAGCGCCATCGCGACTGAAATATAAAGAAGCTCCCATCTGATCACCAACTCTCGGCTATCGCACGCGAGGCCCACGAACCAGGCAACGCGGTAAGCTTTGGATCTCGCGGCACAGCGCCTTGAGCACACCCGGCGGGACTCTCAGATTTAGAAATAAAAATCAAATAGTTAGCCCGGATTCCACCTCTTCAAGTCCAAACTGGGCTTCTGTCATCTCTAGAAGCGGGAGAATGACAGAAACCCTGATCAGCTAGATATGCTAGTCCAAACCTAGTACCAATACGGATCCCCGCCTCAAAACCAAGCGAGAGCGGAAGCGCCAGGTTATCGCTACGACCGCATCTCTCAGAGCGCGAAAAATGAACTATGGCAAAATCGCCCAAGCGCCCGCCGGATGCCCGAACTATTCGGCAGTGTCGAGAGCCTAAAGTAGATTAGGGTCTCTGAACAGGCCTACTAGCCGCACGGGCGTCCTAAACGACGCTGCAGTTGCGGAGGCGCGGAGAAATATCCAAATATTTGGCGCACACATTCCTCCAACGCTGTCAGAAACAGCAGCGCTTCCCAACGCCCGTTCTTAATTAGAATGACATTCCATCACTAGTTTCAACGTTACTGGGCATTAAAATTATGATGATTTGTGTACTCGCTAACGTGTATCGATCGCTAGTTGCACATATGATGTGTCCTTCGAAAATTTAACCAAACCTGAAGTCGGTGACCTAACCCTGCCAACCCATTTTAACGGCCTCGATTTACAATGCCTGCCGCAAAATCGCCGTAGACGTCCCTGTTCTAATCTCGTCGTTACCACTAAACAGGCCCCACATGCAGGTTTTAGGCCGGAATAATTAGCCCTCAGGGGCTCGTTCTGCTGCACGCTCTCCTCCTGATGCCACAGACACAACCGGATTCAAGGGGTTGTGGGCCCGCTTGTTTTCGCTATGTGCTTCTGAGCTGCGTTGTAGTGGCGCTCAAACACTGCAAAACCGCTGTCATTCTGCCCCAAGCCCAGGAACCAGCGCCCGGCATGCTTGTATCATGCGAGCGGCCTTGGAACATCATCTCGTGCATCACCCGTTTTGAATGCGCCTGCGCTTGGCAACATGACGGACAGGCGCATCTGCTCGTTGACGTGTTTGCCCAATCCATGCGCAGAAATTCATCGCAACGGCCGCCAATTGGCACACCAGGTAGTTTGTATCAAAACTTGCCCGAGGGGCCAAAAGACGCTCCAGATCCAATGTGTCTTGCTCGAATAGTAATGCTCATGCGTGGCATGCCTCCGCAGTAACAGCGTAATTGACCTCAGCCGGATCAATGCGCGCTGGCCAGTGTGGTGGTCCAACCCTCCACATATACTCAGGCCGCAGCAAAGTGTTCCATGCTTGTCAATGGCCTCTCGGTCAAACGGTATACCCCGGCGTGCCGGTTTGGCCTGAACCGCCGACATTGACAAGAATCCATGAGGCTCTTGCCAGACGCCTCAACGCTTACCAAGTGCGTTGCATCACCCACTGCGCTCTCGGGTCAGCGCTTCTTGCGGCAGCAATTGTCTCCACCGTGCGCGGCGCGGTTCCACTTAGATTGATGAAAGGCAATCTCGGGCCAGCGTTTTGGCTTTGCACGCCTTATTCCTGTCATCAGCTTCAAGGAGCAAAAAAGCCTCCATTCTGCGCGCACCAACAAAGGTGTAGGCACAAGGCTGCTGCCATCGGCAAGGCGCGCTCAAAGTTGTATTCACTCTCGGAATGCAGAACTCTGCACACCCGGGCGCAAAGCTAACTCCAGCCAATACCCAAATTGCCCCAGGTACACGCGCAAAAGGCAAGTAGCCGTCCACGCCAGCGTAGGTACGCCCACCAGCGTCTTTTTTTTTGGTCCCACTGTTTGTCGCATAGCAAAGGTATCGAGATTCGACTGGGGTGTAGCCACAAGCCAGGTGCAAATGATCAAGTGGGCTTGCCGTTGAAGTGGTGCTCGAGAAGCAATCTTGGTTCGAGTTGAGCGGCCAGATCGAACCAAAGAAGCCGCAGTGACATCCAGGCGCTGCCGTTAAAGTCGGGCTTCGAAGGCAGCGCTGTTCAGACCAAAAGGCGCGCGTGAAGAAAGCGTACCACGGAAGGTCTCGATGCCTCAAAAAATCATTCTTGCCAGACACAGAGGCCCAGGTTAGACCTTTAAATGACATCGCTGTTGGCGACACCAGAACGCCACCGGAAAACGCCTGATCGACTACAGCATTGTCTTGAATGCGCTTGAGATGCTTGCCGATCAGTGCCAGTCCGGCGTGGGAACTGAGAGCATAGGCAAGTTTCTTTGACAATAAAGTCGGTCATCTGAGCTCACCTGCAGGGTTAATCTCAGATGAAGGCTAAGTGCTTTACCTCAATAG
>Ga0163217_1092438_pt1 | contig 10302 bp, 2 predicted proteins | sample SynspAceP_FD_185933 | JGI IMG/M metagenome (GOLD analysis project Ga0163217, IMG submission 185933) | Saline lake microbial communities from Ace Lake in Antarctica - Synechococcus sp. Ace-P (PacBio error correction) | ecosystem: Environmental > Aquatic > Non-marine Saline and Alkaline > Saline ...
GCCACCACAAGAAAAAAGAAAAAAAAAAAGGAAAGGATTGGGAAAGGCCCCCGTTAAAAAAAAAATAAAAATGGTTAAAGGAAAAAAATTTTTAAAAACTGCAAAAAAGTTAAAGGAAAAAAAAGATTGGCAGAAAGAAAGTTTAAAATGTTTGCCAGCAAATATTTTTGTTTTATACCGAACCAACAATATTTTTAAAAAATTGTTTTTGAAAGATTATAAAGGAACGTTGATAAAAATGATAAATAACTTTAGAAAATATGAACACCAAGAGAAATTGTTTAGCGAATTAGATAAAGTACTCCAAATTGGGTCAAAAAAAGAAAACAAAAAACACATCTGTTGCCGTAAAGCCCTTTGCCCGTAATAGAATATAAGACGTCCCCTGCAATTAATGAGCCCAATGCAAAAAGAAATAACGCCTAAAAAACTTTTAAATGATTGGACCAACAGGGGTTGGAAAAACTGAAAATTGCCTCGCCGCTTTTGCCAATCGATTTGTTAAGCACCATTTATTAAAGAGAAGCTACAAATTCACAGAGGTTGTTAATAAATCGGAACGCAGAATGTTGAATCAATGGTTCGCCGACTAGTGGAAGCAAGCATAGTGATTGTAAAGAAAAAGCAAACAATACTCAAGAGTGTATATCCAATGCGCTGAAAAAAATGCGTTAATCGTTTTTAGTCAAAATTTTAGTTCCAGGTTTAAAAAAGAAAAAAAAAGCATCCAATGCCATCAAATCCATTTGAGTCCTATGTTTCAAAACATGAACTTAACCAGAAAAACCTGTTTGAGAGTGAAGAGAAGTAACGAAACCATTACACTTAATCGTGAACGATAAAAAAACAAATTTCGTAGTGGATCAGTTGGATAATAAAGAAGAACCAAATACGAAATAGAAGAGCACCAAAAAAAAGGAACATAGCTTTCTTCTCTATAAATGCTGGTTTTGGAAACAAATGGAAATTGATTTGAAATGAAACATTGGTGCTGCGTCAAAAGAATACAAAGTCAACGATCCCGTTAACTGTAAAAAGAAAGCTTTAAGAAGATTTGATTCAAGAAGAATCAAAAAATTTAGTGAATCAAGAAGATGTTTATTCCAAGCTATCCACTTAGCGCAGAATTCTGGAATTATTTTATTGATGATTTGATAAAAATCACGATCTAAATAGTCCAATCTGGCGAAGTAATCTAAGAAGGCGTTCAAAGAAGATTATTTTTACCAATTGTTGAAGGTCACAAGTGCAACCTAAATATGCACAATACAAACGAATCAATGTTTTAATTTATGCTTCTGGCTTTCCATGTGTCAAACCAAGTGACTTAATTCCCTGAATTACAAGGACGTTTCGCAATCCGAGTAGAACTAGAATGACTTAACAAAAGAAATTTGTAAGAATTTTTGAACAGAACCCAATAATGTGCTTAGTTTAAACAAATATTGCAAATGATTGCTACTGATAATAATTGAGTAATTTTTACTTTTGAAGCCGATAGAAAGATAGCCCTATATTGCTTATCGTGTAAACCATGAAACAGAGAACATTGGCGCTGCGACTTAACTAACACATTTTAGAAAAAAAACAAACATTAGAAGATTACTGTTTGAACTCCTGAATATGCAAATGGGCGAAATTACTATACAAAAACTATGTAGACTGAAAAAATTGCCCATATTGTTGAAGACAAAGCTTAAGTAGATATATATTATAATAGTTACGTGGAGGAATAACACATTAAAGTTGGATTGCTTCCAAAAGATTCGTAGAATTAAAATACTCCAAAAAAAGGTGGCGTCAGTAAATACTGGAGATACTAAAGAAGGGTCCATTGCTTTTTTAATATATGGCAAATATTTTGCCGACATTTTAAAATGTAAATGCTTATTAATCGATGAATCAGAACTCTATTAGTTTAGCGAAAAGTCATAAAAATTAATAATGAAGCGTGTAAAAGAAATGCTAAAAGCTGAAAAATTCCCTTTTGGTTCTACAGTAGCTCGAGATCACTGAAACACGTCAAATATTGGGATAGAGATGTGATTTAACAATTCTTCCCAATTGAAACAACGAGATATGTTTAAACAAATGCTAACGAACGGTCCATCCCAATCTACGCACAGGTGAAAGATTGGGGACTTTAATCTTACGCGCCTTTCCCCCAAAAATTTGATGATAACGAACTTAATTTTAGGAGAACATGCTTCTACGGTGTTGGATTGATATCTTATATAAAAAAATTTTTATCTACTTCAAATAGAAAGATGAAAGCTTAGAAATATGCAATTGTTCAATCGCTTCTAAGACATTGTCTTAATAGTGAAATTAAAGCTGTAAAAGCTATTTTTGAAAGAACTGGATGCAAGAAGGTCGTTTAACTACGTCCACCATCGCTGAAAAATTGGTAACACGTTTCATTATTGTAAATGCATGAGAAAATTGGAGTCTGGTGATTACGAGTCTAAATCCCTCGGATAAAGGAACTTTATATTCGTATCCACTAAACAAAAAAATTTAATAAGTGCTTAGAGGAACGTTTTATTAAGTACACTTAAGGATAAAAGGGAAGTTGGTTCAAACTGTTGGATTAAATTAGAAACCACTATATAACTGTTACAATTAATGAAAAAGGTCAGAACAACGAATTTGAAAAATAAACAACCGTTGTTGAATATATATGAAGCGAGAGGCAACTCTTTTTGGGATGCATTCTCCCTGTTTTATTTCCTTTGGACTTTAAAAAGACCAACATCAGTATCAATAGAAGTAAAACGTACAGTAATCCACAAACCATGGGTTTTGCTAGAGATCGAGTGGTTTGACTTACATAAACAAAGTGAAACAGAAGTAACGCTATCTCTTTTCAAGATAAAGAGTCTAAAAAGAACTTTACCCTTTGATTTCCGCTGAGTATTACCTATCAGTTAAACGAACAATGCGGTAACGTAAGTTATTCAATTTGAAAATGTTAATCAGAATCAACCTATGTTATTTTCAAACGCGACATCCTGGTTTTAATTGCCCTTAACTGAGATACCCGACTTCGAGGACTATTACTTAAGTTTTCTCCAAAACTCAAGAAACGAATCCTTTAAAAGGAGCTTATATCGATTTCGAGAAATCGTAACTTTAAGGACAGACTAAATATCAAGATATAGCCTCTAAATTGGACCCTTTTTTGATGTGTATGCTCTTGATTATGAAACTAAAAATAAAAAATTTTCTATTCTTGTCGGATAAAAACAAAACGTGGCATTTCTTTTCGTTTTGAAAGGATTCCCATACGTAGTATTCCTGTCACTCTGCAAGTTAAGGCACCTCTCGTTTGCCATAGAGCCCTGGTATGGGATAGCAGATACAGGCTGAATGCAAGTGCCTATTAGAAGAGAAGTTATGGACCACACATGCTAAACAGCTGCGTAAAGTTTTTGATTGGATTACACAATTACTATTCACTAAAGTAATAAAACCTGAACAAGTTTATACCTTCAGGCTTTTATTTCCCCTGTTTTATATTAATTGCTGTTGATTGATTCTTTGTTTTTTTGTATAACCCTCCGTATCCAAAAAGGAATCTTTATCTTTTCTGTACCAAGTCGAATTCTTTTATGTTTCTCTTATGCCGGTAAATAATAAAAATGGCTTAATATACTTGCTATGGTATTGTCAATATCCAGTCCCAATTGGTTATCTAGGTCTAGGAAGTGGGCAATTAAATTAGTGAACCAAAGATACTTGAAAAAACTAACCCATCCTTGGAGAAATAAATAAAAATTAACTAAAAAATAACGAAACACAAAAAACGAAAATGGTGATATTATCTAATAAGACACCTCGCACTAGTGGCAACTGCTTTCCCCCACCTTTAAATTGAGCGAAAAGTGAAAATGTATGCCCGATTAACTGCTCCAAGTCCAACGACCATAGGAATTTAAATCAAGAATTGTAAATAGATAAGGTGAGAACTAAACCCGCTGTTCCTTTTAAACACATCGCAACAAGACGTGACCAGCTTTAAAGCCTATAATGACGCGAAGGTATTGTCGCTTTCCTTGAAATTACCCACTTTCCAAAAACTCTCGATATCCTTTTTATAATACTTTTTACCTAGCCCATACCCAGATTGGAATTGAAACCGGTAAATAGCTACCATAAACATCAAAAATATTTTTTACCATCTTTATCCACTCCTAACTCAGCAAATTTATTTTGCATCGCAGTCTATATTTACCATTTATTTAATTCAAGGCTATGGAAATTAAAACTGAAGATGGCTGAAAAACAAGATAAAGTAAAGTTAACAGGAACCTGAAAAAACAGTTAAACATAGATTTTTGCTTGCTTCAAATAACGGAACAGTTAATAAGAAGGCAGAGTGTATTTTTAAAATAACCGAACGTACTTTCGTTTTTTTAAAAGAATTAACGATTTTTACCTTTTCCAATCACAAATATAGTAGAGTAATTATTGAAATAGATACTTAAAGAATCAAACGGATGAATACCGAAGGATGTAACTAACTTAATGACCAAGAATAAGATAGGATTAAGTTAAAGTGGTTTTAAGTGACACTAAGTCATCAACGTAATTAAGGATTAAGTAGTTTTTTGAATCCACCAAAAAGATAAAAACAGCAATATGACGATTACAGTCCATACCAAGTTCTCTAGAAGGACTAGAAGCTTGTCCGTAAAAACCTGGTATGTATAAGTTTGGTTCGACTGACAAAAGGATTACAGCCATTTATTGTACGAAATCGTTGATAATCTGTGGATGAAGCTTATCAAGCTAATGGGAAATGGGAATTTTGTTACCTGCATAAAGACGTAATAGTGTTATTGGAAAGATAAATGGTCCGTGGAATGTCCTAATCCGGAATTGCAAATCTTTCAGGAACCCTATCTGTAACAATCCATATTTCACCATTTTGCCCAAACCTGTGGAATTTTGGTCAAGAGGCGATATAAAACATCAGTTCTTCACGCGTAGGAGCAAGTGTTTGTTTAATGCACTATCCGAATGGCTGACAGCAACATTGTTCGTGAATGGTGTAAGAATATCAACAAAAAATTTATCAAATGTGGAAAACCATCTGAATTAAAAATAAAAAAAGTAAGTCGTCAAAAAAAATGAACAAACCGTTCAATTTCAAACCAGATACAAGCATTTTAGCCATCAAATATCTCGTACGATCTGTATCAGAAACGATTAAGAGAATCTGCTTTTTTTATTAAAAACTTGCGCATATGAATGGATTGATGAAAAAGCAATGCAAATCTGAAAGTTTTTTCATTATGAAAAAGGAATAAAAAGAATTGTTGCTATTTAAATGAAGACAAAGATACACTGACTCCGATGCCTTATTTTTCTGGAGAAAACAATCAAATTGAAGTAGAGACTATTCTTCCAATAAAATGATGGGTACTTCCGAAAATCTTGTCTTTCGTTAATAATTTCAGACTAAAGACTGCGGACACATAATCTATTAAATGAGACAGCTTGACGAAAACTTTTACGAAATAGCCAGAAAAGTTAAATATAAAAGAAAAGGTAAAAAAATCTTGAAGGAAGTGACTTAAGAGAAGGACTTTTCTCTGCAATTATTTCTGTACAAATACCGAGATATTTGCAATTGTGAAGACCCAAACTAAAGTAAGCTTGGATCAGCAAAACAAAGCCACGAGGAGCCTGTCCCGAAAGTCGTTTATAATGAACAGTTTAAGGCTTTACTTAGTAGAAATGGCGAAAAAATACCAACAGCTTATTCGAAAGCTCTTGCTGCCAGAGAAACAAGAACTGCTGCAGAAAAGCACGTGGAAGTCGTAATGGAAAAAACCAAAAAAAATGATTCCTTATTTTCCGTAAGCAAACGCCCGCTCAAAAAGTAAAAAAATGCCAAGCGAAAATGAATTATTTTATCGAGGAGATTCACGGAGTTCCGCCTAAACAAAGGAGAATCGTAAATTTTCAAGCTAATCTTTACCTTTACGGTGGAAAAGTATCAATACTGAAAAGCAAAAGTTACAAGATAATTTTGAAATAATGAAGAAATTAATAACAAGATTTATACTAATTGTGCAGGTGTGGGTCCGGTTGATAATAGAGGCTTGTTTAATTACGATAAAATCATCATTATACCGATGCGGATACAGATGGCGCTCACAACATGTTCTACTACTGACAATTTTCTTCCGATAATGAAACCTTTGTTTGAGGCCGGAAAAATAATATTTAGCCATGCTCCTCTTTATAAGCTAATCAAACAGAATAGGTAAAAAAAAAAAATTGCTTATGCATGGACAGATATGAACTTGTTGGATAAACAGAACGTTTCGGAAACAATATACTTTACAACGCTACAAAGGACTAGTGAGATGAATCGACTCAACTATGGGAAACTACTATGGATCCAGATTACAAGAACGCTATACGTGTGAGAAATCGACGATGCTGCGCAAGCAAAGCGACCGCCGTATCTTTTAATGGGCGAATAAAGTGAAACCTCGTCGTAAATGGAATTGAATCTTTAATGTAAATTCTCCTCTTGAGAGGCCAGCAATATCCTGGATAATAACAACTTATGGAAGACACTCGGAAATTAGAAAAAACGAAGAATGCTTAATAGATGGAAAAGTAGATCGATGTTCAAGAATTGACTCTTGAAGAATGATGGAAGATCGATTTGGTCGATATTCAAAGTAATTAATCCTAAGAACGTCACTCCTGACATCGTGATGGGCTTAAAACCCTGTTCAACGTCGGAATTATAATCAATGAATTTAAAGGAAACACGTCAGAAAAAGATTTCGAAAAATCTTCCAAAACGGTGGGAATGTAAATTGGTAAATTAATCATCCTCACCGGCGAATATGTGTACGAAACGATGTACGATTAAGTCAGAACTGGAAAAACAAACGAGAAAGAACTAAGTTTGAAATGCATGGGACATAACGGCAAAAGTATGGAACGTGCGATCCTCCTGCACCAAGCGTTACACAGAAAGCTCGCTTGTCTAAAATTTCTTCAAAATTATTAAAAGATATAGACAAAGAAACGGTTGATTTCGTCCCTTGATTTTTGAATGATACGGATGAGAACCGACTGTTTACCCGTTAGGTTCCTAATTTACTGTTAATGGAGCAACAGGTATCTCAGCCAGTTTATGCAACCGATATTCCTTCTACATAATTTAGTGAAGTTATTGATGCAACGGTCTATTTGGTTGATCACCCTAAACAACAGTTTCATTTGATGACCTAATCTAAAAAGGGTCCTGATTTTTCCAAACAGTGGTATTTTACAAGGAGTAAATGGCATAAAAAAGCCTATGAAACGGCCAAAGGAAAAAGTGGATTCTTCGTCGAAAACACACATAGAAGAGTTTAGAGGCGGCAAACAACAAATCGTATTATGAAAATTCCCATATGATGTTATAAAGCTGTGCTTGTTCGGAAAAATGGATGAATTCGTCTGTACAAAAAAAATGACGTATGCAGAAGTTCGTGATGATCAGATAAACAGGGTTGGCAAATTGTTTAGAAAAACTAAAAAAAATTTAATGCGCAGGCATATTGACCTAACTATAAAAAGTACCGATTACAATTTCGTATAACTTTAATACTGTACTATTGATAAAAAAGAACCACAACAATGGGAATCGTTAGAAGATAGAACTTATCCTTGAACATCAAAAATGAATAAATTGTTTCGACGAACTCAATTTAATCTCAGAAAAGCAAACTAGGCAATATCTTGTCGTTCGATTAAAAGCACTTCTATATTAATTAGACGAATTATTAAGCTATTCGTGCTATCTAAAGAAAGAAGAATGCAAAAATAATCTTATCGAACAGTTTAAGTTTACCAAAGAACAACAGAAGCGATTGTGTCTTTACAATTGTAAAATCCGTAACCAATACGATATCACTGCTTTGAAAAGTGAAAGCTGAAGCAATAGAAAGATATTGCCAATCCTAAAAAAAATTCTAACTAGTTTCTGTTGAAATGAAACGTGTAATGAAAAAAGAACTTTTCTGAAATCAAAAAAATATGCTAGTCCCCGTCGTACAGTCTTGAAAATAAATCGAAGAAATTAAAAATCGAACAGAATTTTGTCCCACAAAAGAAAGTGATGGTTCGGTAACTAAAAAGTTTATATCAAGCGACTAGTTGCGTTCTATATGGAGCTTCAAAACCTGAAGAAATCGGTGTTAGAGAAGGAGATTACCCTAATTTTTGTAGAGCAGTTGAACACATTAATCATTTGCTCTTGTCACAACTAAAGAAACATTAATATCGTCCAGTCCATGAAAATAGCAGAATCCAAGCTGGAAAGATATTGGAGAAACATCTTCTCAAAATATTTGCGCTCGGCCAAGAAGAGACGATTCTGAAGTTTTTCGGCTTAAAATATTTGGATTCTTCAAGCAACCTTTACTATTATTAGTAAATGCGATTTATTTAAACGATCGAGACTAGTCTTTTTGGTCGCGGAGTTACCATTACCAAAGTCTTATAGTGATATTGGAAAACAGAAACAGATTTGAAAATGTAATCTTCACAGAAATTCAAAAAGATAAAGAGTTTTCCTATTACTGCTCGAAAGAGATTTGGCTTAAGGTATCCTTTAGGCAATGCCATAGTAAGGAGCAAAAGCAGGTGGAGTTATCAATACCTGAAAAAGATGACTATTAGTTAGCGCAATAGTTTTGATGCAACGCTCAAAAACCGAAGTATAATTCTTATCCTCAAAGAGGTTCCGTTAAAAAGTATCATGATTTTGATACCTAGGAAGAGCAACGTGGTTATTAGACTAAGAGAATTAAAAAGTAAATCCACACAGATAAGCGTTTTATATTATGTGGTAGTAATAGGTAAAGAATAACTGTACTGATCAGAAAAGATATAAATGCAATTCCTTTATCAGTTACTTACCAATAAGTTCGGGTACTCTATTAGTTCATTATTTTTAGGACGATCCCTTTAGACCGTTCAAAAAGATATTTATTTTATGCATTAAATTAAAAGAGTAGTTAAAGAATGACAAATAAATCTGTTCATGCTTTTTTTTGCTGTACACAAGACTTGAACTTAAAAATAAGGCAGTTTAGTCGTCGTGGATGCGCTTATTCCAATTTTTTTCTTACATGTGAATTGATGAATCATTCTCAAGTTAAGAATTGGTTAATGATTAAATTAAATACAACCTATTAATAAGGTTTTTTAAAATGATTGTGACGAAAAAATGAAATTTATTTTAATTTTTAAAGGCTACTAATTAGTTGTTTTTAATAATGTTCATTGTTTTTATACTGACAAGAAGTAAGCTGTTAGCAGGTCAAAAAACGATAGTTAACTAAACAAGGAGGCTCATTAAAAATGGAACATGATGGACAAATTTTTAAAGTAGATGTAATGCAAGAAGAAATTCGGATGTTCGTGGGGACTTTAATCAACTAATAACATTTAAAATCATATATACGGTACTGATGAATTCTAGCAGTCCTAGAGGCAACCTCAGAGCACTTTGGAACAAGTTATGGATTTAAATACAACAAGAAACGCCGATGCAGGCGGAGTATAGATAGGATCCAAAGTTTTATCAACGAATTACTTCTCATGCAGCTGGTTATTTAATACAAAAGAATTAAGAACAAATCGTAGTTTCCAAACTGAAAAACCATTCAACGTGATTGCAACCATTTCGGTGTAATTTCGTAGAGTGATACATCTGGCTGAAGCAATAGGTTTGAAATTGATCCAGAAGTTTCACCATATCTTCCGTGATTACCGTAAAACCCAAAATTCAAGGCGTTTTTTGAGGTTTTATATCGCCAAGAAATCGTGCGCCCGTCGTAGCGGGTATTTATTACAGGTTTACCAGATCATAGTGCCGTGTCGTAATCATTGGTGATGTACCTCGTGTGCATTATATGGATATAAATCATTTGATTGCAGAAAGAAAAAAACTTAGCTAACACCTGGTTACGGTACATGAGTGGACACCGCGAGTTACAGAGAATCGTGAAGAAATCAATGAAACAAAATTCGTGCATAGCAGTAATTAAAAGAATTAGGAAATATTTTGGATTTTGACAATCTTCACAACCTGCCAGTAAACAGCAAACAGAAGCATTCCCAATGGTATATCTTGGTTATTTAGCTAGCAGTGAAAGACAAAAAATGGAGCAGCGATGTCTTTAGGTTCGTAACTTACAACATTCTTGGAATATTATATAGAAAGAGATTTAGCAGCCTGGAACAATTAACAGTAAGAACAATCACAAGAAATTTGTTGGC
>Ga0163217_1027339_pt1 | contig 10301 bp, 7 predicted proteins | sample SynspAceP_FD_185933 | JGI IMG/M metagenome (GOLD analysis project Ga0163217, IMG submission 185933) | Saline lake microbial communities from Ace Lake in Antarctica - Synechococcus sp. Ace-P (PacBio error correction) | ecosystem: Environmental > Aquatic > Non-marine Saline and Alkaline > Saline ...
TTTGGCAAGAACCCAATACAAGTTGAGCGAAGGCTCTAACCGTTTTTTGAAAGCATTTTTTAATATTGGTTTTAATGTCCTGCTTGCTGATTTAAGGCGTTTTTCCCTTGAAATGATAGCGGTTTCGACTTCATCACCCAACTTAAGGTCGGTGAACATTTGATCGCTGCAAGCAGCGTTCATCAGAGTGGTAACATTGCGAAGCATTGCCCGAGATACCATTCCAGGGTGCCCATGGTAGTTTCCAAAGCTGATCAGGGTTCAACTCACCTCACCCCAGTCTTTTGTATCGCTCGGATTAGTTCCATGCAACGAGAGCGCATTATATCACCACGCTTTCATGTCCGCTGGATGGTTTTCACGGCATATTCACAACGTTCAACCACGCTGGAATGAAGAATTTATCACCAAACAATTCCGCTAACGTTTTCAGACATAGCGACAATACGTTTTGTACTCAGGCGAAAATTAAAAAGAAAAAGTCCCTATCCAACAAAACGGGTAACGGGTTTGGATACGCCATGAGAACCACTGATGTCGACAACTGGCAAGTAAGATATTACGCTCGTCATCTTTTTTCAACCGAGAAATCAAAAAACGGGAAACCGGTGCGTGCTTTATGTGATTGTTAAAGTGTGCTTCGACACATTCCAATACAAGCGGCTTCAATTCGCTTAGGTTTTTCTGTTGTCAGCGCTTTGCAGTACAGAAAGTCTTTCATGCTCCATGACATCTTTGCCATACCGAGGACAAACGATCTTAAATCCGTTTTACAATGTGAAATGTAATCAGCAACAAGCTTCGCTAAATACTCACCTTTGAATCCCGGAGCAAATCAGCGTTGACGTGCAATCGGTGAGCGCCAATCAAAGCGCCACTCATAGATACGATGTTGGTCCATGGCAGCTTTCATCTTTGATGTACTGTTCATGCTTACCAACGTTGATTTTGAACAAAGGCGGTTGGCATAACAGATGTTGTCCACGTCATGAATTTCTGGCATTTGGACGAAAGAAAGGTACAGTGAATGTGCGATCCCATCCAACATCGGCATCGGTCATGATAACGATACTGTGGTAGGTTATGTCTGCGTTGAATTCGTCACGGCCGATACCACAACCAGTGCGGTAATTAGAGTGCCGCATTCAACAGACGCCAACATTTTTGTCCAAAAGCGCGCTTTTTTCGACGTTTAGGATTACTTACCCATTTAAGCGAGATAGATTGTATTTAGTGGGACCCTTGTTTTGCGACCACCGGCAGAATCAGCCCTCACACTGTCGATTCAGAAAAGCGCTGGGTCTTTCTCCTGGACGGTGACCAAATTTAACCTGGTAAGCAGTGTATAACGCGCCCTTTACGGCGCTATTACGAGCACGACGCGCGGCTTCAGAGCACAGAGCCGCATCAATCATCCTTATTACGATGATTTTGGCTCAACCTGGTTTCTCAAGTAAATACATCGCAAAGCGTTTTACTCATTTTCCTGCTCCTACCCGCGGTTTTTACTTCTGAAGACACAAGCTTGTCTTTGGTTTGGAGAAGAGAACTTAGGATCTGGCACTTTCACAGAACAACAATAGCGGTTAAACTTCACGACTATCAAATCGCCCGTTTGTCGCGACTTTCTGGCTTTTCGCTAGGCCTTCCTTTTTCATAAAGTTGTTTTGCGTTACGAAACGCGTCAACGCACGGAGAAAAACCGCTAGGTGAGTACCGCCATCGCGTTGGTGGAATATTGTTTGGTGTTAACAGTAGATGTTTTTCTTGGGAAGCCTTCCGTTCCACTGTAATGCGAAATTTCAAACGGCGATTGCCGTCTTCTTCAGGTCATCAACGTTGGCAAATAAAGTGGAGATGTCGTTGAAATCAGGTGTTTTGTTCGTGTTCAAATGTTCAAACAAACGAACGTAAACACCGTCATAGTAAAAAAGTCTTCTTTTCCAGTGCGCTTAATCTTTTTAGTCGAAATAGCCACAACCTGAGTTCAAGAATGACAATTCACAGTAGACGTTTTCGCCAAACAATATCATAAAACAAATAAGATGTTGTTGACACTAGTTATTAGGATCGCTTTGATGAACGGTGGTGCCTGCCCGTCAGAATCGCCAACAACCGACATTGGGATTGTGGCACACCGCATGCACATAAAATTGTTCGTATACTTTGCCATTTTTGCCGAATGGTAAGGGTAAGCGTTCTCAGATAGGGCTTTCACAACAGAAACCCAACACGTGAAGGCCACCCAACAATATTGTAGAGTTTATCGAAACTTACCGCCAGCATAGAAGATATGATCACTTCTGCAGCAGATATACCTTCTTCTTCAAATGATATTCAACCCGAGGAATACACGGCCATTATCCGATACAGAGATGGATTCATCTTGGGTGAATAAGCCCAGTAACAGTGTCACAATGACCGCCAAGGGCTTCATCAATGGAGTATTTCAAATACCCATGTGGTCAAACCAGTTACATCATCCGTATCGCGATATCATGCGGGGCGTTTACGTAACGGCATCTAAGCCCTTTGAGCACCCTTGAATACTGGACGAATCGTAATTTATTTTCACTCATTTAACTCTCCTGCAAACCTTTTCTCAATAGGACAATTCCGCCGTTACTAAACATAGAAAACTGCGAACCCACCGTCCTGATAGATGATGAAGTAAAATCCGTATAGATATCGGGTTCAACACTGGTAATAAACAAATTTGGCTGTATATACTAGGAATTAATCTTGAACAGAGTTTCTTGTCTATGATTGGCAAATCCAACTCTGCTGGTAAAAATCCATCCCATAAAACACCAGAGGGCGACCCAATATCGATCAGTAGTTGTCCTTAGACAATTTTAAGTGGAGTACGTTATTGACCAGAGACCAGCAGAATTACCACGAATCACAACGTGCGGTTTTTTACACGTAAATCGCCGCCTTTGGGCCTGTATGTGTGTAACCCAGCTCAAATATCTCGCCTCTCGCCCAGCTTCAACCGCCATTTTGTAAAACTTTCTGTGCGTCCCAACCTTGAAAAAACTGCAATCACGACAGTTCTGTCGCATAACAAAGAACAAAACGTCGGAATGCCCGGTGGTGAGTTTTTCCACATAGGCTTTTTCGGGATCATTCCCACATTGTCCAACCTAAGCGGATCAGTTTCCTGATCAAGATGCCCGCCATAAACTGTTGCGAGATTTTTAACCACGTCTGAAGCAAGGTATTCCCGCTGTTTTAATGCTTTTTTTGCCAAGCCTCTCCACGCATGAATGAAGCCCTTTACAAAATGAAAAAGCACCCCCAGTCGATAAAATTGACGCCGAAAACTCGGAGATCCTTCTAATAATCGAAACGCATCAAGGGTTAATTAGTTGCGACAGTAAGCGTCTTCAAGCAAGCCCTACCACCGAATTTGTGCTCGTTGCCCTTGGAATTCGAACATCAAATCCTGGGCCATCTCGATACGTTTGCAAGGCCCGATAAGGGATAGGAACTGCCCTTGATTTTGATGTAACTGGGCAAAGACGAGACAAGCGTCGTTTTTCGTATTGGATATAAAGGTTTTTATGTTTAATGGCTTCGAAAAGGAACGGCCAAAAGACAAAAGTGGATGGCTTCCCAAAACAGAGGTCTTTGCCAACTGCCATTTTTACCCGACAATCACATTCACTTGAAGGCGAAGGTTCAAAACGCACACTAGAAAGGTTGCGACATGAGAAGATTGTCCCAAAACGCACCAGCGGCATAACAGATAAACCTTACTTAGGGTGGAAAGACCCGCTTAGCGTTTTTAACCGTTTCCTAAAATGCCAAACGGGTTTGTATGCTACAAACAGATTATTAGGCCGTGTTTAACAAACGCCTCGGCATGACAACGTAACTGCGCGGCATGACTGTCTGCTTCTTCAATCAAAGCACTGCTGTTAGAGTCTTTTAGTGACAAAACGTACATTCCTGTGGTGTCGACGACATCCCCCAATACGTCCAACAAATAGCCAACATTCGAAGCCCACTTTCATATTAATCTGCCTTGGTATTGAACCAAGTACGGACTCTTCGGCATTCTTCCCTTGCTACTGGGGTTGTTGGCAAACACTTGGCCAGGCATTTACCGTTAGACAAAATCAAGCGTACACCACGGTATTTCTCGTTTGATAAAATCGAACGCACTCGTAAAGAAAACCTGACGCAGCTTCTAAACGATCTGCGATTGATGCATTTTTGGTTTTTCATTATTACGAGAATAACTCGATGTGTATGTCAGCAGAGAAATTTTCCCATCCACCCAATTTCGAAGTGAGAAATAATAATCTGCGACTTTGGCAGCGGATATGGTTAGTGCCTATAGAAAGCGTCAACCCCATTCATCCGTGTCATTTAATAGACGTTTTAAATTCCAGGAAAAACACACTTACGGGACACAATAACTTGCGTTAAAATAATCGCCACTCCCACCTTGTGCGTTCTTCACCCGCTTGTCGCCAACCGATGACTCATCGGTTTTGAAACAACACGTAACTGGCCATCAGCCACTTCCAATAACATACCATTTCAAAGTAATACACGCACATCTGGTGGTTCGGCCATAGCAAGCTGTGCGATCAATCAAAACGACGCACACTGTTTTGAGGAATAGTTGGCGGAAAACCGTCCAAATCACCTTGCATGTCTTGAAATATTTGGAAATTCATCCCTGGTAACGTAAGACAAACTAAAGCGTGAAAAACGGCCAAGAAGCGGATCACGGCTTTTTGCTCATTCATGTGTAAACTTCAAGTCTGCGCTGTCAGCGGTAGGCTTTTACAAATCGGTCCATTCAGCTTAACGAAGCAGGAACGGTAATACGGCCCTCTTCGCACTCATTACTAATGGTACACATGGGACCAATGGAATCTACCTCTAAATCTTGAAACGGTAAGGTTATTTTGTCTTTAACTTCAAGCAGAACATTGGCCAAAAACAGGCTCGGTTTGCTGCGCTCTACAACGCCTGCCCACTAGTTTTGAAGTTGCTTAAAGAAAGTGTCCCTCGCGTTTCGAACTGAAAATTCATTATTTTCCTTCGTAAATACACTTCAAAGTCCTTAGAACCATCAAGAGTCAGACATTCGCATCAATCTGTTTGTATGTTCCTTCAAAACGGATATCCGAATCCCCGTATCCTTGCAGTTCCTTTTATCTTACGAATCGCAATGCCAAGGCGGTCGTATTGAGTCACAGTCCACAAAATGCATCACTCAATCCTCTGGCAAGAGCTGTGGACGTCAGTTAATTCCTTTTGCTAAACGACATCGCCACTTGACGAGGCGAGCAACGGACCGACTACGGCGCTTCGACAGTAATCGCTGATTTTAATTTTGTAAGTATTCCGCCACAATTCGCTGGAAATATTATCAAATGTTTACGCAGCTTATTTCTCTCGCAAGCACAAAAGGTCTTTTAAAGGAACATCACGAACAAAATCCGGTGTAATTGCTCGACCCACGTAAATGTGAGTTGGCAATAAACACGTTTAAGCGCTTCTAATTCTCGCACGTCTTTGAACGTAAATTTTTTTGAGAGCAACTAAAGAAACGCGGAAGTCCTAAGATAACTTAATGGCCACTTTTCTTCCCGCTTTGCTCATCAAAAATAGCAACTCGCGTTTCAAGTTCTGGCGGTTCCAATGGCAACCGTTAGTCCCCGCACAAAACGAGACTTAAGACGAATCTTCTAGCCCTTGAATCTCTTTTGGGTAAGCGGTCACAGGTCAGAATCATCTGCTGCCACCTTCTAATAGCGCATTGAAGGTGTGAAAAAACCTCTTCTTGTTGTTCGTCTTTACCAGCAAAAAACTGAATATCATCATTGTAACGCAATCACGTACGATAATAGCGTTTTAAAAATCATTTAATCGTCGTTCAATCTGTAAGCGCTTTTACCATGTCCGCCACAAAAAACGTTTAGAATGCAACATAGCGTTTGGCATTCGGAATTATGACGCGGCGGGGTCACTGTTAAAAAACCCGGACCCCCACCGCAAAAAAAAAAAAAAAAAAAAAAAAAAAAATAAAAAAAAAAACAAAAAAAAAAAAAAAAAAAAAAAAAAAAAAAAAAATAAAAAAAAAAAAAAAAACAGACCCCAAGACACTAAAAAAAAAAAAAAAAAAAAAAAAAAAAAAAAAAAAAAAAAAACCACCCGAAAAAAAAAAAAAAAAAAAACCCAAAAAAAAAAAAAAAAAAAAAACCCCCACCAAAAAAAAAAAAAAAAAAAAAAAAAAAAAAAAAAAAAAAAAAAAGAAAAAAAAAAAAAAAAAAAAAAATAAAAAAAAAAAAAAAATAAAAAAAAAAAAAAAAAAAAAAAAATAAATTAAAAAAAATAAAATAAAAAAAAAAAAAAAAAAAAATTAAAGAGAAATAAAAAAAAAATTAAAAAAAAATATAAAAAAAAAAAAAGAATAAAAGAGCCCCTCACGCCACCGACCCCCATCTGGCACCCACAAAAAAAAAAAAAAAAAAAAAAAAAAAAAAAAAAAAAAAAAAAAAAAAAAAATAAAAAAAAACAGCGGCAAAGAAAAAAAAAAAAAAAAAAAAAAAAAACCGGCCAGCCCGCGGACATCGGTGCCCACGGCTTGCATTAAGTGAAGGTTTTTTAAACACCCAAGACCAACGCACCGCCATAAATAAACATTTTAGGGTGTGGTATGCACCACGAGGGATTTTCAGCAACTTGTAAAATGCGGCCTGCCGCATGACAAGCTGGTTATGATTTCACCTTCTATTAAAATTGTTCCAGGTAAATGAATTAATTCAGATTCGCACCGTGAATTGATCCACCTTCTACTGAACTTTACGTTTTGGTGCTGCTAAAGGTAACTTGCCCTGTTCAATAAGGTTCAAGTTCCCCACGTAATCCTCTCCCTGTTGGCAGACAGTGTCAAAGGGGCTTCAAATTCAAGACCCGCTGGTGGGCGAACCCTTCTTCGTCATCCATTAGTCCCAAATCCAAGGACGACTCACGCCGATTTTCTCTCGCCACTTCATTATTTAAAGGGCTGGAGCAGGCGCACTAGGATTGGAGGGGCGAGGTGGAACGACATTTGAGATTTGCTTGAGCAAAGTTTTCGAGGCTTTCACCGTCAATTCTAACCAAGGCGGGGCAACAGATCATCACCTGCAAAATTCAGACAATAACCTCTTTTATGCGCATTTGAATAATTTGTTACTCACCACATCCAACACAAAACGATTCGGCTGGCCGCTTAAAGCACAACTCTCCATTCGGCAATCTTTCAGCCTGCAATGGACGGATCCAGGTGTTGAACTGCGATGTTGGAAAACTCACCCTGGCAAAGCGCTGCAGACAAAGATTCCATGCTCCAAGACACTGTACGACGTATCCCCTGGTTGAAACGTGACCAGATTAGAAGCGGATTTTATCCTCGCCTCATTTGAAGTTAATATCCCACACTAAATTTAGAAAAAACGAACAACTTCAAGGAGCGAAAAGGAGAGAAATGTTAATAACAGATTCATATTGTTTATACGAGCGGACCCGTAGATAGGACGTTTTTCTCTTGTGCATAAATGGATACGGATTATACACACATGTTAAATAGATGTTTATTATTTTTACGTTTATGCACAAGGATAAGTGAAGATTATCTTTTGATTTTTATGAGCGACAATTCAACTAACCAATAAAAACACTCCCTGTGGAGTAACAAAAAATATTTTCACTAATCTTGTTTATCCACCAAATAGGGTAAAAAACTCTGTGTGTAAGTGTTTAATCTTTAGAAAGTCATTTTTTAAATTATAAAACTGTGTTAAGCATTGAATTAACCAGAGAAAGGCACTAAAAATCCGCGCCCTGAATTTGATCGATCAATTGTAGAGGCTTGCGTCGCTAACCCTCAAAACTCAAACACTGCATTCAGTGAGAGAATAAAGAGAAAGAACTTTCCAACCTAGCGTTTTGAAAACGCAAACGTAAACCACGCTTCCGTGCTCGTATGGCAACTAAAAGCGGACCGCCAAATTGTCGCTCGCCGTCGTCCCGCGGCCGCAAGGTATTAAGCGCATAAAACCGCTGATGACCGAGATTAGTGTTGTTTCCGGCGCCTCCTTCAAACATTCCCGTTCAAAATCTCGAGGGAACTACCATGAAAATGCCGGGGTTATCGCGACCCATTGGTAATGACACATCCTCCAAAGTCTCCGCAGGCGAATTCTTTATTGCACGAAAACGAGATGAAACCAAACACGGTTATGGGTCTTATTGTGTCCTAAGAAACGGATAAACGTGCGGTGGGCAAGGAATCGTAGTCAAACCGCTTGGTACGTGAATTCATTTCGCCTACTAAATAAAACGCTCCTTGAAGGTCTAACATTGTTTTTCTAGCACGACAAGGTATTAAAGGAGTTAGACAAACCCTGATCGCACAAACGCTTGGAAAGCATGGGATCAACTGGCGAAAAAAAAGCACTAAAACTCCACTCAAAATAAAAAACGCGAATCACTCTAAGCAGAAAATAGGCTGAAATAAACTGCAAAAGCTGGTTTAATAGCGCGTGATTTAATCAGGGTTTGTAACCTATTGTCCAACCAACAAATTAGTTGAATACATGGAATTTACAGACGTTACTTTTTATGGGGTGCTGCTTTTTTATCAGTGGCTACCTACTGTTTCTTACAGTGGAGCCAAGATTATGGTCTGCAGTCCACTCAAACGTAGCTCAAAAGCTCTCAAATCTCAATCTGAGACAACACTCCAAATGAGCGATGATTTTGCCTTTGGCAATTTCAAAGCAACGAAACGACGCGATGCCAATATCGAAATTCCGCAAAGTGCAACTAATATTGCACCTGGGAAATTGATTGTAGTAACAAAGCCGATACATTACGAAGTTTTTTGGCTATTTAAACCCTATTGGCGGTGACTGCTTGTTTGAAGCAGCACTTCTTCAGTACAAAAAAGAAATTAGGCAAACCCTGAATCCTTTTGTTTATCTTAAAAGACGGCCCTGAGCGCAACATACGTGACGCCAGCGGCTTGGTTTTTGGTCAAAAATGGTCCGATGCTTCTACCGAAGGCGCCCAGTTTGACAGCAGAACGACGTCTTATAATTTGGCTGACGGTTGAAGATTCACTTGATTGTGGAATCGTTTTACACGCGATGCGAAAAGGTGGGTGAAATACACAAAAACCTTCCCGCTTCATGAAAAGGCAAATCCGTATCGCCCAATTGATCACTGTAGACAATTACGACGTTTCACATGGCGTGGTTAATTTGTTTTGCGCAGATCAGCGTGATAACACGCCAGATTCCAAGCCAAGCTACCAGCATGGGCCCTACAGCCTTATTTAGGTGGTGCCGTTTCGATGAGCAAACAAGTACAACAAATAATCTTTTTTCGATATGAAAAGAAGAAACCGGTCAAAACAAAACACAAACAAAAAGGTGGATTGCCGTACTGCAACATTACTTGGTGGTGACCGCGTGGTTTCCAGACAAGGTCAAAAGTAACCTTGAAGCGCGGTGGACAGAAATGGTTATTTCAAATCAATCAGGTGTGTTTCCAACGGGTTCTCCATGTTGAAATTGCACTTTGGTAAGAGGAACAAGGGTACTTTGAGTTCAACGTTCTAACGCTTTGGCCCCAAAACTACAAGATCATCTGAAAGTACCGCTGAAAACCTAGAATTTTGACTGTCGATTACGCTGGATTATGTGGTGGTTGGCTAAACCTCTATTCTGGTTGCTAACTTTGATTCAATCTTTCGTTGATTAACTGGGGATTGCCATTATCCTTGATCGTTGTTTGTGTGAAAGCCATACTTCTTCAGTATTTGTGCGTGCCACAAGCTACGGTTCAAACTGGGCGGGCGAAAATGCGGTAAATTCCGGTCTGAAAGTTGCTAAAAACTGAAAGAACAGTATGGTGATGCATCAGACAGAAAGATTTTGGTCCGCAAGCAGTGAATGGCGCTGTACAAAAAGAGAAAATTAACCCTCTGGGTGCTGCTTACCTATTTTGGCAAATGCCAGTTTTTCGCTTTCTTGTTACTGGTAATCTAATGGAATCCCGTTGAGTTTACGTCATGCACCATTTCTTCCCTTTGGATCAATGACTTAGCGTAAATGGATCTTTCTGTATTTCATAACTGCCTATCTTGATGGGGCAACCTAAAGTAGTGATGGGACAACAATTGTTGAAACCCAACGCCTCCAGATTCCAATGCAAGCTCGAATCAAATGAAGATGGTAATGCCTATACCCGCTTAAAAAAAGATTTGTAAACACTTCCCCTTTCTTTCT
>Ga0163217_1044885_pt1 | contig 10301 bp, 3 predicted proteins | sample SynspAceP_FD_185933 | JGI IMG/M metagenome (GOLD analysis project Ga0163217, IMG submission 185933) | Saline lake microbial communities from Ace Lake in Antarctica - Synechococcus sp. Ace-P (PacBio error correction) | ecosystem: Environmental > Aquatic > Non-marine Saline and Alkaline > Saline ...
CGGAGTCTTGTTTGGCCGAAGGCGTCCGCGCGCGATGCGACGCGGCTTGAGATCGCTCAGGGTTTGCAACTCTTTCGGGCGAGAAATCTTTGCGGCCCGTTAGGGTGATACGTTCCCCGCGATCACGCAGAAAGGGCCGTCGCAAAGCTCGATGATTGCTGTCTTTGGGTTTTGGATTCGACGACGGTTCTGGTGCCATGTGTTCAGTCCTTCCTTAACGGAGTGGGCTGGGTTGCGCAGCAGGTTCGCCATCTCTCGATGGCCCCAGTTTGCATTCGTTTTTTGTCTCACCCAGCGGGAAAGAAGATGCCCACGATTGGTAATGTTGAAATCTTGGGTTGGCGCTTTGTGCGGTGGCCAGTTCGGTGATCACTCTGTCGGCTCGTAGGGCAAAAGCAGTTTGGTAACGTCCCATCGCGCGCTTTTTGCAGCATTCTCGCTTTCTCTTCAGTCGAAGGGCCGACGCCCCGCAGGCTATGGCAAATTTTGATCAAGGTTTGAAGCTTGGCGGCCCCCGCGATACCGGAATATGGATCGGCAGGTCGATTTCCCCAGCGGTGTTTTCCAGGGTGTCGGCCCATTCGAAATGATGTGGCTGCGCCCGAATGCGAACTGCGTGGCCAAGAGCCATTATGGGCGCACGTCGTGCGTTCGGAAAACCCCCTGCTATTTCCCAGCGCGCACGTAGCATCGTCGACCTCCGAGAACACGGGTGCCAGTCGGTGTCGATGTCAGGGTTTGCCTTCGGGTGGCTGGCGGATGTGGACAGGACGTTCAACCCGTGTTTGTCACCAACAGGCCCGTGTCCATCAAGCTTGACCTGGAATCCGCTTGAAATCCCGTGCGGTTGTGGTGACGCCAGCCAGGCCCAGCAGCGAGCCCTGCTTTACGTCAGCTCTCGCCTGATACATGGCGAATTGGCGGAATGGCTGTATGGCAGGAGCGTATATCCAAGATCATCATATTTCCATCCGGCGCCCGCAAAAATACACCCCATTGACTGCGAGGAGGTGGAAACAGCAGAGGAGTAATGGTAAACCTTATGGCTACGCAGAATTTGAAGTGCTTCTGCTCTTTATATATATGATAACTTGTTGAGCACGCCGTCTGCATTCATCGCGGTGTCTAGCGAGCTCGAGCGTACGTCGGGGTAGCTCAAGTGGAGCGCACGTGCGGAAGTAAGAGAATGGGCACGAGTGAGAGGTGAGGAACATGCGGAATACTATTTGCGAAAGCGAGCCGGTATCTGTAAATTGACACCTGTTTGCTTGGAGCAAAAATAGCCATTTAAAATAGTCTTTCAATTAGAATCTAACCGAACCAGAGTTAGGTGATGTCAATGCTTCATTTAGCAGTCATCTTGATCAGTCGGCAATTTTGATGCTTTACCTTAGGCAATCTTCTGATTTTCTCGCGACAGACCTGGCTTTGTTTCCTCTAAACCCTATTAGCTCTTTGCAAGCTTACTGTTGCTTGCATAAAGATCAATACCTATGTGTACCAGAATGAAAAAACGGGTTTAGTCAGATAGTGGAGTGAATTAAGTGCGCCTTCCACCGGCGCTAGCATCTAGCCTTGCCCTTCGAGCACCAAAGGAGTCGACTGTAAGCCAACAAAATGTTCCTAGCGGGCTGTATAAATTTATGGTAGCGTTTGCTGACACCTTTCATTATTTCGTTTTGCTATTCATGGCCTTTTAAAAATCATAATTGAGTGTATTAAAGCTTAAGTCCGGCTATGTATTATAACAGTAATTCCAATTCTGATGTAGTCATTGCATGTCATGAATCTTGTAACGGTAGCTGCACTGTCGAGACAATAGAGTTTCATGCGTTTTTCTTTTCAGCTAGTCATCCGTCACATGGTTCTCACGCAGTTCAGCAAAGCCTCAGCAATTTAGTACTCCATGAATAATCTCGTGGCGCTAAGGCACCGGCAAGGAAAGAGAAGGGGCAAAAAGGGAAAAAAAACCAGGATTTATTTATGGGGGTCCAAAGTTGGTAAATCGGAGGCCTTTTTCGGTTGAAGGCTTTAGCCTATTTATGACAGATAATTCAGTTATTGGATCAAGCTGATTTGGAGAAATTCCTATTCCTAAGCCTGTATCGCAAATCAGTTGCACAGACATATCAGCGCGTGTTAGGTCGCTTGTCTTGCCAAACGGCTAGCTGCTTTCGTGAACTGGCCAGTTTTAACTGTCTGCCGATCCGCACTGTTTTATATTATCGGCCCCAGAGCATAAACCACGAGTAAAGTGCTGCGTCGATATCTAACGTTCACTATAATTTGTCTATTTTCGTTCTTGCAAAAAACTCCGGCCTAGTGTAGTTTTTTTTCAGTAAATACAGCAATTCGCTTTAAACAAAATTCATGGAATTTTGTAATACAAGCTTTTCTCTAGTTTAATTTGTAGATCTTGCTGCATATTCCGAGTGTCCAACGGTTTCGTCGCGGTGCACAAACGGCGGATGTTGATTTATAGTGCAACAACTTTATGCCAGGCCTTTTTAACACCAAATTGGGAGGTTCAAATTCTCGTTGGTTAATAAACAGTATCTTCTTTTTAATGATCAATTGCATTCATGCTTTGGTATCGCTGATCAAGATCGGGGAAACGTCCAGATCCAAGGCAAACTGAACTGCATTTTTATTTTGTGGAATGCATCCATATTGGCCCATGAAACCAAGAACTAACATACAGCCATGCAACAGCCAGGCACATCTACCGCAATGGTCGTGCAGAAACGTTTTGATTTGCAATATCAATTTTGCATCACTGTATTTTTATTCGCGGTAGTGAAAAAGTAGAAATCAAATAGCTTTAGGTTGTTGCGCTTTTTATTAACTGAGCGAAAGGCTATTGTTTTGCTTTCACGTCGGATACATGCATCGTGTGGCCAGATCAATGCGCAACTTCACGTTGGCTGCCGGTAAGAACCTTTCTTAATTTACACACGAGGAGAACCAATTATCTTTTACAGGCCAATTAACGTCTTGGACGCAAATGCATAATCAGCTCATTGCGAGATTCAATATATGGTCCCAAAGACTAGTATACCAATGCTTTCCCATTCCTGTCGTCGATAGAAGGGAGTCATAAGAAGTTTTCTGTAGCGAAGAAAAGCCGAGTAGCACCTCATCGTCAAACCGAATACTGTTTATAACCAACAACAAACAGAGTGTCTGGTTCCATTAATCTGTGGCGAATGTTGGCTGCAAGACTCAGCTTCTACTATTAGCCAGTACTCCTGAGACTCGTTAGGTGGGACTGATCCCAGTCACTAAAAACAGAGCAACTGGATTGGGTACATAATCATTTGGAAATTTGCAAAGTCTTAACGCTTATTCAAGTAAATTGAGGTCTAGGTCTGTTTGCTGAAAATAGAATGCAAACCTGAACAAGGAAAGGTCGTATGTTAGGAGCGAACCCCCCAATTTCCGTAAGTCGTCTGCATAAGTAAGCGATTGTGCCGCGGAAATACTTACGTGAATCTCTTGGCCATTCTTAACCTTACATATCTACCAATATATTTTAAAGATTTCCTGTTTTAACTGAAGAAGGAGGACAATGGTCCTTAAGTTGTTGTCTTTGTATATTTTCATTCCCTACACTTTACTCATGCTTGAACCAGAACATTGAGAACCTGACCCTAAAGAATTTTTAATTTTACCGAGTCGTCGTTTATGAGGTTACTGTATGAATTTAACATAATATTTGACATTTTGAAGACTAATTCTGTGCTATTTTAAAGCCGTTTAGTGTTGATCGATTTCACTCTATATATAGTAATTACGTCCTTATTAATTTATTACCTAACTAATTGTAATGGTTCAACTGTAATTTTTTAAGTCTGTTTGTTTTTACTGACTATACGTTTTTTCATAAAATAAAACCCACACTTAATACTATTATATTTAAAGGAAATATCATCAAAATTTGATGATATCAATTTAACAGCAAGCAAGGCATGTGCATTGCGATTATAAATAACCGATTTTGAGGTGTAATAATATAAAAAACGTTTCAATGGAGAGAGAGAGCGAAGCGCGAGAGCGCGAACAGACACTATAGAACATAGATGTATTTTGAGAGAGAAGCCCATGACGCGAGAGTAGAATAGATGTAGAGTCGGACCATTTCTTGGTCAGACAGGATAAGTAGGGTCGCGGCTTGGACTCAATAGCCTCGGTATTGTTCCATTTTCTCAATCGAAAATGTACGGATTAATCTATACATGAGTTGAATGACACCTGGCGATTTTTGGAATACACTCGTTTTGACTCATTTAAAACACCAAAGTTGATGTCTTTGCTGTATCCCGCAACTCGAATTAAAATAAAATGGCAAGCGAATAGCTTCACGTCGACACAGAGGCGAACCCAACCGACGCTATCCACCGTTAGTATAAGTCACAGATAATCCGACCAAGCCGACTAAAAATATCATATTTTAGTTGTTTAAACTGACGTTCTAGTTAAAGGAGAATTTGCGGCCTTACCGAAATAGCCAATAAGAGTCAGTTCTGTAGTCTTAAACTTCAGCGGTCGATATGCTAACGCGCTACCCCCTCATCCACAGCAAAATAAACAAATGCAACCCTATTAAGTAGTAACTGTAATAAGACCCATGCAATTCAACCAACGAATAATGCGCTTGAAAAGTGCCTAACTCAAAGAGCGCGTCCCATTGCGACGACAAATCAGGGAGAAGCTGAGAAAGTTGCCTGAAAAAATGATGAATAAACTATTATTATCGCTTGAACGTATTTTCTTTTGGCGTGTCGCCCCTACGAAATCACCACGCAAGGCTAGCAACGGCGCGAAAACGCGTCCCTGTTATACAATTCCTGATTACCTGTATCGATTAAAGTGAGGAATATAACAGGCGATTGATAATAACCAAGTTGTAATCATTGCAGGTGAAACAGACTCGGTAGAAACAAACTCAAAATTCCAAAAATGTGCTTAGAGTTAGGGCGTCGGAATAGACGGTTTTATTGGGGCAAGTACAACAGACCCTAGGAATGGCGCCCGCAGCGTAGCGAATCGCGTATTGCAGAAAGTTTACAATTCTGAACTGGGCAGATGCGTACGTTTAAAGTGCGTTTTAGCCGTACAATGTAGAGAGTGAAAACAGCCATAACAATTGATCGACGGACGTATTTGTGTTAGCTGAAAGCATTCAGCAGAGACAGATACTTTAATCAATAAGCAGTACTATATCAGTTGATGAAGCTCATAGAAAGAAGTTAAAATATGATTTCTTACCTGGGTAACGCTTCCAACAACCCAATATTCCTACCGATAAACGGAAGACTCTCAAACTTATTTACGTCGCCAACAAATTGACCTGACGTTTTTTCTAGAACACTTTGTTTGATGCTGCCCATTATCCAAGTCCCAAGCGGACGAACTTGATCCCCGTTGAAATTAGATACCAGATGAACCGTTAGCGCGAGAGAAAGCGATGCATAAAGAAAGAAGAGCCTGACCAAACAACGGCTATCTGTGAAGCTTGTTGATTGATTATTTTCGCGAAGAGAGAGCCCAGAGTATCAATCCCTCATATTCTGAGTGGCGAAAGAGATATTATAAGACAACACAAGAGGCCTGTTTAAAACGCCATATCGCAAGCACTTGAGATTGATCTCACTTTGTATCGTAGAACTATCCAGCTGCGAGCAAAAAATCGAATTTTCAATCGCACCACTGGCAGACCGGCATAGGGTGCGGCCAGCGAGAGGTTGCGGGAAACTGCTTTGAGACGGTGCCAGCACATTAAGGTTGAGATATCTTAAATGATCCGGCTTCTGGAGTCGCGCGCAAATCTAGGCGCGCGTATATAGCAGCCTATACTCGCGAAGAGCGAATATATGCGGAATATAATCGACAATAATTGCAGCAGAGGATAGCTTGCGATCGAGGGACGGCGTGCGACCATGCGCGCCAAAACCGGGGTCACCTGAGAATGCAGATATCTCCCCTACTAGTTGCGCGCGCAACCGAATGTTTACAGATCTTGGTACATGGCAATGATATCTATATAGCAGACATATGCGTATTTATATATATATATAGGCGGACACATACAGAGTTTGACCACTATAGACAATACTTACGAGCGCGAGCGCGAGGGACATAACACACTGAGCCGAATCTGTTGTCCTCTAATATCGGGGGGCGCGCGCTCGAACCCGACGAGCAGCGGATGACAGCTGTTTCGCCACCAAGAATATGAGGATATCACCGGTTTTTTCGCGAAATAACTCATCAACACTTTCACAGATAGCCGTTGTTTGTCAGGCTCTTTCTTCTGCATCGCTTTCCCTCTTGAGTCTAACGGGTTCTTGGTATCTAATTTCAACGGGTAAGTTCGTCCGCTGACTTTGGGATAAATGGGAGCACCAAAAATGTGTATTAAGAAAACGTATTTATGCAGTGATGCAATATGCCTCTTTGGCCAGGATACGTAAAATAAAAGTTTGAGATCTTAACTTGTATAATTGTTTGAAGTAACCCAGGTAAAGAAAATCAATATTTAACTTCTTTCATGAGCTCATCAATAATAATAGTATCATATATTGAAGTATTCTGTCTTGCTGATTTCAGCTAACAAAATACCCGCCGTCACAAGTTTTTATATGGCTGTTTTCACATTACATGTCGCTAAAAACGCACTTTAAAACCTGGACCGCATGCCCAGTTCAGAATGTAAACTCCTGCTAATACGATCCCTACGCTGCGGGCCGCCAATCTCCTAGTGTGAGCCCAATAAAAACCGTCTATCCGCGCCCTAACCTAAGCAGACATTTTGGAATTTGAGTGTTTTACCCGACCTGTTTTCACTACTGCAATGATTACAACTTGGTTTATTATCAATCGCAAATGTTTTAATAATCCTCAACGTTTATCCGAATACAGGTTAAATCAGGAATTCCAATAACAGGGACCGCCGCGTTTTCGCGCCCGTTGCCTAGCCTGCGTGATTTACGACACCAAAGAAATCTTCATAGCGATAATAGTTTTATCACTCACTTCAGGCAACTTTTCAACTTTTGATAATTGTTCCGTCGCAATGGGACGCCGAATCTTGAGTAGGCCACTTCGAAGCGCATTAATTTAATTGTGATTGCATGGGTCTTTATATCAGTTACTACTTAATAGGGTTTCATTTTATTTTGCTGTGAAGAGGCGGTAGCGCGTTAAGCTCATCTACCCCTGAAGTTAAGACTAAAAGAACTGACTCTTATTGGCTATTTTCGTAAAGCGCAAATTCGTCTTTATATAGAACGTCAGTTAACCACTAAAATAGATATTTAGTCGGCATGGCCGATTTATCTCAGTGACTTAAAACGTGAGTAGCGTCGGTTTGGGTTGCCTCAATCCGACGTGAAAGGCTATCTTCGCTGCCATTTATTTAATTCGAGTTGCGGAGATACGAAGACATATCACTTGGTGTTTAAAATGACAAACGATGGTAAGCAAAAATCCGCAGTGTCATTACAACTCCATTATAGATAATTCCGTAATTTATCTGATTGAGAAAAAATGGAGACAATACCGGGATTAAGTAAGAGTCAAAGCGCGACCCCTCTAAATATCGTCTGACCAAGAATAAGTCCGACTGCCATTTATTACTTCGCGCAATGAGGGCTTCCTAATTAAAAATGATAATTAATTATCAGTCCCGAATTTGATACCTCTATTATACTAATAACACAAACGTCTTTTATATTTACCCTAAACAGTAATTGAAATCGAAGCATCCCCTTGCTGCTGTAAATGATATCATCAAATTGATGAGATTTCCTTATAAATAGATAAAGTATTAAAGTGTAAATTTTAAATGAAAAAAACGTAATAGTCAGTAAAAAACAACAGGACTTAAAAAAATTACAGTGAAACCCGATACACATTAGTTAGTAATAAATAATAAGACGTAAGTTTTACTAATTATAGAGTGAAAATCGATCAACAATAACGGCTTAAAATAGCCAGCACATTAGTCTTCAAAATGTCAAAATATTACGTAAATTCATTAACCAGTAACCTCATAAACGACGACGGTTTAAAAATTAACTTATAACTTAGGGTCCAGGTTCAATTCGTTCAAAGCATGATAAAAGTTAGGGATGAAAAATATACAAGAAACAACTAAGACATGTCCTCATCTTCAGTAAAAGAAATTTTAAAGATATAATGTAGATATGGTCGGTTAAGAAAAAATGGCCCAAGATGAATACTAAGTATTCAGGCCAAACGTTACTATGGCATGATACAAACTTGGGGGTTGATACTAACCACGATTTTCCCTTGTCAGTTGCAAGCTATCAGAACAGACCAGACCTCAATATTATTGGAATAAGCGTTAAGCTACTTCTGCCAAATTCCAAAAATGATTATGTACCCAATCCAGTTGCTTGTTTGTGACGGGAGTCAAACCCGCCACAACAGAGTCTCAGAGATGGCTATATAGAAGCTGAAATTTGCAGCCAAAATCGCACAGATAATGGAAAAACCAGACACTGTTTGGTTAAACAGTATTCGTTTTGACCGAATGAGGTACTACCGTTTCTTCGCTACAGAACTTTTATGAAACCTAGAACGTGAATGGAAAAATGGTAATAGTCGTTGGGATATTATTTGATCTCGCAAGAGCCCTGTATGCATTTCTCCCAGACGGATTAATTGCCTTGTAAAAGATAATGTTCTCCTTCGTTTAAATTAGAAGATCTTACTGCAGCCAACGGAATTGCGCATGAATCGGGCACCAACCCGATGCAGTAATCCGAAGTGAAAGCCACAATAAGCCTTCGCTCAAGTTAAATAAAGACGCAAAACAGTACCCTAATCTATTTGATCTACTTTTCACTACGCTAATAAAAATACAGTGATGCAAAACATTGATCATTGCAAATCAAAAACGTCTGCACATTGGCGGTAAATGCTGCCTGCTGTGCATGGCTGTTGTAAGTTGGTTTAATGGCAATAGCGATGCATCCACAGCAATAAAAATGCAGGTCATTTGCCTGAGTCTGGCTCCGACTTAGTCACCGTAATGAAACAAAGCATGAATGCAATTGATATAGAAAGAAATACTGTATACCCAACAGGAATGAACTCCAAATTGGTGTTAAATAGGCCTGGCTATAATGTTGCATATAAATAAATCGCCGTTTGTTCAGGCACCGCGAAAACGTTGACAACCGAATATTCAGCAAGAATTAAACATAAAATAGAGAAAGCTGTTTACAAAATCATGATTTGTTTAGAGCGATTGCTGGATATTACTGAGAAATAACTAACGGCCGTTTTGAAGACCGAAAATAGGACAAATAGTGGAGTTTGATATCGACCGCAGCACCTAATATAAAACTCCCACCCCGCCCCCCGTTTTGGGGGGGTTTTTTTGCTCTTGGGCGTAAACAGTGGATGGCAGAAGTTTAAACTGGCCAGTTCAGAGCAGTTTTAGCCGTTTGGCAAGACAGCGCCTAACGCGCTTTGTATGCTGAGCAACTGAATGCGATACAGGGCTTAGGAATTTTCCAAATACGCTTAGATCAATCTGAATTAGATAATGGCAAGCTCACCGAAAGGCTCGATTTACCCACTGACAATAAAAAATCCGTCTTTCTATCCGCAGAAGTGTCCAGATACAAATTGCGAGGCTTTCTTTCGAGAAACATGCGGATGATTAAAGAAAATAAATCTATTGTCGACGGTGCTCGTTAACATAAGAGCAATTGTAAAAAGATTGGAATTATTTAAAAATAGCGACTAAGCTGTAAATACTTTCAATAATAGATTAAAAAAGTGTAGCAAACCGAAATATGAAAGGTGTAACGCTAACCATAAATAAAGCCGCTGGACATTTGTTGCTACAAGTCATCCTTTCGTGGCTCGAGGGCAAGCTAGATGCTAAGCGGGGAAGCATAATCACTCATCTACTACAACCAAGTTTTCATTCTGGTCAATGGTATTGAATATCTTATGCAAGGCAAAGTACGCTGCACAAAAGCAGCTAAATAGTTTAGAGGAACAAAGCCAGGTTGTCGGAGAAAGTCAGAGATGCTAAGGTAAGCATCACAAGATTGCGACTGATGCAGATGACTGCTGAAATACTGAGCATTGATCACCTACTCGGTTCGGTAAATTCCCTATGAAGATATTATGGCTATTTTTGCCATCAGCAAGGTGTCATTAAAGGTATAGCAAGAAAGCGAATTAATAATCTGCTTTGTCAAGCCTCAACGAACCGATAGTGGCATCGATTAAGCGATCTGGTACCAAAAAGGTCCACC
>Ga0163217_1039125_pt1 | contig 10300 bp, 16 predicted proteins | sample SynspAceP_FD_185933 | JGI IMG/M metagenome (GOLD analysis project Ga0163217, IMG submission 185933) | Saline lake microbial communities from Ace Lake in Antarctica - Synechococcus sp. Ace-P (PacBio error correction) | ecosystem: Environmental > Aquatic > Non-marine Saline and Alkaline > Saline ...
GAGAGAATATTACTCAGGGTAAAACGGTTGCGCAGCAAACTTTTTTGGGGCCGGAAGCTTTTTTTTGGGGTTTTTTTTTTTTATAAAAAGGGTTTGCCTCCAAAAAACCAAGCTTTTTTTGAAAAAAGGGGGGAATAAAACAAAACCATGGAAAATAAACAACAAAGACAGATTTTTCGACGTAATTAATCGTAGGTTGGCGGCACAACCGGCCTGTCCCGGGCCCGGGCTTGCTTCTCGGCCTGGAAAGGGAAAAGGACGCCCTGGTGCTGGAGGCGGCTCCGACAAAGTGGGTGGCCATGGCAATCGTCCCGGGGTAATCTGATCCCTGAAAGCCCCCGAGCATCTGGTAAACAACCCCCCTGCGCTCTTGGACTGAATGTCGATGCGTGGTTTCATTCCACCATTCCCCGGAAACTGGACCTTGAGCGCCACGGATTCAAGTCCCAATCGAAAGCCTGGCGCCAGGGTACGTGTATCTTGCCACCCGGATGGGAGCTCGCTGGGTGTTCTGGCGAAGATTCGCCTGAAAACCGCTTGCGGAGAATCAGGCGCTAACAGCAAGAATGGAACGCCGAAGCATTTTCTGGAGTTCAATGAACGTTAATCGACAATGTTTTTCCCTAGAATCCGCTCTCCCAATGGAATGCGCGTTTGACCCGGCGAAGTTGAACTTTCGGGGCCCAAGGGCCTGCAAGTGATCAGGCAAAGCGCCTGGAAGAAAATTCGTAACGCTCAAACCCTGAAATTGATGGGTCTGCTGCCGGCTTCCGGCGCATCAGGCAGCATCGTGAACGCCTTTCGAGCATCCGGTCAACCATTTCCGCGATGTGCGCCTGACTGGAATTGGCTGGAGAAATTAAACTGTGATGGGCGGCGGCATCTTCCTATGCTTTGCTGGGCTTTCTTCACCGCTTTGGTGTTGGTCCCGGGTGCTTCGGCGGGATGCAGCAACTGAGCAAATGCATGCGCCTCCAGGCTCGAAGAGTTGGGCGGGCAAGGTTCATTACCTGCTGGCAACCGTGAACGGAAAATCCGTCTCCAGCCAAGGGAACGGTGAAGGCGTCCAAGCTGGCCGATGGACGCGAGTTCAACCGGCTCGCTCGGTCATCGCCGGCCTGCCATCTAAAAGTGGCTTTGGAAATGGTGACCGGCTGGCGAAATGCCCAGAGCAACCTGCTCACCCGTATCGCCATGGCGCCAGCCAAACGCCAAGGGCTCAGGGCCGCTCCAAGGTGGATGTGGCCGCTGGATGGTCAGAATTTCCGTGCCGCGCTTCGAAAACAAGCCCGGGGCGACGGCGTCGACCTTGCGCAGACCTGCCTGCTGATTCGCACCGAAGGAAGCCGTGGCTGGAAAGCTTTAGCCGGCCTGCGCCCGGGGTGAAGTACCCTCGCTGCGTATATCACCATGGCCGCTCCGAGCGCTGGCGGATCCTTCCAGGCTCCGGCCGGCCAGGACGTTGATCTTTTACATCTACACCGCCGGTCATGCCGTCCAACCCGAAAGCGGGCTGGGATACATCAGGGAACTGTTTGGCAGAATCAGGGTTCATTGAATCAGCATCTTCGGCCTATGTAGAAGGCATCAAGGGGCATGTCATAAGGTCGGCGGATCGAAGCAGCGCCCGATTTTACCGCAACGTCTAACACGGTGAACGGATGTGGTCCGTGCATATCGACACCAACCTCCATGCGCTCCAGCACCAATGCGCCGGCTCACGGGCTTGGGGCGGCCGACAACCCTGCGGTCCGCAGGCTTTTGTATCTGGGCCAGTGCTGGCATTCATCCCGCGGTGGCGGCGTGAAATGGCATGGCTGGCCGTCTGGCAGCCAAGCGACGTGGCCAGTTATCTGGGAAGAAACCCTAACGATCAAACTAACAAGAATTACATTTTACCAAGGAGACATGCCTATGCCAGCTCGCAGCTCAGGACTTGATATCGAAGCCCGCTTTACCACGCGGTCGCTCGGATACCTATCTTGGATCGGACGTCCCCGATATCCATGGCTATGCCGGGAGCAAGCGTCACAACGAACCGGTAATGCAGGGCGACCTTTGTCGACACCTACCTCAAGGTGCCGAACCGCAATGCTGGCGCCAAAGGCGGCCAAATGGCGCAGTCACCTTGTTCAAGTTACAAGGACATAAATGGCGGTACTGCGTGGACCGCCGACACCTTTCACCAGCGGTTTCATCGCCCGAGGGGCTTGGGTGCGTTTTTTTTTGAATGGACTGGATCATCCTGGCGATGGATGGCGAGCAGCAACCGGCGCAACCCGCGCACTGCTGCAGCCGGTGGTTTCAATGCCGCAGACCGTGAACGAATGGCGACCCGAGATTGATCGGGTCATCCGCGAAGAGTTCCCCTGTTGCCCATGGTGGCAGACAAAGAAAGCCAATCTATATGGACTTTGGTCCCTTTTATTTTCCAATTCGCGGCCCATGTATGCGCTGATGGGTTTTTCCTGCCGATGATCGGAAGTTCAAAAAGTACGCGAGCTGGGCCGTTGGCATTGGTGGGCGGTAACCAGATTGCATCGGAAAAGAGATGCTATGGGCACTCTGGGCTGGCCAGGCGGTAAAGAGCCTTTATGATCGATCAAAGAGGTTGGTCGTTAGCAAGCGCGACCGAGGGCACTAGGGAATGTATCTGATCAGTCCGCCTGATTCCATGCCGAATACGAGGGCCGGGCATTGGATGATCATGAGGTGACCACCTTTGTCGCTCGTTATTACGCCGCAGGGGAAACTACCACCCGGACCTTTAGTTCGGTGATGACGCTGTTTTGCTGGAGGCGCCCCGAGTTGTTGGAGCGAGTGCGAATGAATCGCAGTCTGATCGGAAACTGATCGATTGAAGGCGTGCGTTTATGAACCGGAGCAACTTTCCAGATTCCGCCAGCCTCCAAAGGATGTCGAGATCGGTTGCGTTATGTTTGCCCCAAAGGGCAATGGTTCAATGCATGGTGATTTTCTGCCCAAATCGTGATGAGGAACGGCCTTCGACATCCAAGACGCATTTGATTCTGGACCGCAAAGTCGCGACGTCGCTGGGATTCGATTTTGGCCCGCATATGTGCATTGGGCAGTTTGTTGCGAGGTAGAGCTCAACGGCGCGATAAACGGCATTCTCGGATCTGTTCCCCAATATCCGTCTTATCCAGAACATGCCCGCGGCCGAAGATTGCCGGAGCGCAACCTGCCGCGGCGCAAGTTCCATTCATGCCGTCCTGGGATTGAAACTCACGCCAGCCGCGACCTTAAGAGGTGAAAAAGACCAATGAAATAATGTTGATAACGTGAGATCGAAAACTTCCTGCATGGCCAGCTCAAAGTGCTGGAACGCCGGTGCATCGGGATGGCTTCTTTGAGCACTACACGTAAAGTATTCTCCCAACCGGGCTGGATATCGAGTTAATCTGGGGCCGGCCGGTGATGGAGGGTTTCCGCGGTGCTTTGAAGGCCATGTGGGAACCAGCAGAACAGCAAGTTCAGCGTGGAGGTTGCGTTGTCGATGCAATTGCCGCCATAATGAAGGCGGCTTGCCACCACAGAATGTGATGCGCGATGGTAGCGCTGTTATCGAGACCATTGAGTTGTAGCAAAGTTTGAGCAGGGGAGGACGCTAGTACGCTAAGCTTCCAATCAAGCGTGAGGGTCAGACACCGCCGCCAAGCAACCGCAGTAAACGCTGCGTTTTTCGTTGTCTGGTGCCAGGTTAAGCGCGCGATGTCCCTGCGCGCAAATGCCAACAAGCTTCAGGCCCTGCTAATGATTGCCCCGCGGCGTTCCCTGCTCGAGCCGATCCCGATCGAGGCCGAGCAATTCCATCCAGGATAGTCCGCTTATGAACAAAACCAACTCTTCGGAGAGGCTGGCGCAATTGAAAGCGCGTCGGCAACTTGTCTCACAGCGCGGCTTTGAACGTCTGGCCGCACGATGAACCAGATGATCTTGGAGGCAAATCCAGCAGATCCGTGAATGGCTCGACAGCCTGCCGGAAGCCGTGGTGCTGCAAGCACACCGCTGCACCCCCTGAAAATGCGGGTGGCCCAGGGGTTTTAGCCCGCGCATGGTTACAACTTTGCCTTGGGTGATTAGCGAAGGAAGCGGGACCTCGAGCTGATCGAGAAGATGGGGTACAGGCTCGGGGGACAGGGTCTGGAGTGCGGGCGGCGGGTTGGCGGGCATAACCGCGGTTCGCTGGCGGCTCGCTGTTCGGGAATCCGGTGACCATTTGTCGAGCCCAACGAGGGTCATGCTGGAATCATCGCCAGAACGTCCCAGCTTAACGGGCAGGAATGCCGACTGATTACGGCCGCGGTGGTGGCCGGACGCCTATGCAGGCGATACGTCTGACCCTTCGCGTGCATTGGGGATGAATAATGGTGGAAGTTCGGGTGCTGGATCATGGTTCGGGTCAGCACCGGTGCAGACCGCGGTCGCGAGGATTTCCGATTTACTGGCAAGCATCTGCCCCAGCGTTCCTGGTGGCTGGGAATATCGAGGGGCGCGGAGTAGGGCTGTTGCCTGCAAAGTTGCCCGATGATCTGCGCGTGGATTCATGTCGAGTTGCATACACGGATTATAGGCGATGAGGCCAACCGTCCAGCGTGGTCAACAACGATAATGGGCCTAAGGGTTTTCGTCTCTGCCATGTCAGGTCCCGCAGACCTGGGTGTTCGAGCGATTTTTTTTTTCCTTCCAAAAAGGGCCCCAAAATTTTTTTTTCCGGGGGTTTTTTTTTTTTTTTTTTGGGAAAAAAAAAAGAAGGGCCGGATTGGAATGCGCTTTGCCGAGCGCAGCGTCAACTAGGGTCAGGGATGCCATATCGCCAGCGACCAGCGAATACATGATGACCGGGTCCGTATTTTCCGTACTGGGTATGCATGTAGCCGAAAAAGCCGGAGACATGCCCCGCCAGATAGTTGACCAGACCCAGATGGTAATCCAAAGATGCGCGCGTAGTCTTTCATGCCGAAATAGCGCCATGAGAAGGCGGCTATATCAATTCCGCGCCCTGCGCTTAAACCTATGCAGACAGTAGCCAGGACCAGCAGGGCAGTAGACTCTGGCCCCGTCACCAGCAAGATCAGACAACCTATGGCCGGGGTGAACAGCGCAGCGGCGGAAAATGGCGATGGGCGAGTAAGTGATCAAGCAGGTACCACCAGCAGCCGCCCGATGATGAATTGATGCGCCCGAAGGCAACTGAAGATCTGGCTGGCCCGTAAGTGCAGGTACGCCTTTTTGTCCTGCAAGGTAAGGCACCATCACCGTGACCATGGCAACGATAAGCGATACGGACAGGAAATCAGTGATAGGTTGCACATCCAGAAGATTCCGGGATTTTGCGCGCTTCCGACAAAGTGAATCGGTCGCCGCCAGCGGGCTGTGCGAGCTTTTCCTTGAGCGCTTTGGGGCTCGGTTGCCGGGGTTGCAGCCACAGCCAGCGCCATCGGCAAGCGGTGGTTACCAGGGGCATCACCGCAGCAAACAAAAGCCTGCCTGCAGCCTCCGAGCGTTCCTGCACCAGGCCCAGCAAGGGCGGAAACGATCAACGCCGCCACATTCCGGTCCCCGCTCAGGATGATCGCCAGCGCCAGCCCACGGTTGCGCTCGTACCACACGGCTTTATGAGTTGGGCTCAGGTGATGGCAATATGTCCCCGAGGCAAATGCAGCAGGCATACGCGAAAAACGCGAAAATACAGCCATGCGATACTTGGCCATTGAAGCTGGCCGCTAGGGCGAGCAATAGCGGACAGGAATTCCTTGCAGTATACACTGGACGCCGTGAACCAGCCAACTTATCGCGCAAGGCACCGAAACGAGAGTCGTCCCTCACCAGCTCTTTCCCTGCGTTATACGCTGCATGAGGTCTCACCGCCACGCCGGCGAAAGAAGGTAATGGATGCCTGCAATTTCGCCAGGCTCCAGCCAAAGCCTCTGAAGCGGGATAACCATGGTGCCGAAACCATAGAGCGGGCCGCACTCATACTGGTAACAACGCCAAACATCGAGAATCAGAAACGCGCCAGCCCCGCGGAAACTCGGTAAGATCAGCTATGGTTGACCGTGACATGGGGGGGGGGCAGGTTGTGGTGGGACATTTTGCAACTCCTACGGCACCTGCCCGCCTGCATAAAGCCGGCGCGCGATCAGCATTAATTTTTTATGGTTGTTTTTAATGATTTTTTAAGTAATTCTTCGATCTTTTGGGTAAAAGCGACCATGGTGGGTCCGCCATCCACAGCAGCGAGGTGCCGGTGATGTTAACTTGCCTCGTTTTGAGGTAAGGAACAAACACTGCTGAAGCGATATCAGCGATTGCCAATCGGGAACGCGGAAAAATGTTCCGCCAGCAAGGTGGGGTAGCCTCCTCGCCCCAGGGTTGCTCATCATTGGTCCGTTGGCCGATCAGGCCCGGCCTCCACACGTTGACCAGAAATATTCCAATCACCGAATTCGACGGCCCAAGCCCGCGAAGCGAACGCTTCATGAGGCTTTGCTTGAGCCGTGGGGATTAGAGTTGGGGTGGTACTTGCCGGTTGGCCTCCGCCGGAGGAAATGAAGATGATGCGTCCCTTGCTCTCCGCTTTGGCGAGGTGCGGCGCGGCATCCTTGGCTAGGTCAGAAACAGGGACTGGAATATTGCTGCGTACAGAAATGATCGAAGGTCTCGTCCGGCATCTCGTGAATCAGCCCGTGTGCGGTATCCGCTGCGCATGGACCCCATGTCCAGCTGGCAAAGTGCTGCGATGGCACCTTCCCCATGGACTTTAATCGCTGGCCCGGCGGCTATATGCCGCCGACCAGGGTCGCTTCACATTCAAGCGCTTTTATCTTGCGCGACCGTCTCAATTACCGTATTTCGGGGTTCTTGCTGAGAACCACGAGCTTGGCGCCTTCCGCAGCGTGGCCAGCGCGAGGCTTTTTGCCCATGCCGCGCCCGGCGCCTGTCACCAGAACAACCTTGTCTTGGAATCTCATGTTTTGCTCCCGCAGTGTCGAATCGAGTTGCCTGCCTGCAAAGAGGCAAGGCATGCAGGCCGCGCTACAGATCCAGCGCCCCGCACATTAGGGCTGTGCCGTTGCGACGGTCGAACTCGCCCAGGCCAGCCCCGCGGTCTGGTTTCGCGCTCCATCGCCACTCGACGCCAGCGTCCCTTGCTTGCTGGGCGTGATCGGAAAGCCGCCGACCAAATCGATCATTTTCGCCCTTAGGTTGCAGGAAGGAATTCCCATTCTTCTCACCGTCCAGGATGGATGCGCGCGAGTCGAGAAAGTAACTACCGTCCTTGTGCACGCCAACGCCTTTCAATACGGTCCGTGGTGCGTATTTCGCCTTTTTCCCATTCATGAAAATGGCATAGCCAAGGTGTTCATGACCGACCATGAAGGAGCCCGAGTCAGGTGCGTCCCTTGTAGCCTGGTCCGAAAGACCACCAGATCACGTGCATCTTGTTTGTTTACCAGCCAGGTCTTCTTGAAGTGAATGGCGCCGCCTCGCCATGTAGACTGGTCGCAGCGCCATCGCGCCCTTCAGCTGGAACGGCCTTCACAGGTTCCCGAAATATCCCAGAGTGGGAAGACGTAGAAGGTGCCCATTCAACGCCAGCAAGTAACCACTTGCAGGCCAGCCCAAGGCAATTTTGCCTCCAGCTTCAAACAGGCGCCCTTCCTCTTCCAGGTAAGCTTTTTCGCTCGACGCGGTGATCTTCCATGAATTACCGCGGCTGCGTCGGCTGGGTTGGTCCAGGTGACAGTGTTCGCCGTCCAGCGTCTGCACCGGAATGGGCGTGGGTCCTGGGCGGCCCATGCGCTCATGATCCATGCGCAATGCTGACGCATCCTATATGGTTGGTTTGATAGATGAACTTGTCGATTGGCGTGCCGTTGGGCCGAGCAGCGAGCGCACGAAGAATAGATGTTGCCCTCTTCGTCGCGCACCGAGCCAAAGGGAGAGCTCTTGCTTAACTGCAAGCCGAAGAACCTCGTTCACCGGCCATCGCTGGCCCGGTAACGCTTGTTGGGCCACCAGTGCTGGTAACCAATCGCCGCGTTCAGGAATTCGTTGTGAAAGTTCGCATAGCCATTCTCATTGTTTTTGGATGACTTTAGGGTGGGTAGTTTATCGCTGCTGTAACGGAGACGATTGACTCGGGGCCATATTCCTCTCGGGGAGAGGTGTGGGAATCAAAACTGATAGCCGCCTTTCAACCCATCGTTGATCACGCCATACATTTCCTTTGTTGAATCATAGATCACGTTTTTTAACGTTATAGGGTATTCCAGATTCGTAAGAGTTTGCACACCGCTGAGGCAACAAGACCGGAAATAGGCTGCCCTTGCTGTCCCCAGCGTCATACAAACCACGGCCCCCCGCGCCCCCCGGCCCCCCCCCCCCCCCCCGCCCCCAAAGGTGTCTTCGTCCAGGTAGTAGGTACGCTTTGGCATACACGTGCCTGCTGTCTGAATTGAGGGTCGCTTCTACGACCCATAACGATGCAGTTTTCCACAGCGCTCACAATTCAGGGTTCGCATGCTTATCGAGCATCTGTTCCTCCCTGACCACAATCGAAATAGAACTCGTAGGCGTTATAGGGAATGAACATCTCCTTACGGCCGACCAGTTTGTAGTCAAACGCTCCTGGCTGGCTGGAGAACATCTGTAGTTCCATCGAACAGCGTGACGCCGCCCTGACTGGCGACGGGCCGTGTCGAAAGCGAAAACTCCGGTGCCAGTTGATGGCGGCCGTTTTGCCGCAGGGGAGTAAACTCCAGGCCGCTGCGGGGCCTGATCAATGGAATCGAGAAAGTCCGCCAGGACGGTTACTTCGCCTTGCACGGCGGGTGGGTATCGGTTAAGAGAGAACACCCGGGCGTACATTTCGGGATTGCGTCGTCCTGGTCCACCTGGTAGTAAGGCATTTCTTCAAAGGTCTGGCTGTTCGCAGCCTTGGTCACACTGCCGTTGGAGTCGACAAATCCACTGTTGGCGAAGCAGTAGTCGAATACCGGAGCCGAATCTTGTACGCAGTTGCTGGTTCCCATAGCAACTTCGTTGCCCCGACTGGGGATTGGAAGGGCAGGCCGCCACGGCAAGGCGGCTCCACAGCCAGCCCGTCTTTCCCTGTACTTGGCACTCGGTTTGCATTGCGAATGGTCGCCTCGACGACTTCCTCTGATAGCAGCAGTACGGTGGCTGGGAGATATCAAGGTAATAGTCCCGGGTTGGTTTGGCAACAAGATGCTTTTGCCCGGCAAACTCAAATTGTCGGTGTATTGGTCCATGTTGCTGGAATCGATTCGGACAGCGGCTTTTCATCCTTAATAGGTTAACCCAGAACCCAGAGCCGGGCTCGAACCTTCAGGCGCTGTGCGCAGCCCTCCGGTATACGCAGGGATGGTACCCTCACTATTCCCTCTCCTTGATGGCTCCCCCAGGGCGTTAGGCTGTCTCCGAGTTTGGCTGTTCTTCGGGGCTGACCGCTGCCAGGAAAATGTCGAGATGCCACTCAGGGGATACACATCATAAGTCGTTTTCAATTACGGCTCTCCAGCTTTTTATTTTTGTGGGCATGTTCAGTGCTCTGCCGCCAATTTCTTTCCGTGGTCTGTCGGTTGAATTCAACCTAGCAAGAAGCCATATTGATTTATCCCAATAAGAAATTTCATTCTTTTAGCAGAATTTTCGATATTTGGCGTAATTCAAGGTTTTGAGAGGTTTTTGCTGGAGCTTTGTGTTTTTGCTGAGCCCTAATGCTGCTGCGGCCTCGCAGAGGGCAGGCGGCGTCTCTAAGGTGTTGTGAAATCGATTGAAGAGAGGGCTATAAATCGTTTTTACCCTGGGTAAAACAAAAACCATACCGAGAGGCTTTGGGTCAGCGGCGCCGAATTGAGAGCGTTGCCAGAGTAAGATCCATGACCCTTCGGGGGGGAAGGGTGGACTCTAGATGTCCGAGCCCTGCTCGAAATCAGCAAATTCTTGCGGTTTGCAGTATGTGAATCAACAGGCGCTTACCCGACAGCAGCAACATGACGCCCGGTCAATGGGAACCGCGCTGGGCATGCTCCAGATAACTCAACCGCCGCGCTCCACAGGTACCCCAGCAGAAACTGAATACATTCCCATAATGGCAGAAGCAGAGCCTGCCGATGGCCTTCGTTGCCATGGCGGGCAACCCATTGGGGCTGAGCAGCCCCATTGAATCATGTAGATAAAAAGCAGACGATGGCAAGGGGAAAGGGAGGCGACGCCCTCGTCAAGGTAGCGAACAGCCCTACAGCGATGC
>Ga0163217_1011395_pt1 | contig 10299 bp, 1 predicted proteins | sample SynspAceP_FD_185933 | JGI IMG/M metagenome (GOLD analysis project Ga0163217, IMG submission 185933) | Saline lake microbial communities from Ace Lake in Antarctica - Synechococcus sp. Ace-P (PacBio error correction) | ecosystem: Environmental > Aquatic > Non-marine Saline and Alkaline > Saline ...
TGCTCGGCATATAATGTATCCTTTAAAGTATGTCAGCAAGGTCAAAACGTTATTAGGCATAGCCTAATGAAAAATCGCTCTTAGAAAGAGCAAAATGAAGCGGAGTGTTTCAAAAATTAAGTAAACATGCCCGAAACACTTAAAATAGCCAAGTGCTCACCTTAGTAGGGTACTATCAAGGTTGATGTTTAGATTAGCTAATCTTCTAAGGTTCATATGAACAAGTAATTTGATTTCAGTTGTTTTTAGCGACCACCAAGAAGTAATTGTGGTTTTAGACTAGCCAGAAATGATTGGACGATGTTGAGGATGCATAGGATTTTGAAGATCAACAATCTTATTCTCACATATTCATTCATTTATGCAATTTTTATCATTTTTTTAAAAAATTATTATTACCATTTTCTTACATAAGAACAGCAGTTTTGAAATTCTACCATATTAAAGGGACAACAGGACCCTAACAGAACACCGGCAAAAAAGACGAAAGTCCCAATATTTTGGGATTTTTGTTGTATTTTGGTTCTCTATTTTTATTTATTTAGCCCATTAACAAACACCTTCAATTGGCCTTTTTTAAATGGCGTCTATTGCCAGTGTTTTCTTACGAAAGGGTTTCTAGCTTGAAATTGGCCGAGAGTTGGCAGTTTAAAAATGGCTATTCGATTGATCAACTAGGAAATGGTTTGATCATGCATGCAGCAATCTATTGAATGTATTTGTGGATTCGTCCAAACGGCTTATAACAATTTGGAAAATAGAGAACGACAACTATTTCTAGTGCTTAAGGACGAAACAAACAATTAATTAACATTTAAACCAATTCGGGAAGGCTTCATAGGATTGGCTTTATTTTAGATACAACAATAAGACCTAACCCACGTCTTTAATTCTATCGATTATTAACAGAATAGACTTCCACAACAACCCAAATCATTGACTAAAGTAGCCATGGATTTTAATATTGAAGATTTTTTAAAAATTTTAAGTACCAAAAATAAAGGTAAAACCAAAGTTTTTAATAATTCCAGGAGGTAAAAACGGAGAAGCAAACCAAGAAACGGACGCGAGAGACAACTTTTTTCGAGAAATCAAAGAAAGAACTACAGGTAGACCTGATAGCTACGCTAAAAATTTTTATTGGGTATTTTTTTGAAGCACGAAGCAGATGCCCAATAACCGGTATGTATTTTGTGTTTATTTTTGTCTTTTTGTTTATTTTTTTGTTTTGTTGATTTTATTGTTTCGGAGCATTGGTTAGGTGGGGCGGGATGTTTCTGTTGGCTGGCTGGGCATGCTTTAGGATTATCTTTTTTATACTGATTGCGGAGCTGTTGCTGGAGCTATCCTTTCCGTCAAAATAATGTGCCTCCTGTCATTCTCCAGTGGTGGAGGGCATCCCACGGATAGCGCCAATCGGGTGGGGTCTAAAGTATAATTTCTCCGCTGGCTTTAGGGGCCTGGCGTTGGGGTTGGGCCGTCGCTCTTGGCTGCTGCTCTCTGTCTGGTCGCGCTGCGCCTTGTCGGGGGTGCGTTTGTATTAATTTTATTAATTACCTTTTATTCATCTTCTTCATTTCAATTAAAAATTCCTACAATTAATTTTAATAACTTTCCTTTTTATTTCTTATAAATACCAAACATTTAATTTCTTATTTATATACCTTTAATTAATTTTTTTTTTTTTTTTAACAATTTTTTTATTTCTCTATTCTATTTTTTTTTTAATTCTTATCTAAATCTTAAATTTCTCAACTAATATATATTAGCAATCCCTTTAAGAATTTTTTTTTTTTTTATTCTTCATCTCTAAAATTAATTTTTTATTTATATTTTAAATTATAACTATTCCCTATTTAATCTATTTTCCATTTTATCTCTTATATTTATAACTTTATTTATTACTCAATAATTTTTAATTATCCTACTTTTTTTTAAAATATATTCTAAACATATAATATTTACTTATTATTTATTTATTTTTATTCTTTTATTAAATTTTCATTATTATATACTACAACTTTTTAATTATTAACCTAACTTTTCCCTAATTCCCCACTCCAAAATCAATAAAACCATATAAAATTTCTTAATTTTTTTTTCTCAAATCTTATCATTTTTAACTTATAATTTTTCCCCATTTTCTTTTTTTTCCTACTATTATTAAAAAATTTCACCTTCCAAAAATCCTATTTAAATTTAATCCAAAAATTTCTATTCTTTAATTCATAATATGCTTTTTATTTATTATACTTTTATTTCCATTTTATTTTATCAAATTATTCTTACCTCTTCATTTTATTCCTTAATTTAATTATTTTATCTTAAAATTAAAATAAATTTTTATTTTCTTATTAATTAACTATTTTAACCTTTTTATTTATTTTTTCCTTTTTTAAATTTCTATTTTACTTCCTAATTTTAATTATTACAAATTCCCATATCTTCTATCACTAAAAAAATTTTATTATACTCCTCTTCCTCTTTTAAATAATCAATAAAAACTAATTTAAATAAATTTTTAAATCTCTTTAATAAATTTTTATATTCATTTTATTTTAAAATTATATCTCCTTATTTTATCATAACTTTTTCTTATTCACAATCAAAATATTTTTATCAATTTAATATCTCTTTAAAATACAAAACTCCTTTTATTCTCTTCTTAATTATAAAATTATTCTTTATTATTTTTTCTTTCCATATCACTCTCTAAAATTAATAAACCCTAATATTATTTTATCAAAAAATTCCTCCAATTCAATTCCATTCTATCTTTTTAATTTTCTATTTTCTTAATCTAATTTTAACATGCCTCATTTTTTAAAAAAATTTATCATTCACTTTATTAACAACATCCACATCACTAATATCAATTTATTAAACTATTCACCACCATTTCTTCTTTTTCTTCAACATATATTTTTTTAAACCATTTTTATTATTATCCTATTTTTTTATTTTTTACCTTTAACTTCCTAATTCTTTTCTTTCTATTTACCACCATTTTTTAAATACTCTTAATAATAAAACAATACTAACTTATTTCACTTTTAACATTTGTTTCTACCGATCAAAAAATAAATTATTTAATTAATCATCTTTTTTCATTCTCCAACATTTTCATCAACATTAATTTTTACTCACATCTTTTAATTTACCTTTTTTACACTTTCTTTTTATCAATTCTAATTTAACACCTTCCCATTCCAAAATAAATTTTTATTTCTTCCTAAATAATATTTTCTTTAATTCCCAAAATTTATTACTCTTATTTCAATTTGTTACTATCTTTTATCCTTCCCACCCAATCTTCCTTACCAATCCCCAACCAAACTTATTTTACTATCAACATATTCTTTTTTTCCTTTCTTTTTTATTCCAATTTTCTAATAACCTTTATAAGTTTATTTCTTCTTTTATAACCTTCTAACATTTTTATAATCAAAAATCTAAAATTATAAAACCCATTTCTACCAATTAAATCTATACCACCATTCTCCCCATATATTTTCCAATAACTATTTCCCTTCCTCTTTTACATTTAAATTTTCTTTTTCTATTCTACCTCTATTTCTATCCATTTTTTTATTTATATCATTCTTTTATCTTATTAATTCTTTCTAATTTCATTTCTAATCTTTTCTCTTCTTAAACATAACTACAAAATAAAAAAAATAATTACTTCATAATTAATTATCAATTTCATTTCCATTTTTTATTTTTTTTTTTATATTCTCTTAACTTAAAATACATTACAAAAAAACCCATATAAATACTCTTTTTTTTTTATAAATTAAATAAACTTTTTTTTAAAATTAATCTAATTTTATTACTCTTACTTCTCAATTTTTTTCATTTAAATTAATTTTTCTTAACTTAACTAAATAAAACTCGTCTTTACCGTCAACAATATTCATCCTTTTTTTAATATACTCAAATCTTCTTCTAATTAAAACTTTAATTTCCTTAACAATTTTTATCCTTATCATCTTCTCCTTAATAAACTCACTTTTATATTTTTTTTATTTTTATTTTATTTTTATATTCATATCATCTCCTCTATAAATTTTCTCCTATAACTTTACCTTCTTAAATATCTTCTCCTTTATCTACTAAAAACTTACCTAGTCTTTTAAGTTTGAATCGGGATGAGTTTAATTAGTATATTTTCCTAAGTCCATAATACACGCGAAGCTATGCCCGATTTTGTACTCTTTGTTAATATCTCCTTTCATATTCTTTTATTCCTATAAAATATTCTTTTGCTACATACCTTATACTTCACACCTGATGTCTCTTTATCATTACTTTTTTACACTTATTAGTACTCAAAAACACCAATCATAGCAAAAATTCTGAACTAATTAATCTAAAAAATTCTGCTATATCTAATAGTTTTCTCCACTACTCTTCTAACCTTATCTTTTATCATTGAATTTCTCTCTCTAACATATATATACCATTCTGTCTTACAAATTCTCTCTCACTCCTATAACTAATTTGCATTCAATATCTTATTTCTTACAAATTTTTCATATTCTCACATTTACGAACTCAATATCAATTTATCATTACTTCTTTTTATTTCCATTATTACTTATCATTCTATAACCTTTGTCCGACTAACTCAATTAGTGCCTTCAAATTTAAAACCAACCTATATAATTCAATATCTACCACTCCTATCTGCTATAATACTAATAATAGAATTACCACTCACTTCCTATTTATTAATTCCATTAAACTATATCTCTAATATCTCTTCATAACTCACTCTTTCTAAACATATCTACGCTTTGTGTGTAACTGTGAACGTGAGAGAGTGTTTACATATTATGTCCGTGAGATCTATTACCAAAAAATCGGACTCATTCATATAATCCGTCACATAATCATAGCGAATGACATCATTACAAGAGTTGGAGATTCATGCAGATATAGCTTATTGTTTCGTTAAAGACTTCAGGATCTGTATTGGCACGCAAAATATTTACCAGGCAAACGGAGTACACAGTCCATATTCAAAGACGCTTACCAAACCTACAATATCGCAGACGAAGTCCGAAATTGCAACAGTTATGTACTATCTTCAAAAGAACTATAAGTACAAGACCCAGAGACATACCACATAAGTATAAACACTATTCAATCTATACCTAATTGTTCGGTTTCTTTTATCAAGGACCTGACCGAGTACTGCTTTTTAAAAGACATTGTTTGTTGTTCTTTTCCTAAAGTACACTCTTAACAACTGCGTCATACTGGCCGAGAGACGCATCCTTGATAAGGAAGTAGAAATCTAAAGAAGATGATCAAGCATTTGTGGTATTTCCCTCTCTTAGCTATCTGAAAGACGGAAAATGATGTTCTAATCAACGATATCGGAGGCAAAGGCTCAATGATATTCATCTCGATTTTACCAAATCAGTAGCTCAGTATATGGTTCCGAAGTGTATATTTTCGGCACGCGAACCGAAAGTTTTTATAACCTTAGGTAGGGTAAGATCACATACTGCCAATCTTAGCTACCTAACTGCTACAAACATGAGGACGTACATAGCGAGTAACTTAAATATTCTGCATTGTAAAACTTTCCTTTCTCTCTACACAAGAAGGTACTAGTTATAATTTACTTATAATACAATAACCTCCATGTATATTAGTCATCTCATACACTTGGCAGAGTGTCTTTATAAATCTCTTTATGTAATGCAATTTAGTTCACATGTTTTTGAGCAGACACGCAAAACTATAAAACCGACAGCCTAATTGAAACAGAGAGACCTGACATAAATGAAATGGACTCACTTATCAATATATGCAGTCTCTGGTATATTAAAAGTAAACACTCAATTTCTCTTTTGTTGGCGCTAGTGTCTTAGAGACATACGCACGCCACAGCGTCCTCAAACGCACCTATAAAATCGAAGTGACATACTGGAGTAATCTCAAGCCATGATTTAATTTGATAATAAGCTACATAGTATCATGCTTATATAAACTACTGAACCACGTTTTTGCGAGAATATACTATGTATATGAACACCAATTCAGAGTACTCAGCCAGTCTGCTACAAATCGTTATTAACGTAATATAATTTAAAATCAAACCAGTAGTGAGTTAGGATAAATAGGTGATGTACGGATAATCTATTGGAGACGAGACCTGACAAGTGATAGCGAGTGAGATTTCCTAATCACTTATCCATGTGGGAGTTATTTAGCAAAGTGATCTACGGGTGTGGCTAATATATCATGCATATGTATTTTTTGAGATTGTCGACTTATCATAATACATATAACATTAAAAGCGTAAATTCTCTTTTGATTGAAAACCGTTCGCGCAAAGGTACTCGCATAATTTCGCGAAGTAGAAGAACATAAAGAGTCTGTGTATTTCATTTTAGATATGCTGATTTAGAGAGGTTAGTTTCTTTATGACATTTAAATAAAGAAAGATAAACAAAAAGAAAAAAAAGAGAAAACAAAAACAAACACCAAGGAGGAAATATGATAAAGAAAAAAAAGGATAAAGAATAACAGGAAATGAACCTAAAAAACCCAACGAGCTTAATTTGCACTTCAAAGAATGCCAAAGCACCAACTTATTAGAGGACTCTCTGCTATAGAAAAACATAATATAGATGCTTATAAGTCACTTGTTAAATCACCGATTCCATAAACTAGCTTAGATTAGCTGATATAATCTATCGCTGGGCTTGACAGCCAACAGGTATTTAAGTTTGCGCGAGACTTAAGTCGCGGCCTCTTCATATGGTATGGTATGATGGTGACATGTGTGATGAGTCAAAATTGAGCGAAAAAGCCATAATACGTACGTGCAAAACAGATGGTGACTGACTCATAGGTTTATTTTTCCTTCTTTTGGGTTGAGTAGTTATGTAGTGTTTTCTATCTTTTCTCTTTTCCGAGAATAGTAATGACCTGTGAGCGCGCTTCAATGCAAATTTATTTCAAATCGAACAGGAGCGTCACGATTATAATATAACTATCCATCTAATTCTATTTTAGTCTGGTAAGTAATATCTTCTTTCACTTCTTTATGTGCCCGTAATGTGAGCGCTGGACCTATAAAAGCGTAGAGTGAAGATAATTGTCCATTGAGCAGTAATTTGCCATGAACGTCACATTATACCTAGAACATTGAGCGCTGGTCAGATAAATCTTAGAGATTCGCCCTATGAAATAAGATTCTATGGTATAAAGGCATTTTATACATGGAATACAGAGACAATAATCGCCTAGCGAGATGTGCAGAGTATTTACCACTACTTCCCCTACAGGCTATTAAAAGGTGAAAGAATCGAAATAATAGCGTCTATCGTTAAAATAAATATGCGGAGAGAGATAAGATATAATGAGGACTTTGAATAAAGTACCTACAGGTTACCCAAGAGATTGATTAATCATTGAAACTATGTCTGATGATGCGCTAGGAGTCGGCTGCTCTGAATATGTGTGTTATCTGTTTCTTGCACACATGTGCCCTGACATTCAATTAAGTTTTTACTGTTCCAAACCCCCAATACAGCATTTGTGGTGGACTGTAAGCAAAAACTCTGAGGACACTAGGTCGAGAATAACCTACATAAAAGGAAAAAATATATAGAGACAAAGATATGCCTCGGTAAATGAATTTCCATTGTGGAGTACGCCTTCTTCTTTGGAGAGTTAAAGAGTCAACATACGTTAGCCTGTTTCTTTATCTTTAGGCGAATGAGCTTTATGCGGATTCACGCAATAACAGAACACGCTAAACCGCAATTAGCCTAGATCGCGAGGTGACTAGATTCTGGGCTTATAGAAGATAGCTGAAGTGTCTGAATCTATTATGCAGTGCAGTTCCTACCGAATATTGAAAGCTTAATGCGGAGCCGTGATAGTCCGTTTAGATAATAGTTTTAGCGATCACATTCACACTTTATACTAACATACTGCCTAAGATCCAATAGGCCCACGTCCGGCGTGTCTACATAGCGGAGAAGACACATGATAATGCAGATGATGAGTAATAAAATCTATTAGACCAAGTCAGCACGGACTATGTACATCCGCTAACAAGGAGACAAGAACGGTATTTAATTTTATAAGAGAACCGCGCTATTTTGGGCCCATAACCGTTCACTTAATGGACAACAAGTTGGAAAGCTTTGTCGGTTGCCGACACTTCCCTATTTAAGCTCAACATGTATGGGTAGACCATCAACTGTGAGAGAGAGAGTTCGTATCTAAAAGCTAATCTTAATGTACGAATATATTTTTATGGGCCGCGCCAGGAGAAATAATCGGTGAAATATTGCTTTGTAAGGTCGTAACTATAGACTTAACAGAGACATTAGCCTGCGGAAGTTAAAAGACAACCTACGTGCATACCGAGCTTCCGCTAAATGTGGTAACACAAATGACAATATAGACGAATCCTTATTTACTAGCTTATAGCTTATACACCCAGAATTGAAAACATAACGTCGAGGGAGTATAAAGCCGTTCCCTTTAAATCTAACGATCACGTTATGCCACAACTTTATCTAATGGTAACATACCCAAATATCAAAATTTTGACAGAATAACCTATTTATATCCCATTTCCCTTCATCTTTCCTTTTACTATCTCGCCGATATATTCCATAAACGTCTGGTTGAGTTGGGGTAAGTCTGTTGCCACTATATTTTCTGCTGCATGCCACTGCGTCAGCAATCCTAGCAATGTTCTAATCAACCGTACTAGAATAAATACACCCCGTCTATCATTTTAATCACAAGCCCTACTTAACTAGAATATAGGACAAGCGCTAGCACATATACTGTGTCTTTTATTATAATAGAGCGTTCTTACACAATTACCTTCCCACATAGGCTTTGCAGGTGCCATTTTATAATCGTAGTGCAAATACGCGCAGCAGGTTAATTGCACAAAAGTAAAGGTGTACCTCCTATCAGCCAAATATACAAGGCAATAGCCTTCTAGCGAGTTTTGCGCAAGATCTAGCGTTACTAGTCACTCTAGTTTCTTCTGGTGTTGGCTTTGCATTTTGGCGAAGGGAACCTATTCAGGAAACTGTTTCGGTGTGTACTGAGATCATCCAACTCCGGTGGTTAGTAGAGATCTACTAGATGCCTCCTTTTCTAATAATCGTTCCATGGATCCATGCTCTACATCAATGCGCGCCTCAAATCAGATAGTCATCATACTTGACGTTCGTTGACGAGCATACACACTTTTACTTTTAAAAAATAGTAGCAGGGTGTTGATATAACACACACACATCATCTTATCGCGGTAATTAGATATATGCGAAAGTTCGAAAATAGGTGAACTGCCTTGCTACGTATTACAAAAGTGACAACTGCAGCTAATAAATGTGGATACAATAGCATAGTTAGTAATTGGTATATACTCGAGATATGATAAACGTACCTAGTTCTTAATAGATAGTTCAGCTGGATTGTGGACCATAATAGAGCGTAGACAAAATCGTTGAGCGTATTATCCACTACGAAATGGCCATTCCCGTATACTGCATATGCAGTATATACTAACTGATTCCAATATCGTATGCTAGCACGCATCACATAACGTGGCTAGTATCTATACACAGAAAGCAGTATGCGAAATATCGCGTAAGGTGCCTCAAGTACAATTCCTTACCGACAACTTTTTTTTAAGGTGCATCGCGTCTAGCATTTCTTTTAGCGCCGTTACCACTTACCTCTACCTGTCAATAAAATTTTAATATTTGGGAGTTTGATTTTCGAAGTTCCGTAATCAAAGCTTCTTGATTTGCTAAATTTTCAGCTTTGGGGAAGTTCAAAAGCGTTAACTTGAGTCCGTATGCCCAAACCATTATACGCTCCTACGATACACGCATACCGGCCAAAGGCCACCATGCGCTGCCCGCTTTCAATTCGTGATTACTTTCCAGATCATAAAGCTTCAAATGTTTTTAGCCAAAATTGCCTGTATAAGGTGCGGATATAGGCCCTGTTTTTTTAATCGTATTGAAAAGAAAAATACTTTTTTATCAGGTAATTAGATTTTCTATAGGGACTCTTTTTTACCCCAACAAGAACCTCACTTAATCCTTCCCATACGCGAAGCAACGGTAACATCTTGTGCCTTAATAAAGCAGCATCTGGTAGGTTTCTTATAGTGATGGCTCCCACAACAATAGCTGCATCAGGAAATTTTTTAATAAATCTTTACAGGCTTTGGGGATAGCACAACAACGCTTATCATGGTGGATTCTTGCGCTCTCTATAATGCCGAATTTTCAT
>Ga0163217_1030769_pt1 | contig 10299 bp, 13 predicted proteins | sample SynspAceP_FD_185933 | JGI IMG/M metagenome (GOLD analysis project Ga0163217, IMG submission 185933) | Saline lake microbial communities from Ace Lake in Antarctica - Synechococcus sp. Ace-P (PacBio error correction) | ecosystem: Environmental > Aquatic > Non-marine Saline and Alkaline > Saline ...
AACTTCAGAAAGGGAGAAGGATTTTAAAAAAAATCCCCCCCCAAAACCCTAAACAAAGAATTTTGATTTTGGGGGGCTGGAAAGAAATTAAATAAGGAGAAAGCAGATTTGTTGCCTAGCCCGCTAAAAACCTGAATAGTTAAGGATGTTTAATGAGGACCTTCCAAATTTATCCTTTGGTTCTAAAACGCTATTCAAGGCACGCTTTTCAGCAGCTGGTTTTTAATAAGTTCCCTCCGTCAAATTTGGAATGATATTGATTGATGTTGCTGGATTTTTTGATTGGAAATTCGGCAAATCCTGAAGTGGCTTTGGGATTTTCCTCTTTGGTAGTTTCTGAAGGTAATTTTTTCAAAGCCGCACGCTCTAAATCTGACAAAAATCCGAAAATGAAATGGAAGATGTTTTACTTGGAAATTGGCACGTGGGCTCCTTGTTTGAGGAACTGAGGAGAAGCATCGTCTACCTGCCTGGCTCGGTAAAATACATTAGAGGTAAAGTTCGGCGACAATCCCCACCCACTTTGAGGTCGCAATTTTGCGACTTCAAGATTTCCCATTCCTCAGCATTGAGTTTGGAAACATAAAGTCATCTGGAAAGCGATCTTATACTTTCTTTTTGACTTGCTCATTGGAGCCCTTTTAGTTTTCCACCCCGTACATTTCTGTCCAGATCATAATCTAAACAATGACTTTTTTGAGAGCGGATCTTGTGGATTGAGCTGTAGGACCTGCTTCTTCTCGTTTCCAAGAAAGTTTCGTTCAATAATTAACCTTGAATTAAAAAGTCTGAACTGATCTACTTAAAAATTTTAGCATAATGAAAAATGCGCCTATTTTTTCCATGCGTTCATGACCAAATCCTAGGAAATCTTGAGGTCACAATTTGTGCCCTCAAAGATTTTCAAAATTAGGCTAGGCGCTTTAAGAAGAGATATCTCCTTTTGGAATTCGAAGTTCCGACTGTTGTCAAAAATTCCGAATTTATAGGGGTTATTCAGTATTTCAATGCCATTCTGGCTGAAAAAAAGCAGTTGGATGTTCTTTTGATAACTCAAAGTAAGGAAGAGCATAATGATTTGTTTATCATCACAAAATCCACCTTTCAACCATTAATAACTTTTGAAACCTTTAGAAACTTGATCATACATTGGACTTTAATCAATTTACAAATCAAATCTCAGGAGGCGACTCCAAAAGGCTATGGAGTTGGGCTTTCGGCAGCAGGGCAGCCCAATATCGAAACCGGCTCATCTTGCTGAATAGGAAAACCTTACTGAGGACCGAAAATGGGGTAGAGAAGCGCGGTTCCTATTCAAAAAATTAGGATAACAATTCTCAACTCATTTCTCAAAAACCTGGATGAGCAACTGGCAAGAACTTCCCAAAGGTAAAGTGGGAGGCAAGCAACCTTACCTTCTCCAACCAAGCTAAATCTGGTGCTCACGAAAGCCAAAGATTATTTAAGACTTTCGGGGATGAATTTGTTGCGTATCGAGGCATTTGGTTCTGGCGATTTTGGCCGGGTCAGAATTCCACTGCGCAATTTGTTTAAAGACCCAGGGATTAAATGAAAAAAATCACTGATCGAGGCAATCAAGAAACTTAGGAAAAGGTTAAATAAAGTGACTGATCAAAACGCAGAAAGTAGAATACCAAGCGCTGGAAAAATACTCCAAAAACTTGAAATGAGATGGCTAAAAAAAGGAAAATTTGCCCAAGTCATCGGAAGAGATGAAGAGATCCGAAGGGTGCTTCAGATTTTAGCGCGAAGAACAAAAAATAACCCAATTCTCCTTGGTGAAGCCAGAGTTGGTAAACCGCCAATTGGTAGAGGGGGCTTTGCCGCAGCGGATCGTTTCTGGGAGTGCTGAAAAATTCCTCAAACTCTAACTAAAACTTTGATTTCCCTTGACAGGGGCTGCTCACGCAGGAGCAAAATATAAAATGGAAGAAATTCGAAGAACGATTGAAGGCGTCATCAAAAGAAGTAACCTGACGGCAGAAGCGAGAATTATTCTATTCATTGATGAGATTCATACCTTGAATCGGTGCTGGATGGTGGAGGCGAAGGAGCTATGGAATCTGCAACTTGCTCAAGCCTGCTTAGGCTTCGTGGGGAACTTCATGCAATCGGTTGCCAAACTACCCTAAAAGAATATCAAAATACATCGAAAAAGACAAAGCATTAGGCGAAAGATTCCAAACTGTATTGTGGATGAGTCCAGATGCGCAGATGCGATTTCGATCCTTCGAGGATTAAAGATAAATACGAATCAATCATGGAGTACGAATCCAAGACGACCCAGTAATTGCGGCTGTTGATCTTTTTCGCAACGCCTACATTTCAGATCGATTCTTTGCCAGATAAGGCGATTGACTATTGATGGATGAAGCGGCAGCCCAAGCTGAGATGGAGATCGATTCTTTACCTCCAGAATTGGATGAGATTGAAATCGTTCGATCATGCAGTTGGAAATTTGAGCGTGAGCATCGAAAGAGAAAAATAAAGGACAAAGAAGTCGGTACTCCAGCAAGGGAAAGCTGAAACTTTTCCGAAAAGCGGGACGCGTCAACCAAATGGGAAAAGTGATAAGGCCGTGATTTGGGGATTCAAACGTGAACAAAGAAGGCGATATGAAATCAAATAGAAGGGAGCAAGCTGAGCGTGCTGGAGACTTTGTAAATGTGCCGAAATCCGATACGGAAAGAATTGTAAGAAGCTGGAAAAGAAATTAGACTCTTCAAATCTCAGTTGGCCAGATGCAAGCTGGATCTCCTTTGCTTTAAAGAAGAAGTGGATCAGGAGGATATGCAGCTGTAGTATCTAAATGGACCGGAAATTTCCGATGAACAAATGATTTCTAATGCTGAAAGTCCGGGAGAAATTACTTCTTCATTAGAGGATGAATTAGGGAAAAGCGGGGTTTGCTGGTCAAAAAGAAAGCGCATACTGCATTATCTGATTGCGGTAAGAATGGAGTAGAGCAGGGTTGCAAGATCCAAAGCGCCTATTGGTAGCTTTATCCTTTATGGTACAACTGGAGCTGGGTAAGACTGAGCTGCGAAAGCTTAAGCAGAATACCTCTTCAATGAATGAAATGCCATGGTCAGAAATTGAAATATTCCGAATATCAGGAGCGCCATTTCCGTCAGCCGTTGGTTGGGCGCCTCCAGGCTATGTGGGGTATGATGAAGGTGGACAAACTGACCGAAGCGGTGCTAGAAGACCTACTGTCTGTGGTCCTTTTGGATGAGATTGAAAAAGCCCATCCCGATTATTTAACATCCGTTGCAGGTACTTGATGATGGTCGAATTGACTGATAAAAAGGACGAATTGGGCAAACTTCAAGAATACGTCATCATTTTAACTAACAATATCGGTCTCACTTGATTCAGGAGCGATTTGCTGAAATGGAAGATTGGAATAGAGAAGAAATCTGGAGAAGACCAAGGAGGAGGTTTATGAATTTGTTTAAAAAATCTGTGCGACTGAGTTCCTCAATCGATCGATAGACGATTATGTTTGAACCATTAGGCAAAAAGAGTGATCCGAAAGATGGTCCGATATCCAATGGAGAGAAATTAGAAAATATAGACTTTATGAGCAAATATTCGTAAATCGATGCTACAAAAGAGGTCTTTGGATTACTTGGAGAAGTTGGATTTGATGCAAACTTTTGGTGCCAGACCACTCAAAAGCGAATCTAATGCAGCGATTGTTTTGAAATGAACTTTCAAAACAAATCTGTCAGGTTATATCAAAAAATGATTCAGCTGTTTTGTTGATTAGATTGCTGATAAGCAGGTTTAATTTCAAAACGTAGGTGGAGAAGTGGAGTTGAAAATAAGTCTTCTACTAGCCTAAAGCTCTGTGGAAATTACGGCTGCGTTGAGATAAGTTCGCTAAATAGGAAATCCTTGAGGTATTTTTTTGACCTCGAAGGTTTTTTTATAGGAATAGGAATATTTCAGGAATCAAGTCTGGATTTCGAAAAAAGGTTTTAAACTACCAAATTTAATTTTTTTGTCCGCCATTGATTAGAATGTTTCCCAAAAACAATCATACACACGCGCTCCGATCAAGATCACCGCTATATTTATACTAGTGCTTTAAAGGCAGGGTTGTTCCAGCCAAATTGAATATAAAATATCCCTCCAAATGACTAACAGTCCCATGAATACTGAAACAATAAATACGAAGGTGGCAATCCATTTTTCAACGCATTTTCTTTTTCTCGCTGAGATAGCTGAACTGTAACCAGCCCAATAGATTTGGGAAAATTCAAAAGGATGCAATTGCAATAAAAAAATTAATCCAGTTAGAATAGTTTCCATTATGGTTCATTTAGTGCTTAAAAAATAAGTAATTTAAATGGTTTGTCTCCTCTCTTTGAATCAAAAATATGACCTTAGAACTTACTTCGATTCCACGGTTATTTACCCTCGCAATCCAATCCCAGATAATTTCCAGAATGGATCCACTTCGAACTGGCCTGTGGATAGGCTTTTGACCAAGCCGCTGGGGCTTTTAGGCTTTTTGGAAAGCTGGTACTTGAACCAAATGCTCGGAAGCTGATCGCCTTCTTCTTCGATCCAAAATCGATTTCCTGCTGATCATAGGTTTCGCCAGAAGAGTGATTGCATTGAATCTGTTCGGTAGTTGAGATACTTCTTTCGCTCGATAGCCAGTAAATTTTTCCCAGAGTTCCCCCACATCCGACGTAGATTCCAGCGATTGAAATTTTGAATAATTGCATTTCTGAACCCATTTGTCATAGAAATAACCAACGGCCTGTTTTTCCCAATTTCCTTGCGGAGTTTTTCTTTTCTGCTGGAATCCACCGATTTTGGTACACCACAAATAGCTTTGGAAAGTAAATCTAAATAGCGCTCCACCGTAATTTTTGGACCATCCAATTGTTTTCCCAAGCTCTTTTCCAGTGAAACTTCCTTTGCCTACTTGAAAAGCAATCAAGCGAAGTAGCGAATAGAGTTTTAATCGGAATTCTTTTTCCCTCCTACATGAGAATATCCTTCACAGGTAGTCGTTCATGATTTGGATAAGATAGTCTTCCTTGTCTTTCCAGCAGCGATTTTGCTGAGTTCTGGGATAGCCACCGAAATCGACGCTCTTTCCCTGCTTTTTCATACTGTTTTTTGAAATCTTCAATTTTAGAAAAATTCCAGCTGTTGGCTAAAGGATAAAGAAATAGTGTGCTCTTCCTGCCGACTAGCGTTCTCCCACTTGTCTGATGCATGTCAAGAAGATGAAGACCCCTGTAGCAAATGATCTTGGAATATCATCGATGGTATTACGATCAAATTTAGAATCTTATTCGATGGCTTCGGAATGTTGCTGAAGCTCGTCTATCACGAGAAGATTTTTCCCCGCAAGCAATCGGAATAGTTGGCTACGGATCTTCTGAAAGCCAGCTGCATCGAGGACGTCTTCTCCGTTTAAGATCAAGCTTGGGAACTATCTATAAGTTTTGAGGAAATCCGGAACAAATGCAGTCCTTCCAGACCTTCTAGGAACCTAGAAGCATTAACCACCTTATTTGGCTGGAGCTCTTTAAGAATAGGGGTAATAGGCGCTCTTGGAATATTTTGCATGGTCAACTCGCTGGAATACAAGTAAAAGAATGAATATTAATCCAAACTTAACAAATAGTTGACGGAATTACGTAATTACGTCAGTTACTGACTAATTAACGTTAATTCCGTCAGTCAACTGAACGGAATTTAGCTAAAATCAGTCCAATGATATTATTTCCAAACCGCATTGCCTTATTTTTGTTACCTACTAAAAACTCACCCTATGATCGAAGCACTTTTTCCAATGTCCCACATTGCTTTGAAGAAATCTCCATGTTGGTTGACCCATCGGTGAAGGCGCCAAGAATATTAGAAGATGCGAGTCCTGCTGCACACCCGTTGAGATCCAAGTGGAAATGGAAAGAAGGAGAAATCAATGTATTTTGAGCTAACTCATCGACCAATAATGTTTTATTTAACCCGCGAAAATAAAGCCTGCCGAAATCTGGAAGATACATTAGTGCAGTCGAACTTCAACCGAGGGAGCTTTTATGATTCCAAGCATCCTTTTCGGTATATGAATTTGGGGACAAATGGGAAAAAGACTTTCAGAAGTCCTACGGTATGCCTTCGCAAAGTGACGAAGCAATTAAACTGCTTGGGTCTATACTGATTTTCCGTAGTGCGAAGTAAGTGAGAATTACTAGCCAATCCCTTGGTTTAAATCATTGCATTTATACAATTCTAAACAGCGAGTTCAGCTACGGAATCCAAGCCAAAGCCATTGGTTCAACCAATCATATAATTTGCTTCAACCTATTGGAACCCCAAAGTTCAGGGATGATGCTCAATAAAGCTTATAATTCAACTCAGGCGCCGGAAGGCAAAATCGAATCCCCTGAGCAGTCCTTTGAATGGCAGGAAAGAGATGAATTCCAATTTTTTGCAGTACTTTGAATTTAATTCCGCAAACTATTGAAGGATTTGCAATTGGATGGGTTAACTCATTTGCGAATCAAATTTTTCAAAAAAGTCGGGAATTGGGAAGGGGAATGGTTGGTGCCTTAATACACTATTTTAAAGAGTAAGGGATTATTTTTTTAACCTCAGCAACCCTTGCAGACATTTTTCATTTCTTTAAACTAGAGACACTAACTAAAGAAAGATTCTTGAAGGCAAAATTATCATGTCAGGCAAAAAAAACGGAAAATCAAAAAGGCGGCTGCGGACAGCTTTTTGATTATTACGGGAACGCATGTTTATGCTTTGTCTTCGCATGTCAAAAATCAGGAAGGTGCGGAGGATATTCTTAGTAAGGGTTTACAAAAGCCTTTTCGGGATTTTGGGTTCTTTTTGAATTCGAGGGGAGCATCATTTGAAGTTTTGGCTAAAGCGGATTTTTGATCAAATGAATGCTGATTTTCTCCAGGAAACAAAATAAGCACCGCTCATGATAGAACCTGATGAAAATTCTTTGTTCCACAGGCGAGAATAATCCTCGAAAAAGCTTTCGGCGATCCTTATATGAGTGTGATCTCAAAATTGCCTGAAGGCTACCGAATCAGTCTTCAACTTATTTTGAAAATTGAGGGCTACTCCCATCCGGAGATTGCGCCCAACTGGGGATTTACAGTGGTACATCAAAAGTCGCAGCTCAGCAAAGCGAAAAGTGGTTTTAAAGGAATTAGTAATCAAAAAAAGGATTGAATCATGCGTCTTAAATCTCAAGGAAATATTGATACGGGGAGGATGCTCAGCTCCCAGAAGGGGTTGAGTTTAGGAAAGAAATCTTATTTGGATCAATCCAAAAGGAACAGCCGAGAAAAGACCCGGTTTTTTGGTGGCTTGCCGCTGCATCCTGTTAGTTGGAATAAGCCTTTTTGTTCTATCCGAAGGCTAAAGATGAAAAAAAGTGTGATACTACCGATAATCGCTCAGAAACTACTTTAGATCCCAAGGTTAAATGTAAGTGCCCAAGGTCCCATTTCAGAAATAGAAGAGCTTCAAGAATCAGTATTTTAAGTTTGTGGAAAATAAAGGAAAGGGAACTAGTCTCACCCCTGATAGTGGAGAAAGAATATCTGGTTTTCATGGACTCAATTACCGGAAATTTGAAAGTTGCCTTTTGGTGATTCCTCAAAAAACGATTAAGCCAATGGTTGCGAGTTTCCGATCATTTCAAAGCGAAAAGCGATCAAGAATTAACATCCAGCGGCCCTAAGACTTCAGAAAAGTCTCCCGCAGCTGGACCCAAATAAAGTCTCAGATCAAATAATTGATTGTGGAGAATTCAATTTGCCTAAGGAATTATACTAGCTACATCGCAATCTGCCTCAGGATCACAACTACCTAATTCTAGTATTTCACTCCCCAAAGAACAGAAATGAAAAACAATTAAACTACCTTATACTGACACTTCCCTTTGTTTTAATAAGTTTTTTTTAGTTTGCTATGGTCAACTTCTGATCGCACTCGCCATTGTAGAGCCCAAAAACAGATGTTTTTAAATTTGAAGAAATAAACGGAAATCAAGTTTTTGACACCTCCTTAGATGCATGCAAATATTCGAGTCAGAAACAGTGAATGATACGCTGAATAATTTTGTGGAAGGTCCAAAGAAAGATTTCAATGCTCGCTCAATATTGTAGAATTGGATGGCCTATGGTGGACTTTGAAAAAAGATGTTAGATAGTTTTTTTTGAAAATGGTATGAAAAGCTGTACCTGATTTAAAAATAGATCATACAAAATAAGGTTTAGCCCTCAAAAAAAGAAATTATTTGTTTCAGAAAGAGAATGAATATCGATTCAAGGCATTTGATGGTACGTCTTACCGATCTTTTCGACATGAGATTATTTTTAACTATCAAAGGTTCAGATGCTTGATATCAGCTTTTTTCTAGGTGAAATCATGAATTGATAGTTTGAGGAAGTGGGATTCACAGAGCCTATAAAAAGAGGCATTAGAAAATCAATGGGTTTAGTAGCTATAATAGAAAATCGATTCAATAAAGATTTAAAAAATCGATTATAAGGAGGGTTCAAATAATTACTTATAAAAAATATGAAATTCTATGGCGGAATAAGATTTTGATATAATCTTGGAACAATTTCTTAAGGCAATTTTTATTTTCCTTTTGATCAGGAGTTGTGATTATTATAGAGTAAAGGGCTATAAATAAATGGACTCAAGAAAAATTCGGGTTCTTTATTTCGTATGATATGTATATGTTTTTTGGTTAGAAATGAAGCTCAAAAAAGTTTGATCTCAGTACCAGTTTTTTTTGCAAATGCAGGGATTATTGCTGGACCTAAAAATAACGCAGTTAGATTTTTATTATGGGAGGTTATTCCCATAATGAGGATGATGATTTTTTCCAGATTTAAATAGAAATAAAATGGGGTCGATATTTTAGTTATAGGTTTTATCAGAGTTAAAGTCAGAAGCCATTCTTTGGATCTGATGGGGGAGATGACATCATACCGCTTAAGGGAGTAAGTTTAATATTTGTTAACAACTGGACCTATTACCGTAAAATTATATACTTATGAACTCGCTGATTTTGATATCCATGAGGAAGATCATATAAGAGAATAAAGCTTCAATTTCTTCCTGCCTTGCCGAAAGTGAACTAGCGGAATAGATAAAGTCAAAGCTAGAAAATTGAAACGAATTTTTATTTACTTCTCGGAACGGAATCGTGAAGATGAATTCTCCATTCTCTAATTGTCCCAATGCTGCCTTCATCTATCGCAGCCTAGGTCTCAGCATTTACCGTCCCAAAAAAATCTCCTGTATTCCTCAATTTTTAAAGAGAGATTTGACTGCACTTAAATACCTGATCATCTTTTGCTTTTGGAGGATTTGTCGGAATTCAGTTTTTATATTTCTCTCAGCAATGGGTGCCATTTGGAATGTGGAGTGTTTTTGACTACTATTGAGACCTAACAATTTTTTCTGTTTAACTAAGGTTTCTATATAGAAATAGAAAGAAATTAATACTTTCTTATTTTCAAATCAAACTTAGGTTTGGTTCGAAAATTCAATCTAAGCTTTTTTTCATACTACTCATTTCCCTAAATCTCCCACTTTAAACGTCTCAACTCCCATCTATGAATATTACTTTTTCAAGTAGCTTAGCGATGCTATTGCTAGGGCTTTTTACCTTTCCTGCCCCTTTCGAGGGTCGGGTGCAGAAAAATAAGAAGAAAAATAAACGAGGAATGCTACTTCCAAAAACCTAAACGACACTGCACTCTATAATGCGAGGAATTCCGACCTTGTCGGCCCCTTCCGGGGAGTAGAGCTACTGCTATTGGGCAGGAGTAGTGCAGGACCCAATGATCTATTATATTGGGTGCTGAACGGGTGGAGTTTGGAAAGCTACAGGATGCTTGGCGAAAGCTGGGAAAAATATCTCGCGATGGGCTTCTTTAATATGCTTTCTTCTGTGGGTGGCGAATCTACAGTTTCTGCAGTCTGATCCCAAATGTTATTTATGTCGGGGCCATGGGGCGAAGCTCCCCGGTCGGGCGTGATGACTCTCATGGAGGATGGAGTTATATAATAAGTCCAACCGTGGGGGCAAAACCCTTGGTCGAATATTGGCCCTGCTACTGGAAAAAATCCGGCAGAAATCTCAAAAAATGCGTAGTTGCATCCCGACTATATCCGGATTGTCTCTATGATCGTAGGTAGGCGCAAAGAAGCCCTTATGGAGCCCCAACAGACGAGCGATCGCCGGGGCATTTATCGCTCAGC
>Ga0163217_1038746_pt1 | contig 10299 bp, 9 predicted proteins | sample SynspAceP_FD_185933 | JGI IMG/M metagenome (GOLD analysis project Ga0163217, IMG submission 185933) | Saline lake microbial communities from Ace Lake in Antarctica - Synechococcus sp. Ace-P (PacBio error correction) | ecosystem: Environmental > Aquatic > Non-marine Saline and Alkaline > Saline ...
TCAGCTTAATGAAAACGCTGCCTGTTAGTGCCTTGCCCTCCTTCACAGGCGTCAATATTAACTATCATCAGTAAGCCGGCTCGTGTCGAAGAGCATAGCTCTTCTCCAGTCTCAGTTCAACATCTATGGCGTAGCGCAACGACTGGGCCCATCATGACAGTTACAGATCAGACGCTTATATACAGCTCAGATGAATCCTCGCCGATAATCTTGCTGCTACTTTCATGTTCGTTATCCGACTTGATTAAATAGTAATCTCCTGCAATTCATTAATAAGCCAACTCGAATAATACAAGAGACGAAATGACGCGGTTAGAAGACATTTAACTTCGATTACTTATGTCAAACCTAAAGATGCCTTTCTAAGACCTAAATGATAGCGACGCCGCTCAGGGAATAGACATAAAGAAGTATTATATTTGACTCATTATCATGCATGAAAAGATGACGTAAAAAATCTGGACAGTACGCCATTAGTTAGACATCCTAGCATTATTTAGCTGGCTTTATTAAACTAGTGTGACATGTCCCATGAATGGCCTAGTAGTTATATACTTAGTTCGCTTTGCAATAACTGAAACGTTATCACACTCTTGGACGGATTATAACAGGGTCACAGCCACTTCGCACCTATAAAAGGACAACCACGAAACTCCAAACGGGGATAATCCTTAATGATAAAGCGCATCTTAACGCAGAAAAACCCAGGACTTAGTGGCTCATGTAACGCAGTATCTATTTTATGCAGCTACTGTCAAGCCGCTAGCACCTTTCGACACGGCAAACACTGCCACTCACCCGTGGCCACCGTTGTCACACCTATCAGTCAACAACTGATCGATGCAAAAAAAATTACACCAAATTTGATACAAGCTCTGGAACCCACGTATGGATATTCAAACGCTACAATGGGTGATATGGAAGAAGGTGTATTAACGGCCAGCCGCTCCAAGAGTAGTCATCTTGGCTAACTGCACGATTGTCTAAGTATGCAACAGTGGTCTTTATGATTGTAAATGACAATCGGCGTTGTATCGAAGCGCCTATCTGGGGCCGAAGCGGTTGGTTGGCAACCGGTAGACGCTGACCTATAGCGGTTTAGTCGTAGCGCGCGATGCACAAAGCATCTTGTACTGTCCAAACATACTAATGCCCCGTGGCGGAGAATTTTTTCGAGCTTGCTATTACGTCGGAAGGTTGCATCTTTGTAATGCGCAGAGCACCATTCTGGACAAACGCGAAGCTCAACTGGTGTTTATCGTCTGTTTGAAAAACTTTGTAACAGGATGGGCGAAAATTGAAATCGCTTTAGTGACCGCGTCACTTGCGGGATACTGAGCCTGGGGAACACATTCGCGGAGGCTGCAGCTTTGCCTGTCATGATACTACGCAAGTATTAGACGGGGCTAGTGTCGTCACGGTATTTGCTTACGTGTAAAGCTGGCTCGGGGGTCGACTAACATGTTCTGCATTCACTATTGAACAGTCTCTCGGCATCACGGTTGTATATCATGCCTTGGGCGTTGTGCTTATTTTCGATGAGAAATTGGAATCCAGAGCAACCTCAGAGAAAACAAGGATGTTTTTTCAAGACCGTGTGAATAGTAAAGCGGAGTGTTTCGTTTTACTATGCGTCTCGAATCTACGTGACGACTTTTATATCAAGGACCCGGCGCCGCCTGCATCTGGCAGCAAGGCTTCAATGGCTACGGCCAACAGCTTTCAAACGAAAGCTTTGATGTCCGTTTCCGTTCAATCCGAAGGCACAGTTGGCGATTGGTAGGAAATTCGATGCGCTTTTACGCTCCAGCTGCGTCCTTTCCTACGAATCGACTTGAAGACAACACGTAAAGTGCGGCCGTGATCAAGACGGTTTTCGGCTCAGTATCGCGCACTATCGCGTCGTAACAGCGAACAGTACAAGGGCTGTCGACTACTGGCTTTGGGGGCATAGGGATCACACTTTGCCTGTCCTCATCCGACGTTAACGAAAACGCAGATGCGGCACAGAAAAAGTGTGTTCGTTTGTGGGCGTGTTCTCGCACGTCTACAAGAGCGTGATACTGCATGCGCATTGTGTTGTCGATAGAACAGGCGAATCGGCCTGAGCCGGCCAGTCGCCGCGGGCCCAGATCGTGACAGGTTAGCAATGTCGCGAGCACACGTACTTTTCTCCGTATGGCTTAGACGCCTCACTTAAGTCCCATACAAGAGCGGCGTGTCTTTTGCTGAGCGAAGCTGCTTGCAAAGCAAACGTCCAAATTTTGCTTGCTTTGTGATCCGCTGCAGCATCGTACATGACTCTAACGGTATGAAAAAGTTACCATACTCGAAACCACGACGCATCCATAAAGTCTGGCTGAGTTGCGTTTAGATCTTGACCCTGCATTTTATCCCCATTCTATACCCCTGCTCGAGTTGACAGACATATTGGAGGGACGTTGTCGAATGCAAAAAACGGCTTCGGTGACACATGAAATTTCAGGCGGCCTCGCTGGATCTTATGGACTTGCGAGGTCAAGATTGAAACGTCTTGTGTAACAAGCGCGCAGACGTCCAAGGCTTTGGTTCCCAGAATCGATCACATGCATCATAGTCGGGTTTGATTCTACTGACATCTCGTCGTCGATATTGACGCCTTCCGAATTCGTCGGACCGCGCCTACAACCATGCACAGAGAAAGGGCTTCCGCCATATCATCTCCTATTCTAACCTCTCCCCTCCGGTCCTCGACGAGGAGTAGAGACCTGACTGCCCTGACTTATGAAAAATAGCGTACATCATCTAACGGAAATGAAGCCGCGCTCGACAGCGCCAACTTCGCTTCAGTCTGAATCTGGGCCGTGGGATCATCGCGGCAGAGAATCTACAGGTTCATAATGACCACTTCGCTCTGGAGTATTAGGTTTGGCATGGCACTTGTTGCCACTTTCGCGGCCCTTTCCATTGTGGGTTCAAATCGACAATGTCGAGCCTGTTCATTAATCCAAAGCGAACTAGTGTGATCCACCATGACGCTCCATTTAGTTATGGTACACCGGTCGCGCCATAACTTCGTCGGTTTGCAGAAACTGGCGTTCTCTTATCCACCAGAGGGGAACTTGGCCTGTTCTATCTTCCTAACCCTGCGGTACGTCGATCACCTGAATAATACGGCCTAAAACCTCGACGCAGTCTCAGTACTCACTCATTTGACGATAATATCCTACCTGTGTTTGTCACACTTAGCGTCATATTATACGCCTTGATTGGATAACTGCCTCATTGCCTGCGGCGACTCAGGGCCGATGCCGTGCTGTTGTACTCCGGTTTGTAGGGTTATCGGGGATTCTTTCAAAAGCTTACTTCGTATCCTCGCCAACGGGTTGGATAACTCGCCGGTGAAATCTCAAATCTGGTAGCAAACATTGACTGTGTCAGGTCGAAGTCCGAGAGGCTTCTTGGCGATCCCCGGGCCGCATTCCTTCTGAAGGTCTTTGTGGCATGCAACGACACTCCGCACAGGCGGTCATGAAATTGGTGCGATTTTTGGAACCCCAACATGTTCGGAACTAAACGCGCCTATGGTTCAGTTCGACTCCCTTCTCGTTTCTCAGTTACAGGTGTCCGTCAGTACTTTATCATCCGCAGAAGATGAGACGTCTGGCCAATGTGGCTGCTTGCACTTTGCCACCTATTCTGGTTTTGCTGGACAGCACTCGCCACCAGGTCTCTCTAGAACGGGGCTGCAGTACAGAGACTGTGAAGCGGCTTCAATTATGGATGCGCCAGACATACACGAGGCTTTTCGCCCGTCAATACCTTTCCGATGGCCGGTTAAAGGTGCAACTATCCGTCCTTGAAGCCACTTGCCCCCCATCATCCAATGCAGCACAGAGCCGCCTCTAACACTGCTGGACGGGTATAGTTGTGATCATTAGGCTGAATCGATAGAAACTCATTTTTTCCTAAAGCGACCTGGTGCATTCCCGCGTAATTCTCTAGCCAATGACGTTATTTTCTTGACTTCTATCTACTGGGGATGAGTCTCCAGGATCATATGGTATCAGCTACATATCATCCGCTTGTAGCGCCTACGCTTGTAATATACTCAAGCAGATTAACCAAGGCGCCTTGCCTTCGCATAAATGAAGTTGGTGTTGGCGCCTTGCTCTGCGTGGAGTGGCGTCAGATTGTTTAGCCAGGAGTATTCTCTGGCACGTGCCCGTTGTTTCAAATCACGCGACTTCGTCGCTTTTCTTCATTAGAGTTGTTGTTGCGCATGTTTGGTCAAAAAAACCTAAACGGGTGTGAGGTAAACTACGTGATCTTTCATCAGGCAATCGCGTAAACTCAAACTCAACTGGAATGACATGGCGCGCTACGTCTTAGCCGGATGCGACCGGTGCACTGGTGTTACTTTTTCCCCATTTTTTTCTGGATGTTTTATTTTCGAACCGACCTCGTTCAAAACAGAGTTGACAGGCAATTGGCCATAAGTGGCCCGCCCTAAACATGTTTTTTTCCTTGAAAACCCCTGCAGCCCATCGCGCGCAACTGGACTCACCAGCCATAATCTCTGTGCAGGCCCGAACGGAAAGTTGGACTATAATCGGACACTAGGCAATATTCACCATCGCATGGATTCCCCGTCGTCACCTCCTTTGGATGCGACGATTCTCGACGCGTCTCTGTTGAGTTGCCTGGAAAAAATTCCGGTCTTGACACACGGCCTCTGCTGCTCGAGTCGGGGCATCGTACTGTCTTTCTCCCCTCGCCCGGGACTGGCGGGGGGGGCAAAACGCTACTCAAGAATAGAGCATATTTGCATGATGGTATGCTTTTCACAAATGCTTCCAGCCGCGGTTGTGTAGTTTAGCTCCAGCCCCTTATCTCTTTAGCATTGCTATGGGCTAATGGGATGATTATGGATTAACTCGTTCCTCCGCCCTTCTGCTTCTCGGATCATATTGACTTTTTTACGCATTGGAGCTGGCACGACTTGCATATATTGTTGGCTTAAGCTTGGATGCAGTGTTAGTTCCCGCTATATAGAACTTCGCGACGGAGTTACCCATACGAAGAATATGTTACTTAGAATCCGCAGAATGGACACCGGAGACTACGTGGGCGCGGAAGTCTGTTTACACATGTGGGCTTTTACGCCGCCTGTCCTTGGCTGGTGCACCATTTTACATGCCACAGCAGCTCGGCTGTCGTGTCAGACTATATTCTGTTGGATCCACGAGAGGGCATTCTTTGGCGTCCACTTTCTCATTGAAACCGGGTATCGCACGGATGCCTTAGCTACCCGCCCGCGATCACCCGCAATGATCGGCTCGTACGGTACTCAAGCCCTCTGTATAGGGCTATATTATTAATCTTGGGCCAACAAGGGGTCTGGCGCGAAGTCAGTTCGCAGCTTCGTCGCGTTAAGCTCATGTCATGCCTCCGCGTCAGACCGTCTGGATCTAGATCGCTCTCTAATTGACTGGTGTGGGTTGTCATTTCGGCATCTATTATGTGTCCGACGGTCGTGATAATTTTGGCGTTGGTAGAAAACCGCGCCGCTGGCGCCTTGATCCAAATCGGTTCTACTTCGCGGCATGTCCACCGTTAGAGCCTTCAGAGCGGCCCGGCGTTTTTGATCGACCCAACGGTAGAGGAGTTGGCCTGGCACGCGAGCAACGACCCGGTCTCAGCAGACAGGCGATAGGCGTTGGCCTTGCACCTCGACGCAGCCCGTTTGGGGTGTTTCAATATAAAGACGCCACAACTTGGTCGCGAAGCGCATACAGTTGAAGGAGCCGTACGTAATATAAGAGTATATGCTGACGGCGACAAGTCAGTCTCACATGACAATTTATGTCCAAACAATGACCGATTTACGAACAAAGTGCCTTGCATTTCGTATCGATCTGGATAACGAACAATTACTGACAGCTTCCAGTTCCCCCCGGCGCATGCAGCCGATCCTGCGTATCAGAAGCGCGAGCTGAGTTACTACCCATCTGACTCCGATATCCGGCTTGATGCAGGTGTACATTCAAGTGCGTCCTTATGTTGGCAGCCAGTCTGTGGTCCCAGTAGTTAAGGATTGTCGATTTTCTTGCGGGACGAACACCGTTCAGCAGCTGACTTGGTCGCGCGCTACTACATACCTCTGTTCGCGGAGGTTCTATACGAGTACGAGTAAATCGGCAGCGGGAGCAGTCTGATACTGCGGTCAAGCATACGTACGGCGGTTCTGATGTCTATTACCCCCGAACTCGGCGAAGCTTCGGTCAAACTCGGGGATGCGTTGTGTCCATCTGATCGTTGACATTCGCAATCCCTTACGTCTCAAAAGGCCCAATCGCCGTTCGATAGCGGTGTCCGGCCGATGATGACCCTGCTCCCGATTTCGCGCCGCGTCTATTCGCCTTCGCTCGCAGTATAAGCCAGTAGGGAGCTCGCACAGGAAAAGCATCTACAGAACACAGTGCACTGGCGTTTTTCCTGGTTCTGACCCCAACGGTCGGTTAAAATACTACTTCAGGATGGAATGTTCACCTAAAAGGCGCACTTGGGTTTGCGGCCTGCCCGTATCCCTGCGCACCGCTACGTAGGTGTTGCCAAAAGGCAAGCAAATGGTCGTTAACGTCCAACCCCGGCAGCAGAATCTCAGGTTACAAAGAGATGTTTACAGATGTCTTCGCCAGATATCGCAGGTACAGAACGAGTTGCGGCTCAGACCGATCCGATGACACCGCCATCCCAGCGTGGTTAGGGGAGTACGCCGGCGAAGGTCGATATCACCTGTCGGCCGCCGTTTTCCTGGCTAGGAAAGACCCCTTTTCACCTCCGGCAGGAAAAGAATCCGCACGTGCGTGAGCCATGATAGTTGGCTGAACTGTCTCTCGTTCGGGTTCATCGACACAGTTCGTGGAAAAACCGTTCCCCGCACGATCGCAGGAACTGGTTGGGGAGTCTGGTCGAGATCCAAGGCCGCCCGCCGTCGAGATGTCTAATCTCTTCCGACGAGACATAACCGACAAACCCCCGTCACCAATTTCCGCCGAAGCCGAGTGGGTCGGTGACCATATATAATCGCGCCGAACCCGCGCGGTACCATTCTTCACCTGTGTTTCGAGTTTGCGACTGTTCTCGGAAGATTGCTATTGCCAACCGATTTGAGTTGGCGCGTCCACGCGACTGACACCGGTCTGTAAGCGCGACTTGAAATGCCATATCCTACTACCATTCGTTTATCGGTTCTTGGTATATCTTGCCTAATACGGCAAATAGACACTTAGCTTTAAAGAAGGTTAAATTTTGCGTTTTATTTTTTTGCCTAACCTTCAATTTCGACGCATCAGGATCGAGTTTATGGAGATATCCCTGAGCTTGGCGATACTTTTCAAAAAGCGTTTTCCAGCTGCTCCAGCCGCTTTGGCAGCGCTGTCTGCGGTTTTAGGGGTCACCCCGTCGCGTGTTTCTGAAATCACTCATTTGCGAGTGATATCAGATCTTTAGACGGGTAAGACTAAGAAAGGATCGGGTAACCTTCTCTAGCGTGCCCTGCATCTTTCGGAGCGCCGGGTAGTCCGCAATCAGCAACCGTCGTGGCATCCTTGCAAGGAAAAAGCCTGAGGGTAAAGTCCCGCCAAAGCTGCGATAATTTAAGATCTGATGCTGCGGCCAGCTGCTCCTTCCTTCGGCAGCCCAAGGCCAAACATCGCGCAGATGTTGTGCCGTCGGCGTGCGTTGACCGAGCGCTCGCAACAACGCGGGCTTATCCCCCAGCTTTTTGACAGGGCTTCTGCAACAAGTCTTGATGCGCCTGCGTCAGGTCTGGCGCGACGCTTGGGTCATGCACCTGCGAGCGTCAGCCGGGCCTGCACGAACTTGAACCGCCGCGCGATTCTGTGCCTGCGCAGCCTTCAGGTGCCAGCGCGGAAAATATCCGCTTCAGCGAACGACACCCTGTTTTTTCCTGCTTTTCTTGCAAGCATGCGGCCTCGCACGGCGGTATTCTTGCAGCAAGTGTCGGTTGACCCAGTTCAGCACATAGTCGCCGGCCCAACGTTTCAAATCTGCGCCGTGAACCCTTCGGGTGTGACCGATAAATGTGGAGCAGCCTAGGTGTAGCGCCATCCACGATGGCCGACAGGGGATATTGCCTCACCGCCCCGCAGCAATAGATGCGCGCCAACAATTTCTTGTGCAACGGGGTCTTTGCCGTCGATCGAGGCCGCCTCGGCTTCGCTCGGGGAAGCGCAGCAATATTCGGCAGCGCCAAGCACGCTTTCGGCGACATTGCCAAGCGCAACTGATAGACGCGGCTCTGGCGATCCAGTACTTCCGCTCATAACGACCGCCCGCCGGCGCAACGCGCCCTCTGATCCGCTCTTTAGGTCGAATTTGTGCGGCAAGCAACGCCCTTCCCGCCCTCGGCAAGCGCCATAATCCGCCACCGCCATCCGCGCACGCACGGGCATATTGGTTCCAGCCCCTCGCGGCTCTAATAGGTTCCTAAGCGCCGTGGCGGCAATCGCCCCGCCGCTTTTGTGCCGCCCGTGACGCAGGAATGTTCGGACGAGGCCCCCGGGGATCCGGCATTTTCATCCATCAAGCGCAGCGTCGACAGTCCGACACATTCGCGCTTTGTCGCCGACTCTATCGCCGCCTCTAGCAGACCGGCAGCACCCGCGCGTAACAACGATTCAGGCTGCGTGCCTGAGCCGCCAAGCTTGGCGCTCGATCATTGAGAGACAGACGCCGCACATTCCGATGTCGCGATAGCATCAAGGCTAGCCCAAAAGGCCCGATCCGGTCGACTCCCGCCAGCGGAGAGGTCGAAAAGGTGGCGTGTCATAGCCGTCGGGGCATTCCCCGCGAGCAGACCGCAGCCGCGTCGATGCGCCCGATGACGCACCGCGTGGGGCCGGGGATGTCAGGAGTCATAATCGGCCCAGTAATCGCCCTGCCTCGTCCAGGAGCAATATGTGACAGATACAGCTCCTGGCGATATCCGCATCAGCCTAACTGGTCGGCGGCGCGCTCTGGCGCCCAGCTTGTCGATGTTGTGCCCGCATATCGGGCGCGCAAAGCGCATCCGCAGACCAACGCCGGCAAATCCCACATCGCGCCGCCGCTCCGCCCGCATCTAAAATGCTGTGGTCAAAGGTATCCACGACATCCCGTCGGCCCGCCAAGGACACCCGCCGGACACAAGAACCAGCACCCCTTTCAGCAACAGTAAGAACAAATTATATCGGCGCACAACTATCCTTGGTATAGTCAATTTACAGCTTGCCTTATCCTGTAATTCATGACAATTTATATTTGCAATAATCATGTAACAATGCGGTTTTGTTTTGCGTTAGCACCATCGGGGGATGGAAATGACACATATTCAGTTACGAGATGTCGCTTTCTCACGGCAACCGCGCTTGGAACGCGCACATGGATACTGCGGCGGCATAACTCTGGCCAAACGCAACAACCTCGGGCTACAAGGCGATCACCACCTGGTTGACCCATCCTGTCCCAGATGCGCAGCGGTCAAGACGCCATCAATTATGTGCGCGAGAAGCGGGACTACCTCGAACTCTTCCGACGGCCTTGCTTCACGCAAAACCGGCAACCCGATGGACATCGCTTTTCCGGTGGAGGCTGAGTTCCAGTTTCAGATGCCCGCGGCGAGACCGGGCCTATAGCCGCCACGGCTGCACTTGTGTCGTACGTGGAGGTCCTAGTTGGAAAACCGCAGGCGGCATGCCCTGCTAGGTGTGCGGGGCGGCCCGTGTCCTGCCGACTGAACGTGGGTGACGAGGTGGTGATCACGACCTAGCGGCCACGGTCCACTAACCCACAAGGTGCCGTACTGGGGGCGGTCACGTTTGTGGCGATTAAACCAAGCGGCCGCCAGATGCTGCGGCGGGACTTGGGCGCGGGCATGTAATCAACTGCCCCCAATGCAGGCCAGCCAACAGCAGATGGAAAACCCGCAGGATCAAACAGGGCTTTGTCGAAGGCACAACGTGAACGCTGTCCTTTGGAAATGACCCGGCTTTCGACATCCAGCGGGCCCTATGAAAACCGTCAAGCTGATGGGGGTCTGACGATGATCCTGACCCGCACAGGCCATCCAGAAACTTGGGCGCGTATAACGCCCCCCGAAAGGAAGGCATAAGAAATGAAAAGCACTGGGACGCCGGACCACAGGGATGTGGCAACAACAGCAAACCAACGCTTGATGTCATCGCCAACAACATGCGCCCAACCTGCAACACCAACCGTTTTAAAAAGGCGGTCGTGCCGGGCGTTTCAAGGATC
>Ga0163217_1093101_pt1 | contig 10299 bp, 13 predicted proteins | sample SynspAceP_FD_185933 | JGI IMG/M metagenome (GOLD analysis project Ga0163217, IMG submission 185933) | Saline lake microbial communities from Ace Lake in Antarctica - Synechococcus sp. Ace-P (PacBio error correction) | ecosystem: Environmental > Aquatic > Non-marine Saline and Alkaline > Saline ...
TGTGTTTTAAATATTTAAGTATTCGGGGGGTTTTTTTTTTCCAAAAAAAGCGTGACCCAACTGGGGGAAAAAAAATAAAAGGCCAGCCCATAAACGGTCCCTGCCCTCGTAAATCTGGCATGGCGGGGCCCCTCTTAGTGGGTGTGCTCGGTGCCGTTGTCTCCAATATAGGTTTCCCCTTCGCCGATTTAGTTCTCCAATCAGGTTTTTTTTTTTCCCTCCGTTTTCGCTGGCATACGCAAAGTTTCGTTCGTGGCGTGCGTCAATGGATTGCGGCCTGAACCTTGAACATGCCCCAGCATAATAAGCCCTGTGGTTGAACGCAGCCCTGCAAGTGTTGAATTTACGCTAACGTCCGCTGCCTAATCTGGGTTGAGAAAAGAAAGCCTGCTTGCACCAGACGTGGACGCCCAACGTCCCGTTAAGACATGCTTGACACGACCTATTTGACCGCATAGACCTCGTCTTGCGCAGTTCCACCTTCAGTTCGAACACAATCAACGGTCGTAGAAATTTGGCGGCGCCCAGAACTGGCTGCCGCCATTCTCGCCCCTCAGTCCCTTGCTCAGCGCATTAAATGCTGAAGGTCCACCGATTCATCGTGGATACGGCCCGTGGCGATCATGATCAATACGCCTAGCCCCGTCTAACTGGCGCCCTAGCATTTCTAGCGAGTGGTCCGAGAACACATATCCTGCCGCCTCCAATTGCCGCCCTCCCAAGTGTGAATCGACACGTTGCAATGATCTGAGCACGGTCAAAACGATCCGCCTCTGTTGGGATCATAATGCCCGCTCAAGGGTCGTCGGTTTTGTTTCGTCTTCTGTACTCCGACGCCCTGATGATGAATGGTGGTAACCACAAGGCGCGATAACGCAAAGGATCGACTACCCTGCCATCATGCGGCCGCAGAATATCCTGTGGGCAAGCTTGCTGCACGGCCTGAATTGAAAATTGCCGATATCTCTCGCCCCAAAAAGATGCCGCGCATTCAGGTATAACCGCGTAACCAAGGCCCTGCATTAGTCAGTCCCGAGCAAAATGCAAAAAACGCTGGCAGTTCCGCGTAGTAAACGACATAATGTCGCCCAGCGGTGTGGCAGGACCAAATTTCCCGTCCAGGCCGCCAAAACTCTAGCCGGTTAATTCACCGTCCCCCGCGGCCAGATGGCGAATGAACGATCGGGGCAACGCATGTCACGGCAAAGTGGCGCAACACGATCTCTAGCGCAAAAAGCGCCCCTGCTAATCGGTGCGTTAAAGCTGGCCCGATACAGCTTGCCGCCACATGGCGCAGCACCAGCAGGTTCGCGCCCGGTGATTGTGGGCCTAGCTCGGCGTTGATTCCGACGATAACCAATCGTCGCGGATCACGCAGCTAAGGTGAACTTAACCGGCCTTCGCGCCCCGACGGACCCGCCGGTGCTGAGCGTGTATCAGCGAGCCAAGACTCGACGTTCGATCCTGCCGCGTTTCCACTCGTCCCTTCGGTGTATAGTGCGCCTCGAGGATCGCATCGCCGTATATCATCTTTGCGCGCGCGAGCGTCTGCGGTGATAATTATGTACAGGAATATGCGCCCACAGGTAAAGCTCCGCGATCGTGGGAAATTAAAACGACCCAATACCATTCGAGGCTGCCAAGTTAATATGCTGTGCAATAATGCTGGTACATCTTCGGTGCCTATATAAGAAGCGCCTGTAATCGCGTTTGATCCCTTTGCTGAAATAAATAGCGCGCAAAACCGTCGCGCAATATTAACCGATCACCAGCGCGATAATTAATACCAATGTTAACCTTGCCTCGGACTCCCTTTCACGCAGTCAGGATCGCCTTCACCTAAGAAACAGTCCGCATGGCTGCACAGCGGTGTATTATATGCTTGGTTGCAGAAAAGGGGTCGCGGGTTTCAAAATAGGCATGGCGGCTATGTTTGCTGGTCAGGGTTTCCTTCCATGTCTAGACAGAGCTGCCTGCTTAATAACACTGCCTCAAGTACGAGGCTCTTACCCTGGCGAATTCCTTCGCCTCAAAATGCTCGCGTGCAGGCGAGGGCGCGGGCGGCGTCGGTGTTTCTTTGTTTGTTTCTCTTCTGTTCCATCTATATCTCGCGACCTCGTCCACAGACCGTTCGGGGCCGACAGCGGCGTGCACCGGTCGACAAAAGTTCATCTCTTTGGACACGGCCCTTGGACAACACGTCCAGTCGTGTGCGCCTCAACGGCCAACTGCGGCGAGTGGGTGACAACAAGCACCTGAACCCGCCCTGCGACAGCGGCCGCCAGACGCCGCGCCCACTGCATCGGCTGATTGGCAATCCGCAACACCCGAACGGTCGATTTCGGTCCAAAGACATCGTCAAGAGCCTGTTTTGCCCCTTGGCCATGACAAACCTTGAGCGCGAGCCATGAAAGCTGGCTTGTTAGTTCCCCGCTCCGATTGCGATCCTTTGCCCAAAGGTCTCTGTCAGGGCGCTGCCGGGGGTTGGGTGGCAACGGGGAAGGATATCCGGCGTCACGTCCGCTTGCTCTGGCCGTCTGTTGTGGTTTCGGTTGTTGGATCTGGTCGCAAAACCGCGTCGTGTTCCATTTTAAGCGGGGCAAGCTCAGCGGGCGACGGCCTTGTCCCAGCTTGCCTGCATTCCTTTTTGACGTGCATCGGTCAGTGCGTCAGCGGCGGCGTCAATAGGCGGCTTGGGGCGAATCAGCGCACGGTTTCTCGAGACCCGGCCTGTGGCGCCTCGCCGCGTCTAGCGCCATCCAGCTTGCCGCGCAGCGTGTCGCAAAGCAGCCAGCTCATCGGCCTGGTACCTCGGCTTGCCGGGCCATAGCCGCGGATGCGAACAGTCGTTCTGCGGCTCCTCGAGCTCGATCGGGTTGAAACGACATGGTGTCGATCGCGGCGACCAACGTCCTCCGGTCGCTCGTCAGGTCGACCATGCGCACCGTGACGCGCGGCCATCGGGCCATCGTAGCGCGGCCGTCGGCTTTTGTGGGCGACGCGCGTCAAGCCAGCGCAAGGGCGTCGCCCAACCTGGGTCTCTGCGCCGCCCTGGTCCCTCATGCTCGTAAGCGTTGACACACATCGCTGCGGATCTTTTCGGCGCTTTGCATCAGCAAACGACGGCGGGCGCATCCAGCTGTTCTCCTCGCCGCCTTGCGGGTCTGCAGCTTGGTCACAGCTCTGCGACGGCAATGGCGCAGGTATTCTGCTTCGCTGCATGGCTTCGCGGTCGGCAAGCGGCGCCTGTTTTCCGCCGCCTTAACGTGCCGCAGCGAGGGGACCCATGCCTGACGCACCCTGGCCCGCAGCGGCAACCGTCCCGCGAATTCATCCAGAAGTGGCGCGGTAGCCCCCTTTTGGGTCAGAGAAAGCCCGGCGGTCGTCAGCTGGCCGTGCAGCTTCTACCCAACGTCCTCGGACAGCGGCGCGCAGCGACCGTCGGCGCCGAACAGCGCCGATCGTTGACCCACGCCCGTCTTTGGCGTCCGTCAGAGCCGTTGATCCGGCGCAGGATCAACTTCGCTCCCCCCCGTGCAGTCCGGCCTCTTCCAGTACCAGGCATGGGGCCGCCGTGCCCCTCTGGCAAGATCGAACCACGCTGTCAAAAACCTCGCCGCTGAGACCGCCCTGACGCACCAGATCAGCACGTCACGCCAGCCCAGCACAAATCCCAGAACTATCAAAGCAGGATCGATTTGGCCCGCGCCTGTTTCGCCGGTCAAGAACGTTCAAAACAAGCCGGCGAAACGCAATACTCCAAGCCGTCGAATGAAATAAGCATATTCGAAATATCCTACGGCGCGTAGCATGGGTCACTATCCGTGGGCGTAAAAAGGCGCGTGGTCAGATCCATTTCGCCCTTAAATACGTTTGGCGGTAATGCGCGGTCAGCAGTTGTCCCCAAGGGTACTTCATTTCAAGCCCTTGAACCGGTCAACAACTTATAGCTGGCGGCGTACCACTCGTCGACTGGTAGTTGGTGGCCCAAATGGCCCCGGACAAGTCTGTGCCTTTCGTCGTCAGGCCCAAAAGCGAGAGATAGGCTCGACCCCAAGCGATGTCAGCGCTTCGGCTGGTGTGGGTTGGTGGTCTGGAAATCTCGACGACCAACGCGGAACCGGTTGATCGACGCGGTGTAATGCTCGCGGCGCAGATAAATAAGCGCCCGACTTCCATTTCCTTGCCGCCAGATGGTCGAAGGCAAGACGAACTTAAGCAACCGCAGACCGCGCAATATCTCGCTGTCAGGGTAAATCCTCCTATCACGCGGCGCAACGCCTTGCAAGCGCCTGGAAAGTTTCAGGTCCCTGATCGCGGCCGACCTTCGTCCGATCTGTCATAATAGCTTGAGCGCCAAAGCCGAGATAGCTGGCAATAAGCACGCCGTCATCGTCATCGGGGAAGAAACGATATAGCGCTGCGCGCAAGACCGGCTGGCTGGGGTAGTCCCCTGATCGATGGAAGGCCAAAAGCCTGCCAATGATACAGCGCGCGTTTGGCCCATTCGGAATAGGGATATCAGGCGCTCGATTTCCGGAGAAATACTCAGCGGCTTCGGCGGGCGTTTGCGGTTGAGTTCGAATTCGCCCGCGTTCAAAAAATCTGTTCGGCCGAATGGTTTTCAAGCCGGGAATTTCCGAGGGTTGAAGAAGCTGTTGGGTCGTATCCGACCCGTAATCCTGAAGCACCACCGCACGCGCCAAGAACGCCCCGCCAAAGCAGCCGCGACCGACCACCCGCTTGGTCGACATCGTAACCGTCATGCGTTTCACCCTCAGCTTTAAAACTGCTGCGTCACGTTTCACGATACGCCCTTGTGGCCGTGACTAGCACAAGGTTTCGCCGCAACAAAACGACCATTTCGGGCAGTCCCCCGCAAGGCCTGTCGACCGCCAAATCGTAAACAAAGGATTACCCAAGGCACCAACCGGAAGTTTCAACCGGTCAGTTAATGGCCCTGCCTGCAATCAACCGCGATCACGATTTCAGGCACGGCGGGAATTTCATCCCACTCAGGCCAAAGCCCGGCAGACGCGACGCCACTCTGTGCGCGCATTCGACCCATATCGCACCGCGGCCGGGGGGTCGCGAACAGCGCGCGCAGCAGCGTGTTGGTCAGGCGCTATGGCCCCGCGCGAAACACCGTATACGTGTCCAATAAGCGGCGCACCTGCCAGCGCCTAGATCGCCCAAGGCATCCAAGCACTGTGGCGTACAGGTTCGTCCGATGGCGCGACCGCCCGGCTGAGGACTTGTCCGCCGTCAAATACGACCGCGGTTCTCGCCGGCGTTGCGCCCAAGGCCAGACCCTTGGCTTGCATCGCATCCGACTATCCGCCTGACGCAGAAGGTACGGCTGTCGCACAAGTTCAACGCGCGAAAGCTGCGTTTGTCATCACCAGCGACTTTTCCTGATGTCCCCGATGCGCGGTCTGCAAAACGATGGACAAAGTCGAGGTCTCAGTGTGTTCCGCAGGCGAGATGGTGGCCGATGCTTTCGCCGTCGGTCACAGTGACGGTCCTTGAGCACGCTCAAATGCCCGGTCAGGGGCCGCCAGCATGCGCACACTCCCGCGCTGCAATGATACCGACGCACGAACGGCGCGCAGACCCGTCAAGATCGGCACTTCGGGGCGTCGATCTCGATTAATGCGTTGTGGATACCGCAAACCGGCCACGCCGCCATCAGGTGCTCCACAGTAGAGACCTGCAGCCCGTTTCGCATTCTCAAGCTTGGGTTGCAAAAAGCGGCGAACGTTGCACCGCATCCCAACGCGCAGGGATCAAACGAAGCACCACATCAACGTCGCTGCGTGAGAACCAGATACCGTGATGCGCACAGCAAGGCGGATGGTCCACAGTTGCGGGACGACCCGAAGAAAGGCCGGGCCGCTAAGCGATCCGCTGTCCTTGATGGTTGCTGCACGTAAATACTCACTGTCCAAAAGACTCATCTGTCCAAGTTTGAACTCTGTCCTATCTGGCCGTTCCGAATGCTCATTCAATGAATTACTACCGTCTGAAACATGGACCCTGTCAACGAATTAAAGGGTAACTATCCGCTCATTCACGGTAAGCGACTGATTTTAATAGAAACTAAGAAATCGGCAAGTCGCATGTCTGGCAAAGCGTGAAGACTGAAGCGCGGTTTTTTAACAAATATTAAGCAACACTTGGCTGCACCGCAGCATCCCCTGAAGTTGTAACCGCTAACGAAAAAAGACCACCCCGAAGGGTGGCCTTTAGCCATCGAGGACGGTTCTGCCGTTCTTATTCGCTGACGAACGCAGGAACGCGGGGAACTCCGATCCGCTCTTGATCTTCGTCTGCAGATCGCGCGGCTGTGCGCGGCAGAAGGACGCCGCGGGCTGGAACCGGCGCTGCTGGCGTGCGGGGCGCTGCCGCTGGGTTTCCCGCCTCAACCGTGCCGGTCATGCGGTTTGATCCAACGAATTGATCCCGAAACGCTTTTCGCCTCCTGTCGGTCCGCGGCAGGTTGCTGACGCTGCTGCTGGGGCTGTGCTGAAGGCTGGGCGGTTGCGGTTGTTGCTGCTGGGTTGCGACGCTTTCTGACGCGTTTTTCTCGCGCGCAGGCGGGCCAAAGCTCGGCGATGGGGTTGCCGCGTGCAGACGCGCGTGGCGCGACAAATGCCCTTCTTGCTGTTGCGCCGGGTCGACATCACCTCTCGTGCGCGGCCTGAAAAAGACGTAACCTCGGACCGGTAAGCAGGGGGGGAAGATAAATCGGCGTTGGACCGCGTTGGTCTTCGGAGCGCGTTGTCAGAGAAGACCCACCGTGCTGGAAGAATGGTCTCCTGGGAAACAGACTGCTGCCTCGGCTCGTTCTTCGTATTCCGCTTGGGCAGCAAGTGGTGCAGGCCGCTCGGTGGCTGGGGCTTGTCAACCTCAAGCGTTTTCTGGCTGGCAACGGCCTGCGACATTCGAACGGCGTGGCACAGGCATTTCTGTGTCAACGTCAACCCGGCAATCGATACCTGGTCGCGACAACGCTCACGCGCATAAACGCCACCCAGTTCAGTGTCGAAGCGTGGACCCCAACGATAATAGCCGTCTGGGTCGACTTCTCGCGGATGCGGTACGCCGCCTCGTCCAGTTCGAACAAGGTCAGGGTGTGCCCGCCGGTGATGTTGATCAGAACGCCCTTGGCAACCGCGCAGGCTGGATTTTCGTCGCAGCAAGCGGTGTCGCGATGGCCTTCGTCGGCAGCTGGATGGCGCGATCTTCGCCCTCCGGGCCTGCAGGTACCCATCAAATCGCCTTGCCCATTTCAGTCCATCACAGCGCGAACGTCAGGCAAGTCGAGGTATTCAGGCCGGGACGGACCATCAGGTCCTGTAACGCCTTTGACCTTGATACGCAACGTCAATCTGCAAGCGGAATGCTTCGGAAAGGTGGTTTTAATTCGCCAACGGAACAGGTTCTGGTGGAAATGATGTCAGTGTGTCGACAACTTTTTGCAGCGCCTCGATGCCGTCCCTCGGCTTGACGCATCCGCTGATCCCTCGAACTGGAACGTTGGTCATACGAAAAAAAACGCCACGTCAGGACACCCAAGCTCGCGTGGCGGCTTTGGGCGATAATTTGGCGCAGCCCTGTCCCGGGGCCCCCACCCATACTGCCGTTGATAAAGCAAATGTGTGCGCCGGCCCAGGTGATCTACAAACGTTCAATGCTTTCTTCCGCAGCAGCAAGCACCGACCGACGCCCGTGCCCAAAGCAACCGCAGACCTGCGGTAACTTTTGAATGCCCAGCTGAAACGCGTTCTCCGCCTTTGAGCTTGCTGCAAACGCCTTGCGCGTCCTGTTGGCAACCACGAAATCAACACCGTCGAGTTCTTTTCGATCATGTTGTTTCACGGCGTTGCGCCTGCCGGCCGCCACACCAAACACTGTGAATCCGGGTTTCAGGTCCGCCCTGTCCCGGCATGAAAAGATTGAGGGTCATAAGCCCGTCGCCTGTATTGTTTAGCTCGCTTACGGAGCATTTTTTGTGCAATCCCCTTGTTGTATAGGAATAACGCCCTTGCGTCACCTAGAAAACACATTTTGAACACATTATAATGGGCCCGTTTTTTTGCGCGGTTTTTCTCATGATTTCGACGCGCGCGAAGACACCGCAAATCTGGGTTTAACATTGGGTCCGCGGAACCACTTGACAGCGCGCTTCAAAACGATTCGGGCCGGATATCGTCCGGCGGAATGTCGAAAGTCCCACACCACTCGTCCTGCGGGTGCGCGGCGAAATAAACGCGAGCCCCCACGGCAGAGGCCAAAACCAGGGTCCGGTTTGCAAGCCTGTGCAGGCCGTGGACGCGCAACGGGCGGCCCAAACGACCTGTTGGCCCCAAGATCTTGCTGGCGCAGCCCATCAGGCCCGAATTGACTACCCCTACCCGTCAGCACGATCTTCTGCCTTGGAGTGATCAAATCCCGCGGCATCCAGAACGGGCCGCGGACCTCTCGAGAAGAATTCTTCGACACGCGGCCGCAATAATGCCGATCAGCTCTGCGCGGCTGACGGTACGGCGGTCGTGTTCATAGTCACCGGTATCCCCCGAATCGATCAATCTCGCGTCCATCGCATGCCTGTCGCATGCCACCCCAACCTAATAAGAACGTCTTGATCCGCTCGGCGTGGCCGTCGGCACCTGCAAATCCCTTAGAGATATCAGAGTGAGTGGTCCGCCGCCCATACGGACGCTATCGCAAAAATCAATGAGTTTGCGGATAAAGATCGACACAGAGGTCGATACCGCCGCCCAAATCGATGAGGCCCACCTCTTGTTCGTCTTTCGACCAGCGAATGAAAATCCCAGAAACATAGCCAAGAGGACGCGATACTTGCCAATCAAGTCACAGCGTTTGATGCAATGGGGCAAGGGTGTTTTGAAATCCGCAGCGCATCGCGGTAGCATATGCATGTCGACCGACAGCGTTTGCCCAATGTCGCGCGGATCGACAGACCCGACGGTTTATCCAGGGCAAAGTTCACGGGCTGCGCGTGCAGACCTCCGCGGCCTTCCGCCTATTCCGGGACATCGCAAATGTGAGCCAGAACCTGCGCGACGTCCTGCTCGGCGATACGACTTGCCCTTCCATTCAAAGCGTGGCCGTCCAGACCATGAGCTGCGTCGCTTCGGCCCCCGAGAAAACGGCCGATCACGTGATCCACGCGGATGTTCGCCATTTTCTGAGCAGCCTGCAGCGCGTGCGCCGGCGCGTTCTGTTTCCTGCAATGGCGCAAAATTTCGCCAAAAGCGGACCCGCGCGGACCGTGTGGTTGCAGGCGCCGATCAACACAAAGCCCGACGCCCCCGCAAGCGAACCGATTTCACGCCTCTTCGGACATGCGGCCCGTGCCGTCAACGCAAAAGACAAGGCAGGCAATCTTAGAGCTCCACATCCAGAATAGCCCCACGCCGCGTTGCATCGCAAGCTTAACCGCAATGTGCGCATGGATCGCTGACTATCGTAATAGGTCCATCATGTTTTCAACTGTCCCGAAATCTGCTGATGCCCACAAATTCTTGTGCGGTGGCTTCTTGCTCATTTGCACGGTGGCCGCTGCGCCAACCGCATATCTACCCGCGCCACATCGCGGCTTTAGCACCTCTTCCGGCGCCTTCCAGCGCGATCACCCGCTCCAACGCCTGAACGGCCTGTGTTTCGGCAAGCAAGATACGCTGCCTCACGGTCCAAGAACGACGTCCAACGACGTTTTCTCCCCATGCGCACCACCACCCGCAGCCGCTCCCCACGGAGCCGCCGTGCGATCATTCATAGCGCTTCGCCCACGGCGTAATGTTCGCAGCCTTCACCCACACCAGCGGAAGTCCGTACGCTCCGCCCGTGCGCGATCGTGCCCAAATGGTGCTGCCCCTCGGCGTCGATCAGCGACAGCCCGTCCTGACGCGCAAACAGCGACCGGGCACCCGCGGCTGCACGATACTTGCAAACACCGCGGCTTGACCCGAAAGCGACGCCTGTTACGCCGGGAAAGATTGGGATCGCGTCCGCGCAGCGCTGGAAAGATCCAATCGAACGAGGCTGGTCGGAAATTCACAGGCAACCGGTGGCGCGGGGGGGGGAAAAAAAAAGGGGGGACCCATCGGCGGCCAAGGTCCTCTACGCCGTCGATTGCCATCAGCTTGACCATGAATTCCGGGCCGCTGCTGGATGCTGGGCGCGCGTTTGCGTAGATAATCGAAAAGCTGTCAGCGCACTGCTTCGTCGCGAGTAAATTGTCCCCGCCGTCATCGCAGACAAACGGCACCC
>Ga0163217_1113427_pt1 | contig 10299 bp, 17 predicted proteins | sample SynspAceP_FD_185933 | JGI IMG/M metagenome (GOLD analysis project Ga0163217, IMG submission 185933) | Saline lake microbial communities from Ace Lake in Antarctica - Synechococcus sp. Ace-P (PacBio error correction) | ecosystem: Environmental > Aquatic > Non-marine Saline and Alkaline > Saline ...
AAAGAGAGAGATCCCTGGAGCACATGCGTCACATGTTCGCCTTGACCTCGTCGTCAGGGCACATCTGTGCACGGAGGCTTATGAAGTGATGCGCTTCCAGTGGCCCCGCGCGGCAAACCGGGGGAAGGATGCGGGAGTAACAAGCCGAACGGCAGGTCAAGCGCTTAGCCATGGCGAGATTCCAGCACGCGCGGGTTGCGCAGCGTGAATCATCCCGCCGGGGGGGCCTTGACCCTTGCCCTGAGAAGCGCCCCAAATCCCACTGAACCCTGCAATGGGTCGTTCGCCCAGGGACACCGGCGCATTCCCGCGATGGCTTCCGTCCGCCCACGCCAAGCGCGGCATACGCCGGCCAGCGTGGTGACAGCGCGGCGGTGTTTTGGGGCAATGCTGGGGAACTCCCCCCTGGTTTTGATTCGCCTGGCCGGCGGCGGTGCCTTGTGGGATCCCGTATGATGGGGTCGTTTGGGGGTGGCGGGCGTGGCATTTGCTGGCTGAAGCCTGCCAGCGGCAAGGCGCGCCCTGCGGCGTCGCCATCCATGAGGCGGCATTCGCTGCTTGCTGAAAGTGCATTGACCGCCGATCGAGCGGGTGTTGAAATGCTGGCCTGCCTGCGGGCCGCCTCAACGGATGGCAGCACGAATTCGAACCGCCGCCCGCAGTTGGCAGCCAAAGATTTGCGCGCTGAGCCGGGTGCTGCAGGCGTATCGCCGCGAACACTGCCTATGGCACTCCAGAGGCGGCGGGATGACAAGGCATGCTCGGGCGGCTGTGGGATTGTCGGGATTTTTGATGTGGCCACGAGCTGAGCAAGGACGGGCGCGCGGGAAGTTGAGCCAGTTTGTGCGCCGGAGCCCGTGACAGGCTCGAAGCCGCGCCCCGAGCAACGCTGGGGGAGCCGGGGCCGCCTGATGCGGGGCCATGGCCCCTGGCCTACTCGATTGCCACCGGGTGGCAGGCGACCATGGTGCTGGCGGCCTGTTGATTTGGGCCTGCCCCATTCCGGTGGAGGCCGTTGGCCAGCCTGGATTTGAAACGGCGCTACCGATTGCGTGTGAAAGGCGCGCGTGGTGGGCTGCGCGGATTCTCGCTCACGCTGGATCTGCCTGGAGGAGCCAACCGCCGCAGCGATGTGACCTGCGCCAGCGAATCAGGAGGCCGATGATCCGACGTGAAGCAGCAGTGCTCAAGGTGTGGTGTTTGCCGGGCCCGGAGGGGCCGTCAGCAATCCGCGGAGTCTGTCATTTCACGAGTGGGGGGTGGATGCGTTGTCGTGTGGTGGGGCGCGGCTGATGCTGCTTTCCGGCGTTGATCGGCGATTGGTTTTGCCGCTGCGGCAGGCATGTTCGGTGACAGGCCACGGCTCTGCTTGCAGCTCCTCGGTGCTGGGCGCCCCGCGTCTCGCATCCTTTGGCAGGTGGGCGGGTTTGCCGCTGGATTGACCGCCCAGGGTCTGGATGATAAGCCGCTGGGCCGAAGTTTTGGCGCCTCCCGCCGATGGTGCGGCTGCGTGGGGAGGCCTGGGCCCGCAGTGGACGACGTCCAATCTGCTGCGCCTCTGGTTGCGGCAGAACCACCGTTGGCTTGAAGCGCCATCAGCCCGATGGGCCGTTTGAGAAGGTGCTGCTGCAGCAAGCCGATGGATGACGCCAGCGAGAGGATCTGCCTTCCCGGCCGAGGAGCTTCGGGCTGCTGGGGCCTGGAGGTGTTCACCCAGGCGGCCCGATGAAGAAGGCCCAGCGGCCTGGTGATCGTGGTTGCACGCCTGATCAGCGAGGGTTGCGCGCGAATCTGGTGCGAACACGAGCAGCCTGGGTGCGCGAAACAGCTGAGCCAGCGCTGGCCTGCGGCGCGATCGTCAACGAGCCTCCCTGGGACCGATCCGGCTGAAGATGGGCTCCGGCTCCCGAGGCACGAGCGCACAAACCCGGTACGACGATGGCGGCCTGCCCGGCGCACAGGCTGCCTGCGCAGGCGCGCGAATGGCGTGAACCACTGCCTGGGTATGAGCATGGCGAGCTGCATGGATCGCAATGAAACGGCAACGCCATGCTGACAGACAGGTCGAGTGTTGATCGCGACGTTCCTCCCTCTCTTGCGCGTGGCGGCACTGCTGGCCAAGCAACACTCGGTGGTCGACGCCTTTGGGGGTGAGCTGCTGACTTCGGCTTCGTCCGCGCCGCCTGCTCGGCAATGGGCCCCAGCTCTGGCCACGCGCTCACCCCCGGGTTGGCTGTGGCTGACGATCGCATCGGCTAGCCTGCTGAGCCGGTGGTCTGGTCTGCCTGGAGGTGGGGAGCCTTGGTCGCTTTCCGGCCTGCCTGGGACGCCTGCGTGCGCTTCTACCTGCGCTCCACCTGCTTAAGTATTTGCTGAGGCATTGGCATCCTGGCGGCAGGGTCCAACGGACTGCGCCTGGCGGCAGCCAAGGCCAATGAGAAAGCGTTGCCTGAGTGTCCCCAGAGGCTCGGCTGACACGCCAGGCCTGTGGCCGTGCTGTTGAATCGATTCTGGGGCCAGTGTGCCTGTTTGTTTTGATCCCGGGTGGCTGGAAGGGCGGTCTGAGCGCTGGCCCTGCTGCTTGGTGTAGCTGGTCCGCGCTGGCTTATCCCTGCTCGCCAGGGGGGCGACGTCGCTCGCAATTGGCTTTGGAAGCTTCGCCGAAGAGGTATGGAGGCCCCTGGTGCCATCGCCCTGCCTGTTATCCGCTGCTGCGCTATGCCCCGCTGGTGTTTGTGTGCTGCGTTTCTGGTTTCGCATGCGGTGTGCTCGCTTGACCAGACAGCTGAGCTTGGCCTGGCGCAGTTGGTTTGGCGGGTTCTGCTGGCTGGACGTCGGCATGGTGGTGCGGGCGCCAGGCGGGCTGGGGTGTGTTCGAGCGGTGCAATGTTTGTTGCGTCCTTGGTCCTTGGAGATCCCTGAGGCAATGCTGCGGTTGCTCATTAAGGCTGCTTGGTTCACCTGGGACGTGTTGGGGCCCTGAGTCCTGGCTCGATGACGCCCTGGTGGCACCGCTGGCGCGCGGGATCAGCCCGGGCGCACAGCTCATGGGGCCCCAGCGGCCCAACGGCTTAAGTCGTAAAAATTCGCAACTGCCCTACTATTGAGAACGCAAGGGTTGTGTTACGGTTGCCCGTACATCCTCAGCGCGAACCATTGCAGGCCCTGAATTGCGCACAAGCCTGCATGCAGGCAGAGGCTCACGCCCCAGCGCAGAGTCTAGCCGTCAAACGCATATCGGGAAGGTAGTCCTCGCGCTGAGGAGGTGCCAGGCTGCTGGGGGAGAAAGAGAAAGGGTGTGCTAGGTTTATCGACCCTGCGCCTGCTCAGCGCGATGGAGCTGTTGCGGGAGCTGGAACTGCGAAGGGGCGTCGCTTTGAGTTGTTCAGTGACACCCACGGACACACCATCTTGTAATGCATGTTGCGGCCGCACCAGGAATTCGAGAGTGCCCCGTGCTTCCGCGGCGAGCAGGACGAGCGCCAGGGATTTGCCTGATCGAAATGCGTTCTCATGTAAGGGCCTTTGCGCAACCTGCAGGACAGAGGCGAGTCGGCGCCCATCCAGCTTTCTAGTAGGCGATTGCGCCGACTTAGCAGCCCTGAAGACGCTGGAGTGCGAGCGACCGGAGCTTGTGGGCGCTATGGCGATGGATTTGGTCCGCCCAGTGGGACGGTGAGAGCGGCAGCAGCTGTGCGATCACCAGATTAGGATCATGGCGTTGAGGTTTGTGGATGGGGTCGCTTTGAAACTCGCTGCAGTCCTCGTTGGCCCAGGTGGCGGATCGCAAGATCGGGGGCTCAAGACCAGGTTATTTGCAACTAAGATTGATATTGAACCATTTGCAAGAAAGCCGGTCGATACTGTTTTAGATTGCGAGTCCATCGCAAATAACCGACCGTGGCTTTTCGCTTTTTGCTGACACGCCAGCCGTTCGTACGATGCCGTCGGCGACGGTGCTGCTGGAGCAGCAGCGCTCCGTCCTGGTGGTTCATGCATGAAGTGCTCGAAGGCTGGCAGGGTGTTTTTTGCCCTTGAGCAACGAGGGCATGACCTCTGCCTTCTCTCGGCCGGTTGACTGTATGCCACGATCGCCTCCTGCAGTACAAGGGTCTGCGTCGGAAGCATCAGCTCTCTGTTTCCGAGCGATTCCCCGAAGCTCTCAGCGGTGAGGCTTTGATCCTGAAATGGTGGACGTTGCACACTGCGTGCGGACCGCATCGGCAGCGTGAGCAACGTCCATGCTTGCTTGGCCTGCTGGTCAGGCGGCTGGGCGCGCTGCGGTTCCTGGTGCGACGCTGCCTTCCGCTCAACCATGGAGCCGAAATCGGAATTGATCCGGACTACCCGGGTCACACGACCCGTTGATCTCCAGATACGTCAGGCACGCTGCATCCCAGCCCGCGAAGCGGTGTGCGACTGGCTCCGCGCCTGGTTGGAATGGCCCGCTTGAAGCGACCATGAGATTGATACAAGGCTGATGCAGAGCGCTCCCCCTCGGCCTTCACAATAAGTCCGCAGCTTAGGTGGACGGACTCTGCAGCGAAATGGGCCGGATCCATGCCCGCAACAAAGAATCGGCATGGATTGGGCTGTATGCCGCCAAGGGCTGCTTGCTCGCCTAGAAGCGGACAGAGCAGCTCCGCAACGTCTCAGGCGACTGGTCAGGCCATTGCACGCACGCTAAACACAACCCAATTCGACCCGCTCGGATTGAGTTCCTGTTTGGAACTCCCGGCGCAGCCCAAGGCGGAGCTCAGCTGCCATGCTGGGGTGAAACTACCGCGACAGTTCGCCGTCGAGGTAGCAGCAGGGCCCGGATGCTTCGCACAGCCGAAGCCGTACGAGCAGGTGATGCCGACTTCGGCCTGGCGCCGTTTGCTGTTCGATCAACGGGTCAAGAAAGGTGTGCGCCGTCGGAAGTTCCGGCCAGCGATAAAGCTTGCATCAAGGGAGGTGTGACTGCTGTTTCAATCTGAGAATACAGCGGCGGAAGCTCTTCGGAGGCTGGTACCAGTTTGGCGGGGCTGTCGATGGCATGGGGGCGAACAGGCTGACCGCGACACCATAATCGGCAAAGATGCGGTGTCGCGTTCCTGATCTGATTCCTGCTTAGAAGTTAGAAGCGAGAAACGCGGAATTCCGCTCGGCGAACCAGATGGCCAGGGCACCAGTAAGGCCGACTGGATTCGAGTTCCATGCTCAGGTGCTGCGCTGGCAAGCCCATCGAGCAAGGAGGCTTCTCGAGGGTGCGAGACGGCTCTTCCCGTCCCAGAGGCTTTGGACGCTTGTATGACATCGAAAAGTGAGTGTGTCTGCATTGACAATCAGATAGGAGGACGACCCACCAGGTTGATCGGCTTCTGCTGTGTAGTCCCCAGTTGTGTCAGTCTGGACAAGGGGGGTGTGAGGTCGCCAGGGTCGGAGTGTCAGGCACGTCCCAGACCTCAACATCATGCATTAGCCCTCCTGGCGACTGACACCCTCAGTGGTGGACGGCTCATCGCCGGCAATTCGAGAAGGGTGCACCATAGCCCTTGCGCACAAGCCGGGAATCAGCCTGCGTAACGCTAAAGTGGCTCTCCAGGTTTGAGCAGGGCGATAGCGAACTGGGGTGATCGACGGAGTGTTTCGAGCAGCGGGGACGCTCGATCCGCAGAAATCACAGGCTGTAGACCTGCGGCACAGCGCTGCAAGCTCCCGCAGCAAATCGCCAGGGTCTCATTTGGCGCCCTCTCACAGTTGGTCGGCTTCAATGAAGGCTGGCTGGGACGCCTGAAGAACCTTGACGCCCAACGTCTTGTTCGTAGCGCTACAAGTTGGGAGGCCCGGGGAACGATGATCTGTCGACATCAAACAGCTGGCCAGGTTTGAGCGGGTGGCACGCATCAGCGCAGGGACCGCTCAAAAGGCTGTCTCGAGGTGCAGGCTACGAGAAGGTAATGTCGCGATCCGACCGACGCCATCACGCCTGGCTAACGTCGAAGTGCGGCTTGATGAGCAGAGGAGACGGACTTGGATTCTGGCCCGTGCGGTCGGTCTGGTTTCTTGAGGGGATCGACCTGTAGGCGGATCCTCTCAGACAACGGCCTCCTCCATGTCTGGAGACTGGCGAAAGCCTGCGCGCCTTGGATCTCAAGCCCATCCGCACAAGCTACACCGCAACACGGAAAGGCCGAACGGTTCATCAAACCATCCTGGCGGAATGGGCTTACGTGATCGCCTACCAAACATCGGATGAACGCACGGGTACCGATATTGGGATCTATACGGCAGGCAGGTGCACATGCTCGTGGCCTCAGGCCGCCTCAGCTGCTCGCGCTGCTGCTCGCTGATGACATGGTGAGAAGCAAATCATGCGATCTTGCGTGTGCCCCTTGACAGCGGGCGATCGCCGGCAGCTCCAAGACTGGAGCGAGATGGTGCTTCGCATGCTCCGCGGATCGCACCCAAATACGGTGAATAACAAGGCGGAGAAACCAGCGCTAAGCAAGGTGGATGGGTATGACAGTGAACATCGCTCTTCGGTGGGGTGATATGGCTGGATGTCTTCACGTCTCAAGCTAAGAGTGAAGCATCAAATAGGATTGCGATTGATCGTGGAACGTATGACAAGATACACAGGCGAAAGGCAGCGACTCAGCGGCTTAGCAGACTTGCTCCAGAGTGTTGAGGAGGCACTGGTTTCCATAACATCATTCTGTATTCCTGGTCATGGCGCGGGCAATCCTCCAGGTCGGGCTGGAGCGAGAGGATTCGACAACGTTCCAATGCACCAGTTTCGCGGAGGCGGTGAGACTGGTGTGTGCCTGAGATCGTTGCGATCGGTCTCTTGAGCTCTGTAAATTGAACCATCAATAGGAGGCTCTACTTGGTCTTGACCTGATTGTCCAGACGTTGACGTCAACGTTTCTGAAAATGTGTAGAATAATGGCAACTATGGCGGGTAACCCATTTCAACGGCTCAGGCGTGGACTGGCCGGCATACCGGGAGATTGAGCTGGAATTGTCGAATTGGAACCAGGCGCCGTTTGAGCGTGTGCTGGCTGAGGCTTCCCAGGCTCGGCACAAGGGCCATGGAGAGCGACCAAGCCGAGCACCATGATCAAATCAGGGGGCCAGGGCATGGCGCCCCACCGTTCGTCGTGGCGTACAACTGGTAACACCCGCACCGCCAGGGTGTCGAAGCCGAGTGGGCGCAGCGAGAGGCAACGGCGCTCTTGACTAACCAACGAAGACAGCCGGCTGCCCCCGAGCCATCGGCCCTTCACAGAGAGATGGATGCGCGAGCACGTGCGAACAGGAGCAGCCAGGGCTGGTGGCTGATTCGGTCGGCTTGGGGGGAGAGCTGCTCCAAGGCGCATCGTTAGCTTGGAACCTGCAAAAGCGCACCGTAACCCAAGATACAGAAGCATCAGAGGGCTGATCGAGTCGCGGCACCACGATACGCTCAGGCCAAGGGGCGAGACATAGCTGCAGGTCTGCGTACCATGCCCGGCGACAAACTGAGCATGGCGCCACAGGTTTGGGATCCAGCGCTGATGATCGGCCGAAAGGGGGCCCGAACGCGGTGCACTGTGGACATGAAGGGCAGGCCAGAATGCGGCCGGACGAGGGGAAGAGGTCTTGATGGGCTTTCGTTCCATTACTGCCAGCTTTCGGCGACCAGAGATTCGATGGGTCAAGGTGGCGAATTGGGCGGCAGGGCGGTGATCAACTGGGGCAGCTAAGGCACGCAACCTCACCAGTTCCCAATGGTGCCTGGAGCTGCTGCCTTCGCCAGATTCAGCGCGACGCGGGACGCAAAGGGTGCGCTCGGCACACCAGCAACGCAAGATCGAACAAGGGGATCAGCGAGAGCAGGACCGGCCCCCTGGACGCCATCCACCTGCCGCGATCGAAAATACGGGCTGAGAGCGTCGATCGCGCAGCACGCGAGCACAAGGTCATTGCCATCCACCGCGTCTCAGGGCCACACCGCTCCGACTCGAGGGGGCAGGGCAATGCGCAGGGCAACCGCCGAAACTGCGCCATGGCCCAGACTGCGGCTGGCTTCGAGCAGGGCTTGCAACTGATCGGAAAATTTCGTGCTCAGTAGGAACACGTAGCTGTACGTGGTCAACGTCAGCAGATCAGGGCAACGGACGCGCAATGAACGCGCAGGCCGTGGTGGCTGCCCCAGTTCGATGAGGCTGGCGGCAAGCAGGTAGGAGGAAAGGCCAATGGGATCAGTTGGGCGATGCGCAGTGATCCGGCGGCCCGGAAAGCTGCAGGCGGGTGAGCCAGCGGGTGGCCGGTGCAGACGGCCCGAGAATCCCCTCGCCCACCACCATTTGTTGCAGAGTTCGATAATCGATCTGAGCGGACCGTCGAGCCAGAGCCCCCCCCTCGGCCCGCCGGCGAAGCCATCACGCAGCAGGGCCGAGTGAGCGGGACCAGGGCGCTAGACAGATCGCCAAACGACGATCACGATGCTGAAGCCTCGCCCTGGCATGGACGCTGGCGGGCGATCAGCGCGGCTGCGAGAGTGGGGGAGGCTGTCATAGAACGCGGAGTGGGTTAACAGGTGGTTTCCCTCGAGAAGGAGGAGATTGGGAATGGGCGGCTGCTTACTTCAGCCAGACGTTTTTCAGGCCATGAATCGGATGGTCCTGCTGTTCGCGTTGGCCAACTTGCTCAAAGCTGACCTTCCGAGGCTGTGGAAGCTTCCCGTTGTTGAGGATTTGTTGTCCCGAACCCTGTGAGTGGTATTCGTTGTCTTGCCTCGAGGCGTGCCCTGTGCCTGTGCTAGTGAGCGCCAGAAACTGCATCAGATGGTGCCGCGCTTGGGATTTCCTTGGAGGCTGCTGGTTGACACCCGGCTGCGGTGACGTGTGGAACGTGTGGGTGGGATTTTGGAAAGAAGACGAATTCGTTGGCGGCGGGTCGGATCAGGTTGGCGAGGGGCTCGGGTGAAGCATGCGGGCAGGATTATACTGGTTCTGGTGCCCCGGACGCGCATTCACATTTGCCGAAAAAAAAAAAGGGCGCGCAGCCATCGGCGTGTCGCTGGAGTGAGATGGCTGAGTCAGTTGGCACATGTGCCTTCAAACCCATTGCGCGTGTCGGCCATCGCCTTCTTTGAACCAGCACATCAGCCGACCAGCGATTTGGTTGTGACACGGCCTGTTGCGCAGGCGAGAGTTCTTGCCCTTCAAAGCGGGGTCTTGGTTCCATAATCGGCGGGTAACTGGTGAACTGATCAGGGTTCATCGCCGTCGGGTGAAGCCATGATCACCGAGCCGGGCGGGTCGGGGAACCAGTTCCCCTTAGGGATCAGCTCGGCGGGCACGTCGCGGGTTCGAGGCTGCGGAGTCGGATCGGCTGAAACGAGGGTTGTCATCTGGCCCGCTGCACGCCGGGCGCAGTCGACCAAGCACCGAGCACATGCGGCCGGGCTGATTGTTCCTCGGTCCTTGAGCGCGGCGCAGCATTCGTCGTCTTGGCTGTCCAGCAGTATTAACCTTGACATGGGCCGGTCTCATTCGGTGAATCTGTTTTGTAAAGCTTCTTTGTCGATGCTTGTAGTGCCGCCGGAGTAGACTCAATTCACTCTCCTTCGTCGGCTGCGATCTTCGTCGATGGGGTGCAAGCGATCGTGGCGGATTCAGGGCTTCAGACTGTCGCCAGCACCAGACAGAGGCGGAGAGGCCGCGATGCTTTGGTTCATTGGACTGGAAACGTGGGTGGGTCATGGGTGAGTTTAGATTGTTGGCATAAGCAGGATTGCTGGGGAACTGATCCCTTCAGAATTCAATATGAGGTTCTGTGAGGCTTGGTAGGTGCGTCAATTGGGTGAATGTTGGTGAACCCATAAGCATCGGGCCGTATCAGTTTAGGGGCAGCTGAACGTAGTTTTGCATACGGCTCTGATGGTCCGGCTGTGATTTCATAGGAGGCGGCGGCCCCACAGCTCCCATACAAAAACCGCGATCCAAGTAATCGGGGGAAGTGATTGGCTAAAGGTCGCGTCAGCGGGTGCGGATTGGCATAGGAAGGCGGATAGGGATCGGAAAAGAGAAGGCTGCATCAGATCCACCTCCGGAGTTGTTGCGTATGGAGCGGGGTGAGGCCGTACAGGGCGACGCAAACAGGGCGAAAGAACTGCGGTTAAGAGGCAGAAGTTCAGCTCATTGTCTCGGCGTTAGTCTCCAAAGATAGCCAGGATTCGCGGCAAATTTGGTTTCCTCCACAATCGGTTGCCAACGGGCTGGTTTAAGCTCCGGCACCGTAGGCCCGCAAGGTCCTCATGATCTGGCA
>Ga0163217_1099784_pt1 | contig 10298 bp, 12 predicted proteins | sample SynspAceP_FD_185933 | JGI IMG/M metagenome (GOLD analysis project Ga0163217, IMG submission 185933) | Saline lake microbial communities from Ace Lake in Antarctica - Synechococcus sp. Ace-P (PacBio error correction) | ecosystem: Environmental > Aquatic > Non-marine Saline and Alkaline > Saline ...
AAAGAGAGGAGATTGGTATTTCCAATTTGGGGTTTTCCCCCCCCCCCCCCCCCTCCCCTAAAAAACAAAAAGGGCCTAAAAAAGTTTTTTTTTTCCAAAAAATAAAAACAATAAACCACGGAGCTTCCTTCCGGAAAATTGGCTTTTCAATACCAAATCTAACAAAAATGAAATTCCGATAAAGCTTTATGAAAAGTGCCTCAAATTTGCCCCGCTAAACCCGGAATAATTACACTCACCCCCGCCAAAAATTTTTTGATCCGCATTCAAACCCTGCAAATAAACATAGCCTCCTGCTTTCCCTGCCAAGCCCTAAACGTATCCGTGAAAATCACCCAATAAATAAAGGTGCCCGGTCTCAGGAACCGCACTCTGAACAGCCAACAGATTGTTTTAGCGCTTTCTTTCGGAATTCCAAAAATAGCGGGCCGGGAAGTTTTAAACTGTTTTAATGCGTCCCCCAAGACAAAAAAAAACAGTTATTCCGGCATCTTGCAAAAAAGCGCATCTGTTTTGGTCACTAGTCCCTGTTCCATCAAAGACTGTTTAGTGTCCAATCTTCCCACTAAGCTCTTTCCTGCTGCCCGTAGGTTGACAGGAAGGTGTGTACCAACTTTTCCATTGCCAAAAAGAGCATTTAACAGGGCCTGAACAAGGAAGATCCACGCCATTGCAACTGTCCTGACCATTGGCGAATCAATGCCTGACAAATATCTCCAACAGCCAAACCCCTGCAGCTTCTCCAGGCCACTACATGCCACTGAGAGCAAACCTGCCAAAACAACTCACCCGGAGACCCAGCGAAAATCGCTAAGTGAGCACGGATCAACGGTTCGAGCACGTCAAACGATCTAGACAGACAAGACACACCTCATCAGTCCGTGAACTAGGCGCCAATGGCATCCGCCTGGCCAAAAGCACCTGCCGACCTGACCCGGCGGGGAGGGCGGAAAAAACCGTGAATTCCAAAGGGGGGAAAAGATCTGGCCCGGCTACTGCAAACTGGTGACACCGCGGCGCCGAGGAAGCCCCACAGCCATTGGTGTGCGAAGACTCCAAGTTGGCCGGCAAAAAACTGCAGCACCGGAGGGATCCAACAACCCTGGCCCCACTGGATCTCGCTGTCGTTACCGCGGGCCGGGTTCGTTACGATTGTTTCGTTACACCCCGCACCTTGGAGGCAGCCCTGGCGCGGGCCGGCGCGGCCCCCACGCTTGAGGCACCATCCCTCCCCCAGTCGCGCGACAGGGCGACAAATCGGGCCACCCGGATCAAATCCGCTCTGAAAAGTCACGGTGGCACCGAAGCCCGTGCAATGGCCCCACCACGAAACTGCCTCAGTTCCGGCGCCGAGAAGCCCATCGGTGCGATCACACCAGCAACCTCCAGGGTACGCATGGCCGGACCGCGCGCGGCACGCAGACCAGGATGGTGCCCGCTCGGCGGCATCGGCAGATCGGAGCAAAGAATCTCGTCGGGAAGCGCCCTTGCGCATCACTCCGCGCAGTGGCCACAAGACCGTTGCCGTGCCAGCCCACGAAACACGGGCCTGGTCTTCTCGCCCATCCAGGTGAAACAGGCTGCCACCACCCCGCTGTGCTGGCCCCCCAATCGCGCGGCTGTCGGCCCCCGAACCCTGCAATCTCACGACCAAGCACGCAGGGCGCCATCCGGCTCGGCCCCGCGATCATGCCGGGTGCGCGCGCGCTCGCTCCCACCACCAAACCGGGGGCAAACAGCCGACCCAACATCCACGCAGCAGGCAACGCCCCAGCCTGGTGCAATCGCTGGGCTTCAGACTGCCCGTCCCTGGCCCCCACCACAAGCACCCCCCGCAAGGCAGCCATAAGCGCCGCTTCGTCCTGAAGCCAGGCGCCGCTGGTCAAGCCATTGCGAGGCCCTCCAGCCCGGGCCGATATCCCCGCCGCCATCAGGGGCAGTACTCCAGCACCTCAGCTGGCGGCGACGGACGGCTTCCTCGAAACTCAGCGGAGATCGGCCCTCACCGACTGGCCACGGCGGGCTAAGGCCCGGGCGCACCGCGAGCCGTTTCCATCAACCGCTCAGGAATACACTCTCCGAGGCATCGGCAGGGCGATCCACTGGCCGGGCATCCTTCGAGCAGTCGCGATCTCCCCGCGTGGGCAAAGGGCAATCCGAGCACGGTATCACCCCCAGCCCCGGGGGCACCTCCAGCGGTGCATGACACCAGCCTGGGCGCGCGCAGGCTATCGGGAGAGATTGCGCCAGGCGCGCAGATCCCGGACAAACGCAGTAGCGATGGAAATCGAGACACGAAGAAGCGGCTTATCCGGGCCTCAGGCTTTAGCTTTCGAGCCGCCCGGAGGCATCCCGCCCGGACGATCGGACACCCGGCGATCCCATCAACGAAATCCCACGAAACAGGTCGCTACCGGAGCCGACCGCGCCAGGCCCAGCAGTCTCAATCGCTCCGCCCTCCAGGCGCGACAGAGGACGGGACATCGGGCACATCACAGCGGAGTTCCGACCAGACAGTCAGCCAGCCTCACATCGCCATCGCTCAACGCAGTCCGGACCGGCGCCACGGACCACGTGCCCGGACGACACGGGGGCCTGCCGATAGTTCCGCGTCCCCCAACGCGCCCCGCAGGCACCCACATCTTGCGGCCAAACGGCAACGGAGTGGAGCTGCCGAAGATCCAGACCTGACAAACAGGCCAGGGGCGAGCAACCACGGGCATCGTCTCAATCGCCAAAGGCCAAAGAACGAGATCACCACGCCTGAAACCGCAATTACACTGTTGCGCAAGGGATCGGGCGAGCTCTGCTCCAAAACCTCGTCGCACATCCCTCAAGCACACCCCCTGACACGGCCAATAGGACGGTCCCAGACAAGCGATACAGGCGCAAGCTGATGGCCTGCCTCGCCAATCACGGAGTCCCACTCATCCAACGGCCCCGCAATTTTTCCCTTTCGCTGCACGCGCTGAAATTGTTTCAAGACTCGTGCACAAAGTATTGCGGTCTCTATGGGCTCACGTGCACGTCACCCGACCCAGGGATCACGCCCGATCAATCTCCTCACGTGATTCGCTTGGACTGTCCATCACTATGACTCCGATACTATGGTCCTCGCCCGCCCACACTCAGTTCCTACCTCTGCTCACACCGGTAATATCGCCCACCCGGCTCCGCGCTCCGCGCCTTCATTCCGGACTGTGCCACTGCCCGGTCCCCACAGGTACTATCCCTATCTTGTCCTCTACTATACTAACAACCACATTATAACCGCAAGCTCTCTCACCTAAAAAATGCTCATATCTCTCTCTATACACAACTCATTTCCATCTCACCCTTACCTTCTTATATATACACAACTAATCTTCAACTATATATATATATATGTAACGAGATGCCACTTATCACATCAATACTCTTATCACTACTCTATATCTTCCTTATATCTCTTGTTCTCTATATCTTATCTCAATCTCTATTGTGTCTCTTTCTATCCCACTATACGATCTCCATATAATCTTCCACACCACTTAGCCACATACAACTGTCTATACGTTTCTATACCATCTCCTTACCACATCACGTCTTCGTGAGAGTGCGTCATGTGTGTGTAGTTTGTGTGTGTCGCGCTTTTATTCTACTGTCAAAGCCTCACCTCACCCAATCTCATCTCTCTGTTCACACACCACGCACAATACAACCTATCTCTTAGCTGTTCTCTCTCATACGCACGCTATTATACCGTTTGGCCGTTGATTGTCTTACACTGGGGCGAGTATCCGCGTCTGATATCTCCCCATCGCTCCACCACCCTAGCACCCCCTCCCCCCCGGAGCTCCAGAGGGTACGGCCGTTACCGGGTCCCACCCCTGTGGAGCACTGCTTGTGAAGACCCCACCGCTGGTCGGTGAAGTGCCGCAATTTCTGGTCCTACTAGCGCTTGCAAACTAGCCCAGCGGATCCGCGGTCTCCCACGAGTCCTGCGACAACTCGCACACAATGGTCGTTTCGGTGATGAAATCCGCATAGCGCGCGCGCTGATGATCGCCGCCGCCGCGATTCGCTCCGTCGCCGTACCGTGGCCGGCGGAGCGTGCTCAGCTCGAGAAACAACTTTCAGTCATTGAGTTTGGAGGCGAGCATTGTCGCCCACCAAGGACCCAGCGATTTCATAGTGACCAAGACCATCGGCGAGCGGACCAGGAACGAACTGGCGGCGATCGCACCAGCGAGACCGCACTCGTACGAACAAACTCGAGGACTGGCGGAGCGGCTAGCCGACGGCACGCGCTGACTCACTCAATACCAGGCACCAATGTGCGAGCGCGCGAGGAGTATGACCACACAGGCGCGCGCTCGGTGGTTGCCGGACGCGGCGCGGTGGCCGCATGCGTCCTGCTCTTCATTGGACGCTGGGCGGATCCGGGCATCCTCCTGCACTGCATTGACCGCGCTAGGGAAACAGCAACCTACACCACCGCAAGGCGACGACTGGCCAGGCCCGTAAGCTTTCGGGGCATCAGAAACCGAAAAAAGTCGAGGTCATCGGGAAGGCAGAGGGTTGACGGGCGAGATTATCAATTCACGCGGGAGCGGTCGGGGTGAAGGGTTAGGGAACATGTGCCCCAGCAGGAGGCAATCGCGCGGTCACGGCAGCCGGGAAAGCCGGGGAGACCCGGAAATCTCCCCGCGGCGGGCCCCAAGACCGCGACCGCAACCCGAGGGCCGCCGGCAGCAAGCGCCGAGATGTATACCCGCGTTGCGCGAACGGGAACGAGCTCTCTCCCACGTGGGAAACCGTCATTGAAAGCACAAGACCATTCTGCCCCCCAGGCACCGAACCCGGAAAACAGAGCCGCACCGCTCGTGGGCCATTACTGAGTCGGCCATGGCGGCGGGCGCCGGAGCCACCCACGGGTCCACGGGAGATCCGGCGGCGGGATTCCGAAACGCAGGCCAAGCCACGAACGAGGCCCCGACGAGCTGAAGTTATAGAATGGCTGTGAAGGCCGACATCAAGTCCCGAAACCAGTTGAAAAGCAGATCGGGCCGGCGGCCGGCCCGCCCGCCCATAGAAACACGCCAGCATGGGCGGGTGGATTGGCCTGACCCACTCATCGAGATGCTTTGCGGTTTGCCCTTCAAGGCCCTTGACCCTTCATTGCTCAGACCCGCCTGCTGAAACAGCAACTGCAACAGTTCCCCAGCAAGAGCTTCCTCTCCTCACGCCTCGCCTGCCGGCTAGCAACAGCAAACCACTGGCCCCCAAGGCCAGGCAAGACCCGGCAATGTGCGCATCCAAGCCATGGAGCAAGCGCCCGCAGCCCGTGCGGCAGACGAACGTTGCGACCGGCGGTCCCCCACAACCGCGTCGCCGCACAGGCTACGCAAACGCAGAGGCCTTTCTTCAGACAGAGCCCAGCGCCAAGTCGGAAGCACCAGCCTCAGGAGCCAGTAATCGACGACGTGCGATAGAGGTTATCGAAAGCCCGATACCTTCCCAGGCGCAGGGTCCGCGCAGCCATCGAACGAACCGTGCGCGATTCAGACCGCCAGGCGAGCCCGTTCCTGCGGCGCGTCGTTGCGATCACGCGCCGACCGGGTTGTTGGAGCCGCAGCTGGACACGGGAACCGGGACACCCGCTTGCGCTGCGGCTGTCCTTCCGGGTTGCCGGGGTCATGGGCGGCCTCTTACTCGCCGGGCATGAACCAACGATTCAGGGCGGGCGGGTGGTAGTTTTTGGTGCGTTCAATCTGAATCAAGCCACCTCCCAATAGCCCGCGAAAGCACTATCTCCAGCCTCCTGCCCAGGGCAATTTGAACGGATACACCCTCCTATGTTTAACGGATTGAAGAATGTTCATATACACCCCGATGGTGCGATCGTCGGAGGGTCGAATCGGAAAAGATTCACGACTGACCCCTATAGATCCACGTGGCGGAAATCCTTCTCCAGCACGGGTTCGCACATCAAGCCCCGTCCTGCAATGTAAGCAAGCAATATTGCCCTCGATCTTGACTCGAAATTGTCTGCACCGCACGCTCAGACTGAGAAGCCGTTTGCGGTCCTTGCCGCGCAAAACATCAGGTATACCGTAGCGTCTCGCCCGGTACCTCATGAAGTAATAGCAGCCCGTTTGAATGCGATCGTCTCCCAGCGAACCCACCACCAAGATGCCCCTGGGCTGAACGGCTGCGGCGCCACGGCACCGAGCCCACAACGGGCACCCAACCAGCGGCACCTGGAACCCCCCCTAGCCAGCCGCGCAGCAAACGGGGCCGGGAGTGCGGCTGGCCGATCGGGCCGGCCCCGAGCTCCCGGGAACTGGCGAAGAGTGGGGCAGGGCAGGAAATCGAGCCCGTGGTGGAAGAGCAGCAACCCATTCTCTCCAACCCCCAACAGGGGAAGTGGCGAGCAGCCGCCCACTGTCAGAATGACCGATCTTCCGGACGAGAGGCTGCCTGGCGCAAATAGGAGCAACGGTCCGGACGGCGGGTTCCATCCAGCCATGGGCCAGCAGCCGAGCCAGCGGGCAGGTCTCCATCGACGCCACGTGGCAATCAAGCAGGCCCCCCGTCCCAGCCGCTGTCGGCAATGGCGGCCGGGGAACCACAGGCCTCAATCCGCCGTCACGAAAAGTGACCGGGCAAGTACACCTGGGCTCCCTGCAACTGTGTGCTCGATCAGGCATCGAGAACCTCCCCACCGAGCCGCGATGGCAGCCACGTGGCCTCGCGGTGTGCAAACCTCGCAGGCCCGCAATGCCTGCCCCTCCGCTGCAGCCGCCAGAGCCAAGCGGCTGGCCCGCACTCAGGCCCATGCTCCAGCTGAGCCTTGCAGCTGGCCCAGCAAGTGCGGCAGAAATCAGAAGGCCAGTCGTCGCGGCTGCCCATAGTGGTGTCTATCGTGCTTCCGTCCAACCCGTCAGTCGGCAGCACGCGGCGCTGCACTCGGCGCCCATTCATCAACCAGGCCTTGACTCTTGCCTGGCCCGGCTAAGACCCGCCACGCGAAGCCCGTACCTTCCTCCCGCTGAGCGCGGCCCGTGGGCGACGGCGCCAACGAACTGCCGTAGCTGGAGTCGACAAACGCCTGGCGCAGCTGCGCTCCGCCTCGGGGGGCGCGATTCCGCGAGAAGATCTTTGTAAGGCCCGCTCTGAAGGCCAAAACGATGACCCGAGACCGCTCCAGCAACCGCGAGAGTTGTTTTCCGCGCAGATCACGCCGATCGACCGTGATCGGGGTCCCAATGCCCACGATCTTCTCCGGTCCGCCACGCCCAGGTAGACCCACCAGGCGGAAATATTCGCCCGAAGCTTGCCACCACGCGAACGCCTTTTCGCGAAGGCGCGCCAACGCCCGCATGGACTCCTGGCTGTCGCCCACCTGTGCCGCCCGGCTGCACGCAGCCCAGCAGGGCCGGATTCCGCTCCCTCCACCTTGCAGGCCTGACACCCGCTCCGCGTACCCCGCGATCGCCCCCTCGATCGGCGATGCGCGCCAGCTACGAAGACTGCGGCGCCAGCCAAGGCATCGCTGCGCGTAGTCCTGGGATCTTAAAAAGGTGTGACGGCGGCCCAATGACCCACTTTCACGTGCGCTGAGCTCCTGCCTTGCGCCTCATGACGGCAAGATGGCGCGATGAAGCCACACTGTTGGCCGGCGCAGCCCACGTCAGCGGGCCTGCTCGGCCCGCTCCCGCCGGGCCTGCGGGTGCTTCTGCCGCCGTGATGCCGATCCGCGGGTGGCCCCGGCAGACCGCTCGCTGCCCGGGCCTTGCCCGATCGACGGCAGCTTTCACAGGGCTGCTGACCGGGGTTGGCAACAACCGGCGCTGGGCTGGCCTCAGTCGACGACTCCCAGCCCCCTGGTCGCGGCCGGCGCCAGTTGTTGCTCGGCAGCATCAAATCCGTCGTTGGTGGGCTGCTGTGGGCGCTCGCCCACGTCCGCCTCGGCCTGCCTACTCCGCGCTGGCAGTCAACCTCTGTTGAAGCCCCCCACCCTGGGCGTCGAGGCCTGAGCCATGGCGAACCTGGAGGCTTGCCGCCTGGCCATGGCGTGGCACGGGGTCTCCTGCCCGCTTCCAGGCCCAGCGCGATCCGGTGGCGACACGCGCGGCAACATGCGGAGCGCACGTTCCTCTGCTGGGAGCCTCGGCGATGCACCCGTCTGATCCGGCGCCGCGCCGTCGGCCGCCGGAGCCCGGCAACGACGGTGGCCGATGACCTACGCCACCTCGGCACGCCCCTGGCCTATGGCCTTTCTCTGGTGCCCGCCAGGGGATCTCACCGCTCACCGCCCAACCTTTCTGGACCCCGTGTGCTGCCGCGGTGTTGCTGCTGATGAACGCCGTTCCCCTGCAAAGCGGGCCGGCCTGGCCACGGGGCGTTGCCTGAATCAACCAAGCAACGCTCTGGGAAGGGCCAAGTGCGAGCACCCATACCATGCCCCGCGGTGAGGGGCTGCTGTGTGACAACGGCGGTGGAACCCTGGCAGGGCAAGTTTGGTGTGGAAGTACCCTGGCCGTCTGTCGCGGGGCTGCACGACCGGGCCACACCCACCGGCCGCTGCCGAAGTCAAGTTGCCGCCACAGCGCGGGAGCCGCCACCCTGGAGCAGCCGGGGGTGGATCACCCACGGCCAACACCACCGCGCCAGGGGCTTCACTCCGGGCCGGCACCTGCTGCCGGCCTCGGGAAACGGCGCGGGGGATTCCCAGGCGACTCGAACGCGAATCTCAAACCTGGCTAACGACTGCTGCCTTGGGACCCCCATCTCCACAGCCGCTGTTTCCACCTGTGAGCATGGGAAATAGGGCCACGGGAGGATTAGGAACAACGGCCGTGGACCGCTGAACCCGCAAGCTTGCCTTCCACAGCGCGCCCAGCCGTAACTCCGCCTGGCAGGCCACGAAGGGTGGCAACGCTTGACCTTGCGACTACTCCTTCCGCCCCCGCCGAATCCCGAAGCCGGGCTGGCTGGCGACGTTCAGTCGCCCCCGGAGAAGGGCTGAAAGAGCGCCGGCCGTGGCGGCCCAAGCTGGGCCCGGCCGCTGCGTCTGCGGGCGGGCGACCGCCTAATATGCCGGCGTGGAGCTCCGTCCCCCCGCACCATCGACTGCGGGGATTTCCTTCCAGCGAACGGCTAGGCCGAACTGGGGGGCTTGCGCGTTGCTGCGAACACCCAAGGGAACGAGGCTTACTGGCAACTGGTAAGGTCCGAGCGAGCCCGCGGCCGGTGTGCCTACCGGCGGCGCCCGCCGAGCTGGTGCAGTCGGGCTCACCGGGAGCTGTGCCCCCCTGACGCACGCGAGAGCATGCCGGGCCGTCGCACCGAGCAACTCAAACCGGCACACCTGCGCGCCGCTGTGAGCAAGCACTGGGCTCCCGGGAGGCTTCCAGGCCCCGACGAGCCTGTTGACGCGAGGCCCTGTAGGCTCTGCGCCTGATCCTGTGCGTCCCTTACGCTTCTCCCCGGCCTTTCAGCACACCAACCTCCCGTCGGCGGGCGCCCCCGGCTCGCAAGCCCGGCATGCCTGATCGTTCTGGCGATTGTACCATTGTCGCTTGCACTCGGGCAACGCCTGTCGATAGAACCCCACCCCTTTCGCTGCTCAGCCAGGGCCATGGCGAAGCGCGGCAACTAGGATGACCCCGGTCAATGCCCCCCCGCACGAACAAGCCGCCGCGGTCTATTGCGATGGCTCCGGCATCCCCTCCTGCCAGGAACATGGAATCCGCTCCGTACCGGGGCCGCACGCTGCCCTCTGGCCTGGCCCGAATCGGTGAAATGCCCTGAGCCTGGCCTTCACCGTTGCGCTGGCCCAGCGCGATCAGTCAGGGAACAGCCAACCGGGACCAACCTGCCGCGAGTGCCACAGTGCCCTCACGCCTGACAGCCCCGGCCTCGCGCTCCCCACCCTGACGCTGCTCGGAGCCGCATGCCGTCACGATGCGCTTCACGGGGGCGCCTTCGTGCGCGTGTTGTTCGGCAGTGCTGGCAGAACCGCGCCGCCCTGGTGGCCGGGATGGCGGTGCTGGGGCGCCGTGCCCAGCAAGGGCCATTCGCCCTGGGCGGCAGAAACTACTCTGCTGGCTGCGGCCTGGAGACAGGGGCGCCTGGCGGCCCTGTGGCGACGGCTGAGCCCTGCAGGCCGGCCTCAGCTGCGGGTCCCTGCCCGGTACGCCGCCATCCGGTGGAAGGGCGTCCTTCCTGGGACCAGCTCTCGGCATCACAACCTGCAACCGCTCACTCGTCGTCAAAGACCACCGCACCTTGGGATTTCCTGCCGGATGGGG
>Ga0163217_1077507_pt1 | contig 10296 bp, 4 predicted proteins | sample SynspAceP_FD_185933 | JGI IMG/M metagenome (GOLD analysis project Ga0163217, IMG submission 185933) | Saline lake microbial communities from Ace Lake in Antarctica - Synechococcus sp. Ace-P (PacBio error correction) | ecosystem: Environmental > Aquatic > Non-marine Saline and Alkaline > Saline ...
AGGAAAAAAAAAAAGAAAAAAAGGAGGAAGAATTCCCCCAGTTTTTTTGAAAAACCTTGGGCGCCAAAGAATGGTCCCAAAATCCGAGGGGACGGCCCGCCCAGAAACATTACGCCCCGGTCAAATCGAAATCCCCCAACCAGCCCCCCGGTCCGCATTTCGATTCCACCCATCATCTTCGTCCCGCCCCGACTGAAACGTTTTTCCGGGTCTTCAAGAAGAAAACAAACCTCCACCAATCCGAGCAGGCTGGGGAGAACCAACCCGCCCCAAAGCGAATACCCATCCAGACGTTGAACCAAATCTCCGAGTCGACGACCTGGCTGCCCGCGGAACCAAACTCGTGGGCCCTGACTCGACCGGGCATTCGCGGGCGAGCGGTTTTTCGAAGAATTGATTGAATTCATAGGAAATTCGTAGAGAGCCAGGAGGCCGAAATAAAAATGGCTGCGAAAATCGCGCGGTTTTTCTGGTTTAGTATAGGGTCTGAGAGGTCACAGGAAGTCCAAAAATCAACGAATCCCGAACGAGGAGTGAGAAGAAGGTCCCACAATGCAATTTGCCAATCGATCGATTCAATCGTTCATCAGCCTCAGAAACAAATCTGGCGCGACTGTCGCGTCTCGGAGCCTCGATTCAGGTAGGGAGAAAATTCGAATCTCGCTCACCGTTCTCCGAACCGAAACGCGTCGGAGTGACCGCTGTCGGCCTCGAAGAGCCGAGCGTTAATTTCAGACACCACCGCTGATTGTTTGCGTAGATCCCTGGTCTCCCGGGGATATGGTGAAGTAACCGCAGTTAGCGCGCTTTCGGAGGTACTTCCGACGAAGCCGTTTTAACGGCTCGACACGGTTGCGGCCCTCAAAACTGTGGTGAGTGTCCCGTCGAACTCTAATTTTAAGGGTCGCTGAACTCGTCAAAGAGTTTTCGATTGGGCAAGCGTCAAACATCGAAAGTCTTGACGACTTCGCTAAGGGCCCATCCTCGTTTAATTGTCCCGGAACCAATAGCGTTAAAACGGCTCACCCTAAAGCGTGATATTGACAGAATGAGGGCTACCACCGTTGCGTACTGGCGTCCAAAAACAAGTTCGGTAATTCATTGGGTTAACCCCATTAGCCGTTTGGGTGTTAGCCCCATGGTTCAACGTGAGAAAACCGGTGGCTGACACAATCGTCAACAAATTCAATCGGTGGAACCACCCTGGCAAGCGTCTCCTTGAGACGCTGAAAAATTGCGGTACTCAGAGAGAACCTCGCCTACGTGAGGTTCGGCCGAACCTTTTCCCCCCGATGTGCTTAACGCCAAAACGCCTAATACAGCTGAAAGACATTTTTTCCCGAACCTGCTTCACTGTGGCTCGCGTTAAAACGGCTCACTATCGCCTCGTTAACGAAAAAAAGCCCTGCGGAAAAATCCACAGGGCTCTCAAATGGCCGTTCTCCGATCGGACCGCAGTTCAGACCTGCGGACCGCTTCACGATCATATCCGCTTCGCGTTTACGACGACGTCCGGTTGCAAACGACCCAGCCGGTTCGAGCAAACAAAACACGCCAAAAGCAAGGAAGCTGGTTCCGGGTTTTCGCGGTGAAATCTTAACGGCAAAATTGGTAAACCATTTTCCCGTGCTGATCGCGGACAATTCAAAAGTTGAGATCGCCCCGTTTGAACCGAAGTAAAGTTCGCCGCCGCCGCCATTAAGACCACGCGATCGGAAACCAGTGCGATATCGGTTCTCTACTCCAAACGTATCGCTTGTCGGCACGGGTCCGCTCGGTGGTGTGGTTCAGCGATATGAACGGTGGATCCGGCCGGGCCGGGTTGGACGTTGACATCAGAAACCATTGATTGGACGACCGTCGCCAACACTGGTCCGGACCAAATCGCGTTCGTCAAGTCACGTTAACCGTGTACGGAGTTACCGTGGAGAGTGGGACCAAGATGCAAGATTCGTCACAGCTAAATTTCCGACACGAAACGCGTTGCCGAGTTCCAACACGCTCATCGAGATGTTGATAGGACTCCACTGCCGGGCGATATAATCGATCGTCACGGCGCTGATGGTCGCCTGCCGTTTCCCTAAGTATTGTATCAAGTCCGGCATTGCGGGTAATCAGCACCGCATGAGAGGCTGAGAGATCATAACGACGGCCGCGAATTGCGCCCCGCTAAAACACTAACTTCATGGCTTGGCTTTCCTTTCAAAACTTGGAGAGGAACGTCCATTGGCTTCTATTTCACGCACCCCCCGAGAGGTACACAAACAAATCGAAAGGGAACGAGGAAAGTTTTGGGTCGGTTAGGGGGATTTTTTCCTCGTTTTCCCTGAACTCGGTCGATTCACCTGATTTCCCGCCGTTTTTCCGAGGAGATCAATGCTTGCCTCAGGCCAGCTGGCAACGCAATCGTCTCATGTTCGAATCGGCGAGTTCGGCGTCATCTCAAAGACTTCGTACGCCTGGGCGGAAGTCCCTGGTGCACTGGGCTGTCGTTCGCCGAACTGGTCATCGAAATTTGAAAGTCGTGATCGCCTCCTCCGCATTTTTTTCCATCGCCAGATAAACGCTGAGCGCGCGTAATCGATGTAACGCGGGAACATCTGGATTCCGCAGGATTACCGCGTCAATTAAGGATTTCGCCTTTTCAACGGACGGGTTTTTTCCTGAATGGACAAAATGCCAATGCGAGATATTGGCGACTAAGGGGGCCTGAGGCAAGTAGTTGGAAGCCTGTGTGAAGAGGAAATCCCGGGCCCTGTTCCGCTTGCCGGACTCTTGCAGCTCGTGCCGTGAGCAACAAATGACTCATCCCGACGCTTCGTCCTACATGCAATGTTGTCCCAGTGAGAGTTTTGGGCTTTCGCACTCGTTCGGTCGTCAACCTCGATCAGGACACATCTCCTACCAAATTTCAGGATCAATCTGGATTCGCCCAGCATTCCTCGGGAAATTAACCTCGAATGCCAGAACCCGTTCCGCATCGACTCATCAACGCTGCCGCAAAGACGTGATCGCCAAGAGAGATTAAAACTCTCGCACGGCCGCACGAGCGGACTGGGATCGTCGGTCAACGGGTAACCCTGTTGCAAAACGGCCGGATGGCGGCGTCCGTGCTGCTCAAGAAATTGGGCAACCGCGTCGGCGAGTTTCCAACGGCTCGCGACGTCCGAAGGGTTTCTCGCCATTTTTGCCCCACCGAGGCCTTGGCTAAAATTCGCACTCTGTCGCGCCTCGGTCGCAACGTCGGAAATGCACACGGACAGGTGGTGAGATACTTTCGCAAATATTTTCAATATTGTAGAAACGCGATTTTTTTTCGATGCCTTGGCCCGAGATGATTCACCGCACCTTCGTAAAATCCCCGTTGGAAATAGAGATCCCCCTAACCAATGCGTGCGCGTTGACAATTGCTCGGTTACATTTGCAACGCGAAAAAACGCAACTGATTTTCGGCTGCTTTTTGATCCTCGCCCGTCACGGGTGAGCGGGCCAATACTGGATCGCCCTCCAGAGATGCGCCGGAGCGTGAACCGCCGATCATGCCGGGGCCAGTCGCTTCAAAACCGCAACCATCCGGCTCTCGTCCCCAGATCGTCGGCCAGCCCTTGGCTAAAAATCGAACAGAACGTTCGGGTTACGCCGCCCAGTTCAAAAGGCACGCTCCAGATACAACGTCGCCGCAGTGGGAATCACCTGCGTTGGTTCGCCGCACGCCCGACTTTCGTGTATTTCACAACGCGAGTTGAGACGGTCGCGTGAAGCGCCGTGATGATGAGAAATACCGCTCAACGAAAAATACCAGGATGCAGGCAACCCGTAAGGAGGCGTCGCCACATTCGTGAACGATATTAACAACTCGCAATCCACAATCCGATCTCTGCGGAGTGAATAACCAAATCCATTTCGCGGGCGCACCTTATCGTCCGGCTCCAACCGTCCGAAGAACCGAACCAGGCCGCCGAGTTCGGCGTTTGAAAAACCTTCTCATTTCAAATCCTCCGCTCTAACCTGTTCGGATGGGTTTTCGCATCGATCTCTGGCCCGACGTTATGGTTCGGGGCGATTGCCGAGAGGATCAACGGACTTAAGCAATTTCCCGCGACGTTTAAAAACCAGCTTCGTTAACATGCAATTCATGACCGGGTCGATCGGTTTCAAAACTACGGGCGAGTAATGTGAAACCTGGGCGAACGTGGTTTTGCCCACCAAACTTGAGGCGTTGTCTCTTGCTGAAAGGAAGCGATCCCTCAACGATCGGTCATTTGTTTCTTCTCCGCAGTCCCCCTCGCCAACCCTCTTTGAGCAAGACGTGAGAATCACCGGCGCTGTCGAGGCTTGCCTGAACAAGAGCAAACCGTCTCCGAAAAGCTCGCGGCCATCTCAGCCCGGGCAGCAATTACAGGCCAACGTCTGACACCACCGATTTCCGGAAGCTTGATCGGTCCCGCCATTACTCGCTGATTCTCAAATGGTCCCACCCGTCATCTCGGGTACACTCGAGAGATCCTTCACACGCGTTGTAACGGGTAAATCAAGAGAGACACCGACGGTTGATTCGAAACCCGTTCAAAAATCCAGCGTTTTCGGGCTCCGATTGGCCCAACGGATGCACGCCGGGACTCGCTCGGACCGGTTTATATCCGACCCGGCGAAATCGCCCATCGTTTTTCGGGAGCGCGTCTTCCCCGAAAAGAGGCATTTGGACTTCCCTTTTTGGAACATATTGAGCGACGCGGGCGGGGCCAGGGCAGTAATCGCGCAGTTGCACCAAATCCGATCAACGGAAGACAACATGCCATCAACAACCAAATTTTCAGGAATCGCTCCGACCTCGTACGCCGGACGCAACACTCGGTCCCGATGAGGTTCATGCGAGTAACGCAACCCGCGTGGCCCGAACAATTTCATGATCGAGCTTCGTGATTCGGGCAGTAAAAAGAGTAAAAGCCTGGTCGATCGAAAGGGACGAGCAACGCGCCAACCGAAGAGCAAACGAAATCCCGAGAATTCATGTTCGTCCCCCGATGCCAAATCTCAGTTGGTAACCCGTTGGCCCACGCGACCGATACGATTCGCGTGACGTACTCAATGATCCACCAGCGGAAAGTGCTGCCGAGCAGCAACAGGCTGTGAAGCACACCCCCGCCGCGTGAACGACGCAAATGAACAATGGCCGTCCCAAGCAACCACATATAAGACGAACCCTGAAATCCCACTGCCAGGCGCATCGGCGACGACAGAGCACGCCGGGCAGTTTGAATCAGCGTTGGCGTAAACGCTTGATGCAAATCCCGATCTGGTCCAACAACTACTGCTCAAATCGAAGTCGTCACGCCCCGCAAAACTCACGATTCAACCGCTCGTCGAACCCAAAAGGCAAGCGGAACCAAAATTCCAGCAAAACAGCCAAACCGGAAAGCATCGACTGATGCAGTTTCGAACCGCCAGAGAAACCAAACACACTCGGAAAAAGCGATCATTCCGGCTGACCTGCCGAAAATCCAGAGGCGACCCAGTGCGCCAAGTCGCCAATCACCAGCCCCCGACAATCGACACCAGTATAACAGAGCCCCGCGACAACCCCCTCGCCGCCAAAAAACCGGGCTTCGCCGCGTTTCCCCGCTGCTGGTCATCGGTGATCACGCCAAATTCGCCACCGGGTAAGTAAGGCCAGAAATTGATAATGGGGCTTCAGCAGTAAACCAGCCAAATGGCAGTAAAGCAGCGGAGCGAAACCGAGCGAACTAACAAAATACCTGTGCACACCAGGGATATTAAGATGGAAGCAACCCGATTCGGGGCAGACGTCTCGGCGGGATTTACGGGGGGAAAAGGGATCATTCATTTCATATCTCAACGCGAGGTTGGGCGACGCGGGATGTTCGGCTCAGAGTTAAGGTTTTACGTTGGGATCGTTTGCGTCGGAAGGTAGCGCTGAACCGCTGCCGGTCGGGCATGAATGGGACAAAATACGCGGACTGCAGAAGAGTCGAGCCACGCAAAAATCGTTTACTTCAAAACGCGTTCGCGAGGGACCGTCCCCCAAAAACAATTAAACACTGGGTTTTGGGATCTCGATTCCGACCAATTTCCCAAACCAATTTAAAAACGCTCCCAGCGGTGCATGTTTGATTTTAATTTTCGGTTACTTATTCGGTACGCCATCGGAACGATTAGAAAAATGAAAGTTCACGAGTTTGGCTTTCTAAATGTAGTTCTTGTTTTCTGGCGTCACCCACCTAAAGCTGATTCGCAAAATCCGAGGTGTCGACGGCGTCGATGATTTCAGCACCCCGCGCGCAACGAAGAACTGTTGAATGAGTGAGCCGTTTTGGCGTTAGGCGGCCTGTTGATTTTAGTAACACCGACGCGTTTAGTGAGGGACTGGATTCAGTCCCATCGCTAACCGCGTCGGTTAATGATTTAAACGTTAAATTCTACAAAAGCGATTAATCAGCAGCCCGCCTAAGCGAGGCTGGGACCACTTTAATTTTTAGGGTTAGCCGCTTTGGCGCTAGCCACGGTTGTCACGCAATAACCGGGCTAGCGCCCAAACGGCTACTAAAACAAACCCCATTTTTAGCTGTCCCAGACCAACTAGCCAAGGTTTCGTCAACTCGAAACCAGACCCGCGTCCACGACGGCTCACACCATCTTGGCCGATTCTGACTTCTGCCAATAATCTCCAAACACGGCACGGCAACAAGGCAATCCACTGTTGCTGCCCCACCCCCCATTATTAACCAGAATGTTTCAGAAGAACGCGTCCAATTCTTTTTCCCAAAACCCGCTTGGGGGTGCTGGAACTCCGAGCGAGTCGTGATTCGACCCTGGCTCATGAGGCCAGGGTTGAATTAGCCGAAAGGATTTCTCAATCTCTTGCAGCGAATTTTGTCCGACACTGGCCTCAGCGGGATAGCGAAAACAATCACTGGCGTAGTGGAGCGAGGCTACGATCCCTAGCACTCGGGAATCCGATGGACTCGAAGCTTCGTCACTAACATTCAACGCGTCTTGTTTGTCTCGCTGTCCGCTTCGCAATCCTGATCGAGAACGATGCTCCAGTTAGCGTCGCAATTGAGGCCCGACCCGGGCGGCGGACCGATAGCTCGTGTACATCTCTTCGTACGTTCGCACATGCGAGCGTAGGTCCCAACCCGCTCTCCATCGAGGATCCGCGTTTTAAGGACGATGTGTAAAAACCCATCTCAACCATCCTCGCATGGGAGCATTCTGTAACAGTGTGGCTTGATTCGCTCGACGCCGAACCACGCGTCCCGACCTCAACACAATTCATCACCGCGATGATCGCTGTGGGGCCGCCATTTTGCTCAATCTCACTCGCCGCATACTCGGCGTTGTTTCCTGCATCAATGGAACCAACCCTTTTCTGAAACGCAATGATGATCTAAGGTTCGCTTAAATATCCAAGGCTGCGGTCGGTGACCTCTCGCTGACCGTGTTCCCCAATTGTGAAACGCAATCGCTCCTCGATCGAACAACCGAACCGATAGATTTGGATAGCCCGGACGAATACCGCAACCATTGGATGCCGAGCATCAAACGATTCGGGACAAAAAGCGCTATGTTGCTGTTCCCTGCACGGCGGCATTCACAGCGTCGACAAACTTCCCGTTCACCGCGTTTCCAATCGGCGTCCAAGGTGCAAGCAACCATCGTAAATCGGTTGGGGGAGTTTGATAGCGATCGCGTGATTGCGTTGATCGGCCGAACCCAGAAATGAATTTTCAAAAACTAAGGGGATCTTCAGATCCGCAACGAAATTTCCTTCGTGCGAATCCAGTCGACCTGAATCAGCACAAATCACGTCGCTTGAAATGAGATTTCACAATTCCCCGTAAGCAATCACCAATGGTGGTCCTGCTTCATTGAACCGTCAAAATCACAACGGTCCACGGGGAACCCGTCTTCGACCGGTCGTTTCGCTCAAAATACGTTGAATCATTGTTTTCGAAAACTCTCGCATCTTAAATCTTTTTGGGCCGGATTGCCCTCGGCAATTTTCAACGCGTCCCACCGTCGCGGATCACAAAACCGATCGAGCCGCAATGAATGCTCCCTCTTCGATGGAAACCCCAGGACCCGATGAATAATCCGCACAAATCGCCAAACGTCGTCGCCAATGGGAAATGGCCGCTTTTACCAGCGGCAATGGTCGGGTCGCGATAGTCGTGGGTGCAACAGCCGCAGAGAATGCGTCCCTTGAGAAACCGTGACCACGGCCTGCCCCATCGTCCAGCGCCCCAAATTGTAAAGCACCGCGTCAGAAACCAACCCGAGGACAAATCTCCGATCGGTCAGAAAATTCCAAGGGAATGAAGGATCCGTACCGAAGGATCAACGTTCACATCACGTCCCAATCTGAGCACACGAAACGAAACGCAACATCCAACGACGCCTATCCCCACATATGCGAGGTGACCAACGAAACGAGGCCGAGCCCACGCCCACGCAATTCGCACCGGCAATTTCTTTATCGGCTCCATTTACGAACTCGCCGTTTCTCCACAATCCGATGCTTCGTTCAACGACACCAGGAGCCGTCAATCGATCCCATCGTTCGATTCCCGTGGGTCGGACTGCGCAAAAAAGACGTTTGTTTTGGTTCCCATGCTTTCGTACCAATTTCGAAGGAGTGTGAGCACCATTTGAGGGGCCTTTTTTCGTTTGAAGAGATTTCGGTGAATTCGTAGGCGGAACAAACCGCTTTCAGCGTTGATTCCGGCCATCTCCTGATCCATCCCCACCCCGCGCGAACCGAGACCGATCGACTGCTCCTCACTGAGTGGGCATCCGTATAGAAAACCTCAAATCATCCGGCCTGTTACGTACGTCAGGCTTTTCCGCAGCCCCTGACACACACGGAAAGTCAGCCTAGAAAGGCTAACAGTACGCAACCAATCCTGAACCTACTCCCGACTCACGCCTCATCGCGGTTCGGCAACAACAAGGACTCGTCATCGGCGGCCGCCGGCGGGAATTCGCAAAATCGCCCCGTCATCGGCAGATTCGAACCCCAGGAAGCCAACGGGCAAAGAAGCGGCCACGCAATCCCCAGCATGATCACACCAACAACGCCGGAGGGCGGGTACCACTGTAATTTGCTGATCGAAACCGTGAACGAGGCCAAATTGGCGATCACGATCGCAAATAAACAGAGTTGCACCACGTCGCCCGCTGCAGCCCCGTCAATCGGTGTGGCGGCCGCACCGCAGGAACATCATCCCAACCGATCAACCTCAATCCCGCCAGAAAACGACAAGCACCCGCCGATCACCCCCAGTTTCCCGGAACACGCGGCTGACACCGTCTTCCTGCCAACCACTCTTTGCCGCCGACGATGTGTAGGCACCCCTGCGTTGGCCGAACCCAATCCTTCCCCCAACACGCCACGACTGGAACCAATGTTACGATCACGGACCCACGAACGACCTCGTCGTACCGGTTAAACTCCGGTCCGGTGAACAGCGTGCTCGCGTAATGTCATGTATTTCCGTCGCCAACAAATCGTCGTGCCTCACCCAAGAAAATCCCAACGACGATTCCCGCCAACGCAACCAGGGAATCAGCTTCCTGTTGATAACTGCCGAATTCCACGCCGGTACAAAACAAAGCTAACGGCCGCCAGGAACACCAGCGGCATCCCCAGCATTTTCCGTCTTCCCGATAGCAACAGACACAAACCTCCGAAACAAACGCCAACCCGCGATCCAATCGTGACCCACGACCGTCCGCGTTGGAACGAAAGCGTCAGCGAGACAATCACCACCTGCGCGCGTGCAAGCCGCCATCGATATCGGGACTCCGATAAAAACCTCCGATCAGGTCAACGGTTACTTGCCCGATAACGAATCCAAACCATGCCTCGCAGTCCACCCAGTAGCGCCACCCGAGTTATTCGGCGTATTGCGAGCCCACTGGTCCAACGCGATGCCGTTACAATGCAGTAAAGAAACCGCAGATCCGTCCCGTTTGCTCCTCGGAACCGAGCAGGTACCGCCAGCATGATGCCGGCCGACGGGCGAGATAAAAACCGAACCCAACGCCACCATCTTATAAACCGCCGCTATAAACAATACCAGGCCAACAGTGACCCTAGGGAATGAACGGCATAGACTCATCACCCGCCGGCTCAAATATCTATAGGGTGCCGCTGAACGAAGCGATCGCCATTTGAGCCGGTTGATTGACGTAAGCGAAACCGCGATACGCCCCATAAAATGAGCACACTGGACCGTGATCAAGACCGACTCGTTGGGGTCCAGTTTGCGGACT
>Ga0163217_1118496_pt1 | contig 10296 bp, 5 predicted proteins | sample SynspAceP_FD_185933 | JGI IMG/M metagenome (GOLD analysis project Ga0163217, IMG submission 185933) | Saline lake microbial communities from Ace Lake in Antarctica - Synechococcus sp. Ace-P (PacBio error correction) | ecosystem: Environmental > Aquatic > Non-marine Saline and Alkaline > Saline ...
GCTGCTCGACTCTTTGTTCGTGGGTTTCTGAAGATTTCAGTTAAATTGAAACTGGAAGGAGAACTTGATTCTTCATAATGAAGATTCGACTTTTATATAGTCTCTTCTCCGTTTCTGCATAGAAATAGAGTTCAACATAAACTCCTAGCCGTTCTCTTAGCTAATTTTGTTTGTGCTTCTTCATTTTTAAACTATTAATCCTTAAAAGTATCGGAACTGGCTGTCAAACCGTTTTTAAAGGTAAGAGCAGCATCCATAAAGTAATTTGATTGTTGTCACAGTCATTCTCAAACGTTAGTTTACTTTCTTATTAGAATTATCTCTATAACTCCAAGGTGTAGCTCTTGACCGATCAATCTAATGACGTTGTCTATATAAAGAATTCTGATTCTTATCTCGAATGGGACCTTTTTATCTATAGTTGTCTGTGGAAAAACAGAATGGCACCACACTAAAAAATACAACTATAATTTATAATTTTTTTCCATCATTCCATGTTTATTAATAGGCCTATACTAAATGCACTTCGACCTCCTAATCTCATTAATATCAATACTTGAGTATTAAGGATTTCTTTGAAATTGGAATGGATAGTAGGGGTCTTTTTATATTTTCACATTCTCATCGCCCATTACACATAAGCACGCGTTTGTATTTTAGGGGTGTAAGTTTCCTTCTTTCCTTCTTGCCTTCTGAATTTTGGAAATAAACGTCAATGTCTTCCTTAAAAAGGATGTAACGTTCTTTTCCTTTCTTTGTTGGGGCGGATACTCCTTACTTTCGATTTTATAGGTATCTAAATACCACGTATATGAATAGCCATATTTGTCTTGTTTTCCTGTCCAAATACATTGCTGCTGAACAGCGATTATTAATAGGCTTGTTAATGCTTAGAGTCTTTAATACTATTTCTTTAACTCCTATAATTTATTTTATCATTTCATTGTAAACTGTTTTGTATTTTTTTTATTTGGTTAGAATCTCATTAACATTGACATGGGGCCTTTTCAAACTTTCTGAACTCCATAACATGGAGAAGATTACGAAACGATACCAAGAAATCTATGGCATAAATAAAAGCAACATCTGTACTTAAGTTGCTTTTCACAAAAAGCCAGGTAGACACTTTAATATGGCCACAACACGTGCAGTAATGTAGTGGGTAAATGACATTTGACCCTTTTTTCCAAGAATTGATAAATGCCGTCTCTATTGGGTTCAATTTTTTCAAGTAATCCAGACGCAATAGTAGAAATTATTGGTAAATAGCACGCAGCTTATACCCTGAAATCATAAATAATGGCATCGGTGGTAATGATTCTGTTTCCCCACGATAGCTATTGAATCTGCCTTTTCGACAGACATATGATGGTATATTTGTTGTTCAACAGGCGAAAGGAGCTAAAAGAACTTTCTCTGTGAACTATAAAAAGAATATGGTTAATAGATAACAACTAGGATTAGGTTTCTGGTATTTTTATTACTTACTCACTTTTGTCTTCCAAGCATATGCCTGCTGTTGCGAAAGCGACCAAATAGGCACCACTAGGATGAAAACCATTTTACCAGTAAATTCCTGGAGAAAGAGATTGAATGTCCATAAATCCGGTGTAAATGGTTGCTTTTCCAATTTTCCACCTGTTTTCAAAACCCAAATAACCAGGATAAATGGATAAACCAGCGATTGTAAGCACTATGATTAACCCATAAGATTTTTCGAACGTAATTGAAATGCAATAGCGCACCTATGAAATAGAAAAAACCGTAATTAATGTAGGAATATTTTCCCAAAGGCCATACGATGCAGGTAGACTTGGCAATCCGAATACAAATAAGGAAAGACACCCTGTTTCAGGAAATCCTTTGGTTTTTTCCCTGTTGCCTTATTTTATCGCTTTTATACAATTAATGTTGTCTTGACTATTAAGGAATTACCAGCACCAGCCAATTACAATAAAAGAGCGGCTCCTTTGCTTGCGTTCAATCTAAAACCTTTGACAAAAAACCCATCACGTTTACCGCTCGCCCAGTACCAAATTAAAATTGGTGAATGACCATAATGAATAAGGCCAAAAGCACTGGCAACATCATATCCCTCTTAATTCGTTGTTTACTTTCGAACATAAATACAGGTATTCGGTGGTAGATTTGATGAATGTTTTAATCGGCTAAGAGGCCCGCTAAGTAATTGATTGTTGGCCTTGTTGGCCTAACTTTTAAAAGCTATAAGAAAAGGCCATTTGGAAGCCCCTGTTTTTTAATTTCTCCTATCGTTTTAGTAATATCAAACATACGTAAGAATAAGCGTAAGCTATTTCTACATTAATCGACAACACGACCACTTACCCTAGACCTAGGAACTGCATGCCAAATCCATTTTTCGATAATCAAGAAGTAGTATGGATATCGTTCCTTTTGCTTAAAAAGCAGTCCAATATAAGGTCTGCCCTCATACTTATTTCTTAACCTGGATAGAACTTTACAAGTGCCTGGAAGAAAAGTTTAGTCATAGTTCAACTTTAGCAGTTTCGGAAAACTTCCTTTTTTCTTAGTTCCCTGAATGGAAAACATAGCTTCCGTAGAAATCGATACTTTTTCAGTATAAATCTGTATTCTGCAAAATTCCGCCTAAGGGACCTATTTAGGTTTCCGCCGGCATTTTTTAAATTAGAGAGATTGACCCCCGCTTTAATCCGCGAATTCTAACTCGGAGCTGTCGGAATATGTATCTGTGGCACTGGCTTGTAGAAGATTCGCGCAATATCAAGGATATAATCCAGAGTAGTAAGTTTTAATGCAATCACATAATTTTTCTTTTTTTAAATTGTTATAAATGATTTAATATTGGTTGGGTCACACAATGTATTTTTCGGGATGGGCAATTAAGGCGTTCTTCCCTATATTTTATACCCAAACAATCAAATTAAAGTGTCTTCATTTATCGGGAAGCACTTTTTATTATTATTATAAATTGAACAACAAGTATTTTACGCTAATCATCAGCATTAAATGAAGTTTTTTAAATTCGGTGGGAGTCATATTGCGCACTTTTTTTGAACGCCGTATAGAAAGCAGCTTTTAGCTGTTAAAAGCCTACATTCTAAAGTAAATTGATATAAATTGTTAATCGGCTGGTTCGAGAAGCTTAGTTTTCGCAACTTCAATCTATATTGATTTGAATATATAATCGGGAAAGCTCATTGGGTGTTCTGATTTAATAGCCTGTGATATATGAATGTAACGGAAATATTGAGTTTTGTCCTGCGAGGGTGTTTAGCTTATGTTCGAAATCAAGAAACAGCTGTCTTGCCTGACGCTTTCTTGAGATTTGCTTGAACAGATCAAAAGAGTCCCAGAAGGGAATGATTCGCATACTTTTTTCTTTGTTGCTTGCGGTAATCATCAAAGAAACCCTGTAAACGCAAAAACAGGTAAATTGCATAATCGAATACGCGAAAATAAAAGAGAAATAGATAACAAAAGCGTTCTCAATCTTCATATAGAAATTCAAGGGCCCTCAAGACTTATCAGTGGTTCAGAACCGTAATTGAATCCACTTGCAGAAATTGTAACAACAAATAAACAATTAGTATCAATATTTTGTCCACTGAATAATTTAGTTGTGGTGCGATTCTATCCAAAATTAGAAAAAGCGGGGCTCTTTTTTCCAGTTTATATACCTTCAATACCATTAAAAAAATGTTTATGATAGTAGCTACAAGAATATTCCTAGTTCCTATCCAAACCAGAACACCATAATTATCGGGGCAGATGCAATTATTTCGTTGACAGTGTCATACTACCAAGATAGGCAGAAAAAGAGCCCAGCGGATAAGGTATAATACTATTCAATAAAACATCCATTTTTTTAAGATTTGACCACTGTTTTATAAATTAGGGCACAGGATAAAAATATGTAATAACAGGGGACCAATGATAGGTGAGTAAGATCAGTAAGAACCACGCAGAATAAGACTGTGTGATATCAAGTTGAGCCGATAAATAATAATCGAAGGGATATATAGGCGTATAAAAATACCAAGGCATCAGACGAGCCTTATTTTTTTATCATTGCCAGTCCCTGATTTTCTTTGAATAGTAATGAAAAATACCCAAGAGTTAGCCCGAGTATTGAACTAAAGTACGGAGAAACATCCAACAAATTCATTGAAACATATTTTTAGTCAGGTGGTAAAAATACAGTTGTTTTATTTTACTAATAAAAAAAGAACGTTAAATCGCGAGTGATAATAACATTAATATTTGACAATGAACGGGTGATTCAGTCCTTTGAATGTTTAGCTTCTTTTGTAAGGTTTGTCGTCAAGTAAGGTAAATCATTTAGCTTAAAGTTAAATGACTTTTTACCGGAACAAAAACCCAAAAAAATGGGTTGTAACCCAGGATCTATATCAGTGGTCAATTTGCGTTCTTTTTATTAGTTTTCCGATAATTCATTTTTTATGTAGTCAAAAAGGCTTATTTAAAACGATTGTTTACAATAGGCTCTAAAAAGTACGATGTTTACCACCAAAATACTTACTTCGCTTCACAAAAGTACTATTTCCCATGCTCGAACACCGTTTAATTAACCTGATTTCCATTAAATTGAACCAAGTATGATTAAACCCCACGTGGCTTTGTTTGCAGAGTGGTCTAGGGGCAAGATATCGACTCAGGCAGGACTGCTTTTACGAAGCCTTCAGATAACACTCGGTCTCGATCGGATCGTTGCGAAGTAGTGGTCAGGTAGGCTTGGAGTGCATCCATCAAACGGGTCTTAATTTTCAAATGGGAGGGTTTCCTTCCCCCTTTCTTTAAGTACTTTTTTTTCAGATTGAAGGCAATCGCGGCCTGAGCATGACCTTAAATGTGCACCGCCTTGCCTAAGAACGCCTATTTTATATTAGTATCAGTAAGTCACCCTACTTCTAAAGGTTATACCTTTTTTAGTAGTACCTAATTATAACCTCATAAATTTAATATCCAAGATATTTCTTGAGAATTCCGGAGTACTATTGCAGTACATAATCCATCACAGCTACTATATAAGTAGGTAATATTAAACTCAAAAATCAAGAATTAAGATACTCAATACGAAAGCGTTGCCACCAAACGCAAGCCGCGAACACGATGAAACTAATCTTACAATAGGCGCGCGTAAAAACCAGGAAGGTTCTATCTTTTTTATTTCGTACTCTAACAATGACCACATCCGTTTATTCATTTAGGGTGCTACTATTTTTATAAGAGTCTTACCTCTCCTGGTACATACTTATCGTTATGACAACAGGCACATGCCCAGTTAGATATGACGAGTAAATTTAAGTTCACTTTAAGAAATGTCATAACTGGAACTCTGTTTTTAGGGTTATTGTTTGGCCGAAAATCGGATGTATTGATAACCTTTAACACTGAACAAAGATATTTTAAGTTGCATTGTATCTTTATAGATTATAGAAATATGTAATTTGTAGACTTTTAGGAATATTAAAACAGTTTGAGATGATTCTGATTTGTAAGGCATCGGAGCAAATTTGAGAAAAGAATGCCTTAATCGATTTTTAATAGTAAGTGATTTAGCGGCACATTTATAGGATAAATGAGAGAGGGCTTTTCATTACTCATAGGCCACGACTTTTTATTTTATGTTATCTTTTTTCAAAGGAACTGGGAAAGGTCCATGAAGATCGACTTCACCAACTACACTGTTTTGAACCGGCAGTGTAATTTTCTTAAACCTGGTCAAACACACTTTTGGAATTCTATATAGTGAACCCTGAAGGCTAATTATATTTTTCATACTCAGAACGGATTTTTTTGAGTTTTTGGTTTAATGCCAAGACTCACACAATTCCCATTTAATTTTTCATATGAAAACCAGTCAAATCGTTCCGACTGAAGAATAATGATCTTGAATCCGTGTTCAACGTTAAGAAATATACCGAATACATAATCGATGCACTTTCAAAAGCAAAAATTATCGAGCCTAATTAAAACTTGTCGATATTGATTTAACAAGGTCTATACAGCTTTTGAATCTCACGCTAATTGGTGGAAATCCACGACCTACTCTTAGTAACCTTGAAAAATCCTAGAAGTACTTATCCAAAAATTTTAATAGGACACAAAAATCCTCAATATTTATGCTGAAAAACTTAATATCACCACAAGCATTTGAATAGAATTGTATATCCGCAACAGTCCTAAATCGACAATAATTTTGTATATTTACGTGATTTTAAAGTAGTTGATCATGAATATATTTTCTTTTGGGGTTCCATTTTACGGACGAGAGGAGTTGCAGGTTGCATTATAAGGAACAACGTGATAAGGAAAGGGGTTGTTTGGCAATGCGCTCAAGGGTTCGCAGCACTAATTGGCTACAGAATAAATGAGCTACCAATGTAATCCTGTAATTCACGGACCTCCCTGCGCAGCGGTACCATAGTAATGGAAAGCTAAATTATAGTTTTATGCAATAGGTACCCGCACAATATTCTGTTAAGTACTCCCACAAAGGGCTTTTCCAGATAAAGAATCCAACGACAGCTTGGGCTAACGAAAGATACCGAGCCGGTCTGGGCCATGGTCCCACAAGCCTCCGTAAGGCATGGGAACGATGTGACAGGTATACTTCTGGAAGGGATGATAGAGATGGTGAAGGCGCTACTTACCATAGAAAGCCTCGCAGTCAGCAGCATACCCAGAAAGCCGGGCGGGGCAGCAAGACCAAGTCAATGTTATGGTAATGGCAGAAAGTACGAATACTTGAGATTTGGACCGGGAAAAGTACCAAGGCAATTGTCCGTTATTTTAAAGGCCAAAGTTTGAAGACCATATGGCCGGGGAACCAGACGATACTTGGCAAGGCCATCGAGATCGTTGGAGTGGACATCTGTTTTTAACGGAACAAAAGTACCTCGTATGTTCTAAAATAACCTATCGCAGATTATGCTTTGAAATACACAAAAAAAATTCCAGCGAAAAAATCCGAGACGAAGCAGACCACCAAGAAACCCTCATGGGTGCAATTACTGACATACACGTCATGCGAAAGCTTTGTGGGCACATATCACATTGATCGTTTATCTGCAGTTATCTGGCCGGTTCGTATTAGCTGAACCGCAGTAGGCTTTTGGGGAACGAATCTTTGATAGGCTTGTTATTGCAAGTCATTACAGGCTAATGGACCACCAACGCGACATACAGAATAGGGAATTACCAAGATACCACCGATAAATAAAAATCTTCCAAGAACTAATTAGCGAACGTAATTACTTGCAGCGACGCAGCGCGGGGGGGAGGCTAAACGATCTTAGTACATTCTGAAGATTCATCTTCGAACAGCTGATTACGCTGCATTAGACTACGTTATAGGATTATGCATACTTCTCCGTGCTCGGTTTCCAAATTAAAAAGGACAAAATCGTCACCTGTCGATTTTAGAATTATTCAGTTATATCAGAAACATAAGACTTCGCTTTTGGACTAAAAATTTCTTGAAAATGCCATTAAATCAAAAACATTGTCTAAGTTGCTAGTTAGCGTAAAATTTAAGAGATTACAAGGTTTCATGTTGTTAATTAACAACGATAGCAATGCGTAAGTTCGGATAAACGCTATTTCTCATTATTGAACAGTGTACTTAACCGCCAGGTTTTATATGGACTTTAAGATGGCGTTCAAAATCTTGGTCTTTTTGGCTTAAGAATACGCACCACAAAAATGGCCTTTTTTCTATTGGTTCGTAAAAATAGTATGATGCCTTGTAATTTGAATCTTTTTTTAATTTGTGGGGCATATTCAGCCGTCACTAACGACCCTAGCTCTGGATTGATTGCTAAAGTTTTTAAAACACAATAACAAGTTAGTGGTATAGTCCCAGGGTCTGTGATTCTCCCCAAACTCTAATGTGTGCTGTAATACGTCAACATCGGAATCAAGCCTTTGAGGGAATAAAATATATTTTATGCATTTCGGCTCACCTTCTTTGTTCCTTGCTTTTTTTTTACGATTTTTAGCAGTCATATCACTCATGTATCTTAGCCTTAGGGCCTAATGCCAACTTTCATAAGGCCTTTTAGTATGCTGCTTTAGTAATCAAAAACCTGCCTATTTACAAACGCTTTTAGTCCGGATTAAATGTCGCATATATTCACTATCGTTTGCGAAACCGTCCAAGCTGCAATTTGAGTTTATCCATTGTTCTTGAGCTCATTTGGTCCAATGAATTTTCGAAATTGTTTGTCATGGTTCTATATTAATACATACAATACGTAATTTAAACAACATTTATAACGCATTTAATGTAATATTTAAAATGCTGATATTTTTAACAAGTTTTACAGAAAGGTAGGTTTAATTATACCCTGTTATAACTTTCATTTTCATCGCCCCATATTTCTTAAATAAACTCCTCCCATCTCTAAAGTTCAAATAAACCCTCATTTTCACTTAATTGAACTTGTATAATTATTCCCCACCTTTTAATATAACTGTTCAGAAGGGAGTAATTATAAAGTCATTTTCCATACCTATCTCTAAACTTTCCGAAAGTTCACTAAATCTCGATCTAACTTCTCTCAGCACGTCTATATAATGGTCATTAAAATGAATATTTTAGAACCGTAACCAGTTTCATTAATGACACACTAACAAGAACGACAAAAATGGGAACTGGGGTACGTAATATTTTATATGTATTTTGAACGGTTCGCGTAAAAACGACGCGGTTTTATGGAACTAAAAATAGATTTCTGTTTAAATTGGATAAATATTTGCGAATGAATTTTCAGTTAGACAGGTTGTTTCGCCATATGATTCCGTGGTAGCCATACTGATCTCAAAGTAGTCCTTTACTTTCTCCTTATGAATTATGATGCGAACACAAATCCTTTGGTTTGATTATTATTCTACCTAAAGCGCTGATCCAAGGCATTTATCGTTAAATAATATATTTGAATAAGTATTAAGGAGGACTGTGCTCCGTTTTTCAAAACAGAAAAAAAGGTAGCTTTGATCTATGAAAAAGTGGTAATAAATTCCCCACATTCGGACATTGGCGAACCTTGTAAAGAAGAACCAGGCTGGGATACCGTTGTCCGATTTCTTCAGAAGGCGCCGATATGTTCCTTTCGGCAAAGCCGCAGATTGGCCTATATGGTTTGGTCAGGAACTGGAAACAAGGATGAAATAAGGGTGATAGGTGCAATTAATCTACGAGTTCGTGGAAACTGCTATAGTAAATGTTTGGGACAAGGCATAATCGAAAGACATTCAGTGGCCGGTAATCCTTGATCTGAACAAACGCCACTATATTACCAGCTCTTATCGGCCCATAACAAAAGGATTATACATGCCATTGGTTGGAAGAAATTCCTGGGGCTTAAAAAAAGGCCAATAGCACTAAATGCAAATACCTTTTAACTACTTATTCTTACGAATTATTTAACTTCAAATTCGGCGGTGTTATAATCCAAAAGCATTCATCACAATCCATTAGTTCCTTAGTATAATCATGCAGCAATCAATGGCTGATTTTTTTTAATAACCGATTATTTTTGACTTCCTCGTAGGAAAATCGCCTCTAACGTCCCAATAGATGGGCTTACCCAAAAATATGGGCTATTGCCTGTCTTAACCTTATGTGAAAGTAAATGAAGGTCATTTCTTTTAAGCCGTGAAAATATTTCTTTGGATGTTCCTGCCACTTTTTAAGGTTCGTTATAGGCAGTGGGTCAATTCTTCTGCTTTCTTTGTTTTTCTTTATTTTGATAGGAAAGTTCTTTGATTTGCTATGGTCATCTCTCCGCCTTAATTTGCTCTCACTCGTCTTTCGCATATATAGATTAGTTGTTGTGGCCAACGGTCAATTCTTCCGCCTTTTTGTTTCTCGCTATTTTTGAAAAGAAAAGCTCCCTGTTGGCAATGTCAGTTCGTCCGTCTTTTGCTTCTCCACATTTTGGAAAGCAAGCTTTTGTTGGCAGGGCCATTAGTCGGCTCTTGTTGCTTCTAATATTTTTGGAAAGGCCAGCTCTTTGTTGGCCAGGCCAATTCGTCGCCCCTTTTTTTTGCTTTCTCCCATCTTTGAAAGGGCAAGTTCTTTGTTGCAATGGCCCAATTCGTCGGCTCGTTTTTTGCTTTTTTCCCTGATTTTGAAAGGGCCCAATTCCTTCTTACCAGTTCTAGCTCTGCCCTGACTCGTTTCTATATTTATTTTTGAAAGGGACCACTCCCTTTTTAGAATTACCAACTCATTAAAATTGTTTTTAATCCCATATTTTTATAAATATT
>Ga0163217_1014971_pt1 | contig 10295 bp, 3 predicted proteins | sample SynspAceP_FD_185933 | JGI IMG/M metagenome (GOLD analysis project Ga0163217, IMG submission 185933) | Saline lake microbial communities from Ace Lake in Antarctica - Synechococcus sp. Ace-P (PacBio error correction) | ecosystem: Environmental > Aquatic > Non-marine Saline and Alkaline > Saline ...
TATGGTAGGAATAGTCGGTAACATGCTAGATAACCAGTTGTATCTTGTCTGTTTTGACAATACTCGCGCATAAGATGGCAGCGCTCAAGCTTATGCAAGGGGTAAAAAATCTTGTCGCTGATGGTTCATACGCCTAACGGGGCAATTCACATCAAAATCACTGTACAAAGCGGTGATGTTTTGCTTTTCACAATCAAGAAAGAGCTGATAGTTCGCGTGGGACGTTCGCTCTCCAATCTTAACATTAGGGGCCCAAACGCAAATGCTGTTTGGCTATGTCTCTCACAACTCGTATAGGAAATGCCAGTTTTTTTGGGTATACGAGGCAATTCAGCTAAAGGTTGGCCAGCAATTTTTATTTTTAAAAGGGAGTAATTGCTTCAAGGCAGCCAAATTTTTGGCATTGCGGGTTGTTTCGGCAAGCTACGTAATTTCGGTGGTAAGTTTGTAAAACCATGGCCAACCGCGGTTAAGGGCGCTCAAACTTGTAACCGGTAATTTTCACGATTAAAATAAGCCAATTCGCCTTCAATATTGGTCTGGCGTAAACTCGGCTAAGACTGTTTATGAAATCGCTAGATAACTGGGCTGTGTTTTGGGTGTTGGCTCTGCATTCGAAGTAAGCAACATGTCGGCATGTAACTAAGATGCCTAATCGAAGCAACGCATAAAATGCGGGTATAGTCGTTTAGGTGTTTGCAGCTCCTACATCACTATTCATGCCATATGCTTAACAATATTGGATATTCTTTGGTGCACGCACGCTAGGGCAGTTGGGCAACAACAGGTCGATAACTCAACTTCAGCCTTGGCTTGGCTCAGGTGCAATCATCTATGGATCTGGCGTTAGTACGTAGTAAACACGTAAAAAGCAAAATAATCAAATACACGCCGGCATTAATTTTCATTGTTAGTATTTCATTAATCTATTTATTCATTTTAATTAAGACGTCTAACCGCAACGAGTGCAATTATAGAGACCCGTGCATTTTAATTGCGACCAAATATTTTTAAAGTCATGGCGACGCACATTTAACCTGGGGCCTGGTGAATTGTTGTTATTAAGCTTGTGTCTATGTATGCGAGAAACTTCCAACCGTCTAAAGTCAGCTTTAGGTATACTGTTTCGGAAGTCAAATAAGAGACTACCGCCATTTTAATTCGCGCAAATATTTAAAAAGTGCATGCGACGGCATATTGTTAACATGGGGCGCGTGGTGAAATTGTTGTTAATTAAAGCTTGTGTCATGTATCGAGAACAGCTCCAACTGCTAGTCCGCCTTCTTGGATAACCCCGTTTCGATGCTGCCACACTTTACTGTCAGTCTTTTTTATGATTGTAGGATGAATATCATCTTTAGTGAGTTTATTAGTCAGTTGTTTTGGTTTAGGTTTTGGGAATTCGCTGGCTTTAAATCGCAAGGCCTTATTCCAAATACTCCACTATTCCTTACAAACTTATAACAAGGCTATAAAGCGATAACTACACTATGTGTTTTATATCCTTCACAAGGTAAGTAAATGAAAGACAGAAATAACTTATGCCAATATCGGTCTTAGGCCACAAGGTAAAGGTAGATAAGCACGGGCGCTAGTCGATTATTCGATGTTATCAATTTTACAAGCCGATGGTGTAACCTGCATAAAGAGGCGACATTGCGCGGAAATGGAAAAAGGAACTTGCAGAAAAAATTCTAACGACAATGCAATATATCGCGGAGTTCGGCTAGACGAGGCGTATGGTGGCGGTTCAGCGCCAGGGCGAAATCAGTTTTTATTTGGGCCTTGTAGCAGGTGAAGAGGGCTTCTACGTGGGCAGTGGCTGCTGCACTTGAAACCGCAAGACATGAATTATGTCAGCAAATAACGCGAGCAAGGTAGCCTTGCGTTTCGTGGTTATAGGCACCGAACAGTTTATGGATGCGTATTGTTCAGGACAATGAAAAAGAAATCGGCGAATAAAGGGCGCAAATGCCTATTCATCTATGGGGTAAAAGAACTATAATTTCATGACGATGCTCGTCGCCCCTACAGGTAACCAAATTCCCGCAAGCTAGTGGTTATGCCTAATGGGCAAAACATGGCTGGGGCAGCCTGGCAGTAACATTTGTTACTTTGGAGAGGGCGCTGTCTTCTGAGGTGATTTTTCATGGCCGGTTTAAATCTGCTGGCTGTGCTGCATTCCCGGATGTTTTTTTTCTGTCGTAACAACATGGTTAACGGCGCATCTCTACGCCTCTGAACAGAGGGCAGTTTGCGGGTGATGGTTATTGCTTCAGCGCGGCATCGGTTAATGGTATTAAAACCATATTCCGGGTTGACGTAATGACGTTTGTATTGGCGTATTTGGCTGCTTACCCAGAAAGCCGCGTGAATTAGCCTTAGCGGATAAATTGTCGCGGTATTAATTGAAGGCATGACTTATGCGTTTGGCTGGCGCATTCACTCTCTGATGTACCCCTACTAGGTTGATCGCTCTAAAAGAGGTATAGAAGAAACGCTGGCGGGCTAAAAGATTTCCGGCGTATTGCGATTTGCTGCTTGATGCAAAGCAGGGTTGGTAATATCACGAAGAGGCAAAACAAAAGCCTTTTTGGGAGCAAAGTCGTCGCAAGACGATTGAGTGAGTTTGAAGCGGGCGTGTAAAAAGTGCGTTGGCGGGTGTGTAAAATTGATGACATTACTCGATGTGTTATGCACGCGACCTGGCATCTCAAAGAACAATTGGCTGAGCTAAAAGCCGCATCATTGCAAATAACTCCTAAGGCCTCTCAAAAACGGCGGGGAGACTGTAATCGGCTAAAATGAATATGTTGGCAAGCGGTCAATAGCGGCGTTTGATTACCGCGATGACTGAAATGAAAAGGTCTATGGTTTTTGGCGAAGATGTTGGAACGCAACTTCGGTGGGGTACTTTAGAGCGCACGCAGTAATCTACAAGTAAAATATTTTGGTAAAAAGGCGTTGTTTTAAAATACCCGCTTTAATCCGAACAGGTATTATTTAGGATTGGCAATGGGTTGGCGCTTCTACAGGGCTCAGTCCGCCGGTAGCTTAGAAATTCATTCGCCGATTATATTTTTCCGGCTTTGATCAATTGGTGGAATGAAACGGCGAAATTTGGCGTTTATCGTTCTGGTGGTCAATTTAGCTGCGAACCTTTAAGCGATTCGGACTCTTATGGGGTGGTATTGGCGGTGTTTTGTATGCATTTCGGCAGTTGCACGCGCGAAGCTTTTTTGGCCATGTCCGGGGCTTAAAATAAGTTGTGCGGCACGCAATCTTACCTAGCTAAAGGATTATTGTTTATTAGCGTCAATTCGGCGATGACAACCGCAGTGTTATTTATGGAGGGCCGCTAAACGGCTGTATCGCGCATCAGTGGGGGAAGTACGCTGAACATGATTATAGCTTTAACCCTTAGGTAAAGCGGAGGTTGTTACGCAGGTAGGCAGTGGATATCACGGAGCTGTTTAGCGTGGGGGCGTGCAATGAAAGTGATGGAAAAAACGCGGCCCTACAATGGCAGAAAAAGACGGTATCTGCCTGCGAGTCGTATATTTCGGCAAGTATATTTTACCCTGGATCGTGAACCGGTTGCGCACTATGCAGTATAAAAAAAAAAAAAAAAAAAGCAAAAAAATCCGTCGTTGTTGATTAGTCCGAACGCGCCGCAGACCGGAGGGTTTGCTAAGTGAAATCGCGCGGCCAGTATTCAGGTAGAAGGTGCTTTTTTAAGTATCTTGAACTCGACCGTATTACTCGCGTACTGTGGTTTGGTACATCCTTATCCGCTTAGCCGCTATGAGAAAGAGTATATGCCTGACCAGGCCAACTCAAAATTCGAAGCGAATTGGGTTTCGGCTGCGTTAATTTCTAGCCAGATAGGAAGAACAGATAAGTGACGTGATTTTTATTTTGCCAAGATATTGGTGAAGTGCATTGTTGAATGTGAATTGCTTGAATGGTTATGTGGCCGAAAGGGCGATGTATTGTTGAAAGATCAGCCGGTGGCAGAGTCATGACGGCAAGGCTACGGGCGTACAAATTCTAGGCCATGTATCAGGTAAAGTGTTGAAGCTTTAATTATAAAACCGGTGAGAGATGGGCGCAAAGTTCAATGCACCTTTGTTGCGATGCAACATTGATGGGCGCTGAACGCAGACAGTGCACGCTCAGGCAGGCGTGCACCTCAGGGGCAGGTCGCGAGCCCGGCAGGATCGCACCGAGGTATGCATCAGCACGCAGCAACGCAGCAGAGAGTACTGCAACGGGGCACAAACGCACGTGAAGTTAGGGGAGATTCAATATTGACTTTATTCTGCCGGATCTTGGCGAGGGTCAATAGTGGAGTGGTGAATTAGTCCAATGGTTGGTCAATGAAGGTGATGAATGCCTTGCCGACCAAGCTGTGGTTGAAGTCTGAACAGACAAAGCCTGCTGGGTCGAAATACCCGCTAAAATACTCCGGGCTAAAGTAAGGGCAAGTTCATATTATGCTCAAGGCGTAAATATTGCCCAGGTCCATACTCGCTTTGTTTGGCGCATCGCAAGTCAAAGATTCGGGTAATGCTGCCCGCGTAGGCACAAAAAATGCAAACAGGGCGCAACAACCTGCACAAAGTAAGGTCTGAGCTCAGCAAGAGTGATGGGGCAGTAAGGTGACTTACGCGCTATGGGCAAAGGTAAAGCCTTGCCAGTCCTGCAGTGATCGTATGGCTCGTGAACTCGATGTGGAATTAGGCTCTGTTAAAAGGCAGTGGTGATAAGGCTACGAGTGCTTAATGTGATTTGAGTGGCTCGCAGCATCCAAAACGAGCTAAGAGGCTTGTGTCCGTTAAAGCCGGCAACGGTCTGAGAGCTGTTGGCGGGATCCGTAAAGAAGCAAAATTCGTGCTAAAATGGCGTTATGGCCAAACAAATGCTGCACGTACAGTGACACAGTGCCGGCAATTTTACGGTGAGCGATGAAATTGATATTGGATAATTTGATGCGGTACGGGAATCAACTTAAAAGGAGCATTTGGCTACCCATCAGGGCGTTAAGTTAAGCTTATATGCCGTTTTTTATGGGAAGGCATTTGTCGCTGTGCTTTAAACAGTTCCGATTATCAATAGTACGGTGAATGCAGATTGCACTTTGAAAATTACGTACTTTGACGAGCATAATATTGGGATTAGCCATTTGATTCAAAGCGTTTGTTGTGCGCCTAATTCTAAAAGGGTACATGACATCTTTCCTTATTTGAAATTGCTCAAACAGACCATGACTTAGGTGGAATTGGGTCGCGCATAGGTAAGTTAAAAAGCCGCAATTTGAAAAGGCGGTGACTATTAGTATTTCGCGCCAACATTGGCCGTCTTGGGCGGTACCGTTGCGACGCGCTGTTTATACAATGCACGCAGAGTCAGCTCATCGTTGCTTTAGGCAAAATAGCAGCGACTACCAGCGCTTTGAATGCAACGATAATGTGGTGGCGGCTTTTTTTTTAAAAATTTTATCTGGCAAGTAAGTTGGTCGGGGGATCATGCGCATAATCGTATGGAGGCCACCATTGGTGAGATTTAATAATTTATGGAAGTCTTATTTGGATAAATCACGCTTACAATGTTTGGTAGAAATTAAAATTAACGTGCCGTTTGTTTTTAAATAAACGCGCGCTAATATTGGCGGTTTGTTTTTACAGTCTAGTCATACTTAGTTGGAGTTCGTCATTGTTTAGTTATCGTCATATTTCGTTTTGCATGCTGCAACGCACGCCGATGTATTAAAGCAGCTTAGGTCAGTTGCTATTAATTGAGAAAGGCTGCAAAGAAAAAGATAACAGGGTTTTATGTATTTCGATAGCCCCATAGTGGGGCGGGTTTATATGATCTGAGTTTCGATAACGCACTAAGAAAAACGATGGATATTTCAGGCAAGGTATTGAAGGCGCGCGGCTGATGCAATATAAGGGGCTAATTCTGATATTAAAACCTAATCGATTTTAATTTCAGCCAATATTCTATCGCCATGGAAACTATGCGCAGGCTCACTGCAAGAAATCGCATAGCCGCTCCTTAATGGCGCGCCTTAAGTACAACACTGGTGTTATATGGAATGGCTATTAATCAAGAGATTGAGTATCTACGGGAAAAATATAAGTGCAAAAATGTTTGTGGGGGTGTGAGTATTTCATCATCGCGATGGGTTGAGGCTTGCTATGCGATGACGCCTGCCAGCACTGCCCAGAGACTGGTCTTAATCGATCCTCCGTCTTATGAGGTGGAGCGAAACGAATATCAACAGGTTGCTGATATGGTCACCCAAGGCAGTCAAAGCGCTGGAGTACGGTATGTTGTTATTTGGTATCCACCTAGATTGCTAATCGCGATGACAAGCGAGAGTGACGTTCACTATGCACAAAGTTACACATGGCAAAAGTGAGGCCACCTGTAAGCGCACTTAAAGCTCAAGCCATTAACCGAATTTTACTGCAAATAGAGCTATATGCGTTAACCGCTAAGGAACAAAGGTGAAGGCATTATGGCTCTGGAGCTGGCGGTGATTAAGCGCGCCGTGGCAGTTTGACAAGAGAAATGCAACGCCGCTTTACAATAAAAAAAAAAGAATTAACGCGCAATTGTTAGCCAATGCGCCGAGTGCAGCAGTCAGTAACGTGAGTTATCACAGAGTAAATTGAACGATGTTAGGCGCGCTAGCAGGGGATTAAACATTTTTTAATATACCCGATGAGCATCTATTTATTTGCCTGTCCCATAAAGACCGCAAAAACTCAAAGATTGGTTTAAGTTAATGTACTGAACACTAGAATATTGGGTATATAAAAGATATTGAATTAATCGGTAAGGGGGGCCTTTGTTTTGCTTTTTGGCCGACAACTTTTCCGTGGGTTATAAATGAAAACTTTAGGCTGCAGATCAAGGCTGCTACAGCGTTTTTGTTTTAAGTTATTCTCAGGATTAATTTGCGCAACAGACATATTCAAGACAGATAGAAGAGAAAGCGCTACATGTTAAGCGCATGTAGAACATGGCCAATGTTCTGCTTTGATAGAATTCCTAGGCGGGTTAAAAAGCAAGCCATACTGTGAGTGGAGGCGCGCGACGGCTGGTGATGATCTAGAAAAAGTGTCCTATTACAGCAAGGGCGCCTATCGCCTCGGCTTTACTCGTTAAAATAGCGGTGCAATTAGCCGATGTTTTATTGAGTTATTTGCGCCAACTTTTAAGGCTGAGGGCAACAAAAACCATAGTACTGGTGAATATCAAACGGCCTCTAACATTGTTTTTGGATCAACAGTCAGAGTCTATCGGAGCTGATTGATTGGGGTTCATCGGTGCTTGCGGCAAATCGATGAACAGGGGGGCTATTTGTAGTCAAAATTATCATGGATTATGTCCAGTGATTGGCAGCAAAACGGCCATGCGCGTTTGGGTGGTATTTATTTTAATTGGTGAAGAAGCAGATTAATGGTGGTTTATCTTCGCCTCGTTTGATGAACAAGGGCTTGCAGCAGTACCTATAGCTGGCTTTGGGCAGTCATGCCGTTTTGGCTGGCGAGTCATTACTCTGATTCATGTAGGTTTGCCCAAGAGGCTGGCCCGTAGCCTTAAGCTGCTATGGGCTTAGTGACGACGCCGCATAGAGCTCGAGCGTGGGTGGTGATTATTTCCTTGCAGAATTATGAAGTTTATGAAAACCTCTTACTGATTGATTACGTCATCTGAACAAGCCAAACCCCCTTATAACCAGTTTACGGGTCGTGGCGTAAAGAAAAAGACATCGATACGCGTGGTCTACCAGGCTCAAGAAAAATCTTTTTGCGCGCGCTGAGGCTTTTACGCGAGCACCATACGAACTGCAATATATGAATGATGCGCAATTTGAGCCGGCGTACTATAAAAAGCTATTTGGGCAAAGGTATGCGGTGAAACAGAAAAACCTTTGTATCTGCCGTTAGTCGTTTGGGGAAAATATCGCGGTAGTGGGTGCTAGCCGTTCGTTGGCTAGATGAAGGGGTAATATTATCGATTCGAGCTTTGAATCTTTATGACAAAAGTATGGCAATGTTCGTTTGAGGCCTCCCATCAACAATGTGGTTTATTTAGCCTAAGCCAATTAAAGAGTGGCATTTTCAAGTGTTTGTTTGTTTATATGCTCGAAGACACCTATTACATTTTAGAAGTGTGATGAAAATTCGAAATTTTTATGCCTGAAGTGGGGATAGCGCATTCTTATGATTAAGTCGTATTTCATTAAGCCAGAAGTGAGTAGTCGTATGCATTCCTATTTTTGAGATGGGGATGAGATCGCCGAGGAACTATTAGCTTTGCCTGCCGAGTTATTGACTTATTATCCGCCAGCTCAACAGCATTCCATGCATACGGGCTGTATTATTTTGAAGGCTTTGCTACGCATTTAAAAAATTCACAGTTATTATACTTTGCTTATCATAAAGGCTAAGCTGGAATTTAGCAGTTATTGCGAGAACCCATCTATCGACTTAATCGCCGCAATTAAGGAGTTAGGAATTTCTGGGTTTATGAAAACTACGGCGCTACCTAAAGATACACGATTTTTAGCCAGACTCAAGCGCAATTACCTGATACAGTTTTATCGCCGCGTGATCCTCGTCAAGCAGAGCGAGTGTAGTCACTTATTATGAAACCGAAGTAAATAGCCATAGCAGACATTAAATTAGTCGAATTATTGACCTTGAAATAAATTGAGCAGAGGCTTTTTCGTGGACAAAGTTGGGAATTTAGGCTTTTCGGCGCATTATTTGGTGTGCAAGTTGATGGCCAAGCACTAGCAGGCAGCGCCTAACTCGCACTAATGCCTGAGGGCCGAGTTTGCGCATTCTTTTCATAGTTTTTTTTAGCTGCCCGGAGATGGCTAATCAGTGCCGTGGTCTTTGACGTAAGACAGTGCGAGATGGGTCGTAGTTTTTCCACCAGACGAGTTAAAGCGTGCAAAAAAATGGGCGAAAATTATCTTTTATATGACGGCGTCTTTTCAATTGCCAGAGGTGGGTTAGAACAATATATGCCGAAATGCTAGATGTACCTGCGCAGAAGATATTGAGAACAGACCCATTAAGTTTTATGAAAAATCACTGAGTGATAATGTTCGCTGCGTGTGGCGGTTGAAACCTTGAAGTTATCAGCAAACGCGATTGATACACGTAGCGGTGCAAGCCATTGATCTTACAAAACCCCAAGTGGCTAGAGCCGCCAAACTGCGTTTATTGATGAAAGCGCAAGAGTAGCTGGGTGGTATATCAATATTATCAGACGTGTTTGGCGCTATGGCGTCTGACTATCATTTTTTAGGCAGCTTGTCTGCAACGCTCATGGCCATTACAGCTAGAAATAAACTTACGCATGGCGACTATCGATCATGGAATGTGGTTTCATGCAGCCCCTTTTGATTTGATGACTGGTATTATATTGCGCTGAAAGTCCATTTAACGGCGGTGGGGCAGAGGTTTGGTAGGGCCATTTTTTTAAATCGCTGAAGGTTAGTTGGTCGCCTCAACGCATGCCAAGAAGGTTTAATGCGGGGGCAATATGCGTAGGAGAGGCATGATGATTTATTCTCTAGGTGAGCAGGAATAAGTTATAGGCTAATTCAACCCGCCTTTATCGCCCCTGGAGCCAATATCATTTAGGCCAAGTCTGTTTAGAAAAGACAGTACGTTTGGTTAATGGTGGTTGATTTCGCGGGTGATTGTGACTTGATAACTGTCGGCGAGTGGCAGCAATGTGCAGGATGGCTCCAGTAATTTGCTATAACGATTATGGCGTACCATAGTCATTGGCAAAGGAGTCAGTGTTGGGCATAAAGTGATAGTTACATGGCTGCGAAAATAGGCGTGACTTACAGTTTAATTTGGTATCAATCCCGTTATTTTGATGGGGCTAAATAGGCAAACATTGCGTGATTGGTGCCTAACCGCATTGAATTCGCGAAAGATATGCAGATCCCAGATGGCTGCAGTGGTCCATGGCTCACGGGTAAAATTGTTTAAAACTATTTGCTGACAATCACAAAGCAATGTTAGAAAATATCAAGCTGAGTATTATGTGAATAATGGGAAACGTTTTGGCTGTGACCTAAAGAGCTCATCTGAAGGGCTGAGCTCTAAACCTTGTTTAACCTAAAAAGCAGGCTATATAGAAAAAAGGCGCCGAAACTATTACTACGTTTTCGGGCTTAGGGAATGGCTCATTTGCAGAGCCGTGCGCTAACTGGGATTTATTAAAGTTTGAAACGAGTCATTAACAGTATT
>Ga0163217_1043226_pt1 | contig 10295 bp, 9 predicted proteins | sample SynspAceP_FD_185933 | JGI IMG/M metagenome (GOLD analysis project Ga0163217, IMG submission 185933) | Saline lake microbial communities from Ace Lake in Antarctica - Synechococcus sp. Ace-P (PacBio error correction) | ecosystem: Environmental > Aquatic > Non-marine Saline and Alkaline > Saline ...
TGGTAAGGAAGAGGAAATAAATTTCCAAAGGGGGTCTGTTTGTTGGGGGTTTTTGGGGGGCGGGTGGTTTTTTTTTTGGAAAAAAATCTCATGGGCAAAAAGGTTGGATGCCCCTCCCGTGGGGTTGGTTATTTTGTTTTGGGTCTTCCGGGAAATCTTGAACCCATGTTCGTGCCCGGCTCAAATCACAAATAAGTCGACTGCGCTCAGAGGGTCGGTGTCCCAGCCATGCTTTGCCATTGTCCCACCTTTTCAAGGCCGGCGTCCCCTTTTTTGCGGTCGGATCGGTATCTTTGAGAAACAGTCTCGATTAACACGCCTCGCGGTCGAAGTGTTTGTTTTCTGGAGTCTCCGGGGTCGTGGACCTTTTCCGCCCGTGCACTAATTCATAGGGGGTAAGCGATGTCTCGCATCTTCTCCAGCTTAACGTGGGGCTGGGACCCTGGTCGAAATCTGGCGCAGCCGGAGTTGCGAGAAACGAGAAAATTTGGTTCCCGTCGCAGGACCCAGTCGGGGAATAGAGTTTTAAATGCGGTGATGCAGCCCCGGCCTTGGCGTGAGGCCTGCGGCTCGCCACAGTGTTCGTCCCCTGGATTAAGGTCTGCTCGGTCCAGATAATAAGCGTCATGAAGCGGTGTGAATATCCGCGCCCGTCTGGGGCTAAGCTAAATCGGCCCAGATGAATGCGGTCGCGGTAAAGGCCACGGCCATTCCGCGGCCGGTTCACGCGAACATGGTGGACCCTAGAGGTTGGGGCCATTAAATGTATCGCGGCGGGGAGCACGACACAGGCGGTTTTCCGGGCAGAACCGCTTCTTCCAGCAATCGCACATCTCTTCTGCAAGTGCAGATGCCAGTCGTCCAGGCGCGGCGCAGGGTCCAGGCTGGGTTCATGGCGTTGTTTTCTGTCGGCAAGAACGGTTCGTCTCAAATACCCGCAGAACCCGACTCCCCATTTGTTGGAACCCCATTCTGCCAGCAGGCCTTGCAATTTGTTCCGCGTTTTTTTCGGTCATGTCCGCAGCGCAGAAGAGAACTGCCGATTATTGCCTGCCTGAATTGTCTGCGGGGTGCTGCATTGCACCCGTTGTTGTGATTCTGCCCGGGGGCCTCAGAAAGTGTCGCCTGCCCGGAGGCGTGGATAAAGAGAAACTGTTTTACCTTGTTTGTCGGTGGCTGCCGTGAATTGGGTCGGCCTTCTTTGCCACGGTTGCCCCTAAGTGCTGAATGCCGTATATTGTCAAGAAGCGCTTGGAAAAGCCTGATGCTGGACGAGTTTGAAGCTCTTTTGTTGAAGACAGCGGATTTCGCGCTCCTTCTTTTGCCATCATGCAGTATTGTGGTTGCCTTGCTGGCGGATCCTGGCGGCCTCTTGGGGGTGGTGGGCCTCGGCGACTGGGTTCGCGCTTGGTGGTTCCCCGTGTGTGGGCTGTTTCGGCAGAGCGCAAAGTTTTTTGACTTGCGCGCCGGCACCAAGAGTTCCCCGGTCTGCAAGGGTAAGCGCCATCCTGATCCTCCCTAACCTGTTTGGAGACCTAATGATGCTTACCCCCAAAAACCTACCCATCGACATGTGGCTAGTCTGGCGTTTTCGCTTGGCGGCGGCGTCGTCGAATGGTGCAGATTCGAAATGACTCAATCCCAAGTGCTGCGCTCACCTAGGCGTTATCCGGTCGTGGCAAGTAAAAGGCCGGAAAGCCCACCACGCCTGCTGCAATGGTGAGAAGTCGAAATAGCCCTGTGGCTGTAAGAACAGCGACGGTGGACGCAGTTGAAGCCTGCTGTCGAAGCTGCGGCCAAAGCCAGCCGCGAAGGCGAGGCCCCCGCCGAAACATTGGCCCTCTCGAAAGCGTTGTCGCGAAAGCCGCCCCTGCGAAAACTCCAGTGGCCCCGAAAAGCTGTCGCAGCCGGCCAACGGGCCACCTTCGAAGCCTGGCCTGCCAGCCAGCGGCCAAAAGCACAGTCGACCGCCGAACGCTGCATGCCTGTGGCCGGTAACCCTACCAAACCTGTCGTCCAAGGCCCTCACCGCGCGGATCCTGGCCAAAGCCAGCCTCGTCTCGCAGATCCCGCGTAAAAAGGTCGGTCCAGCCTTCAGCGCCTGTGCCCTGAAAATCTCTAGTGCCGGTCAGACGAAGCCAAATAATGTCTCGTTTTCCCGGCGCTATTCGCGGACCATGATTGTCTGGCTGTGGCCCTTTTGGCTTTTGATTAAGGACGCAGATAAGTCCACATTATACCCGAGACACGTCCCCTCCATCCCCTTCGACCTAATGTCATCTGGCTCTTGAAAACCGACGTGGCGGGACTGGAGAGGATGCGCTTAATTCCGCGGTCAGTTGGCTCTGTCGCAACGCTGGGCATTGGCCGGGTTGGTGGAACACGCCAATTTCGACGAAATTCACGCGCGTCATGGTCGCCGGAAAAGGCAGGATGCCTTTTTGAAGGCCTGACGCGGAGGCGAATTGTAGGATCAGTGGTCAGACGGGTCAATGATTCCTTGCAAGGACAGCGGTCGGCGCGCATGGCGAAACGTTTTGACGAGACCACAATCCGTAGAACCGTCAACTTGTTCTTGAGTGCGTGTGGGCTCACTTGCGGCTAACTCCCAGCGCTGGCAGCGCATTTCGGTGAATGCGGGATAGCGTAGATAGGGATCGTTGCGTTGTGATATCGATCGGATGCAGCAACTTGCATTTAAATTCCAAGGTCTATTGTAGGTTCCCCTAAGAGGCCTAACCGCCATTTCATTCGGTTTTTTTCGCTTATTTCCAAAGCTTTGGGCCTACGATCCGTCGATTGTTGGTTTTGTAAGTTTTTTTCTGTTTGTTTTGTTTTTTTTTTGTTTTTTTGTTTGTTTTTTTTTTTTTGTGTTTGTTTTTCTTTTTTTTTTTTTTTTGTTTTTTTTTATTTCTCTTGTTTTTTGTTTTTTTTTTTTGGTTATTTTGTTTTTTTGTTCATTTTTTTTTTTGTGGTTTGTTTTTTTTTTTTTTATCTTTTGTTTTAGTTGTTCTTTGTTTTTTCTTTTTTTGTGTTTTTGTGTGTGTGGCTTTCTGCGGTGTGTTGGGTTGTTGGGTTGTGTGGTTGTGTGGGGTTTGGTGGTTGGGGGGTTTTGGGTGATTTGTGTTTTTGTTTTGGGTTTTTGTGGGGCTTGGGTGGGGTGTGGGGGTTGGGGTGTGGTGGTTTTTGGTGGTGTTTTCTTGGGGTTGGCGCTTTTGTTAGTTGCGTGATGTCGTGGGGGGGGTGTGGGGTGTTGGGGTGTGCGGAGGGGTTTTGGGTGGCGGGGGGTTATTTGTGGGGTGGGTGGGTGTGGGGTTTGGTGCGTGGTTTGGTGGGCGTGGGGTGAGTGGTTGATGGGGTGGGTGGGGTGGTTGGGGTTACGTTTGGGTTGTGGGTTTGTGGTGGGGGGTTTTTTTGTGGGGGGTTGCGGGGCGGGTTTGTTGGGGTGGTTGGTGCGGCGGTTCGTGGGGGGGTTTGGGTGGGTGGGGGTTGGGTTTGGGTTGGGGGGTCGTGTGGTGTTGTGGGGGGGTTTGGCGTTGGGGGGGGTTGGGGTGTGGGTTTGGGGTGGTTTTTGGGGGGGTGTGTGGGTGGGTTGTTGGTGGGGTGGGTTGGTTTTGGGGGTGGGTTGGGTTGGGTTGGGTGGGGTGCGGGGTTGGGGTGTGCATTGCGTTTGGCTGTGGGGTTGGGTTGGGGTTGGGGGGTTTGGGTGTGGGTTGGGTGTGGGGGGCGGGTGGGGTGGGTGGGGGGTGGGGGTGGGGGTGGTGTGGTTTTGTGGGGGGTTTGTTGTGGTGCGGGTTGGGGTGGTGGGTTTGGTTTGTGTTGTTTGGGTTTTGTTGGTTTGTGCGTGGGGGGTTTGTGTGTTGGTGGGTGGGGTTGGGTGGGTTTCGAGGACGTGATAGAGCGCGCCTGAGTATACGCCAGTCCATCGTGGAAGATATCGAGGCCGCCTTACGCGGTTAGCGATGCCCGAAATTGGCCGACAAGGGACTGTGACCGCCGCCGAGCCAGGCGACCCGCAATCTGGTGGCGCCGCCTAAAAACGGCTAATATCTAAGCAGTCATCGATTTAAGTAAAACAGGGCGGGTCCAAGCGGATCCGCCTTGTTGCGTCAAGAGCTTGCGCTGCCCGGGACGCCAATTTGCGCACGCTTTGACTGGCGCGGAACGGCGGCCTTTCGGGCGGTTTCTTTTGTGCGGCTCTGGTTCGGTGTGACCGGGGCCAATGATCTCGGCGGGGTTCATAGCGGCTGCGGCCTGACCGCTTCTCTATATCTGGTGGCCGCGCATGAAACCACGGGCCTTGGATGCAGGCCATGGCGATACCGGCCGCGCCCAGACGGCGTCAGAAATTCCATCGGGAAGGGCAGTTTTAAGCCTGTGCTTTGGTCCTCGGTGAGGTGGGGGCTGGGATCAGGTAATCGGTTCCAGGGATTGCCCTCGATGATGGAATCGTGGCCTCGGGCAGATCTAGCGGGCCTGCCACTGCGCACCGTCGAAGGGCGTTTGGTTGCGGCGATTTGTCCAACAATCTCAAGATAGCTCGGCGCTTTGCCTCAGGGCTGAGAATCACAATCGGTCTGGACGTTGGCCGAGGCTTCGGGAATTCCCCGCCCCCCCCCCTCGCCGACCTCCGCGACCTCCGCGACCCTCCGCGACTCCGCGACCTCGCGACCTCCGCGACGACAACGTCTCCTCAAGGCCTCCGCGACACCTTCCAAACACGCCCGTATCCCTCTTCGGGAATGCATCGCGGCAACCGCAAGCGCGCCCCCACAGCCAGAACAGCAGAAGCTGCCGAAGGGGTTCGATTCCTGCGTCGCCAATCACGCGGCGCGGCAAGAACGCCGTCACTGCCGCCAAAGCGCCTGCGCGGGTAAATCCGAGGCGCCGGCAAAATCTCGTGATCGTTTCCTGTCCCATCGCGGCGCGCCGCAACGAGGGATGCGCCAGTCCATCTCTCGGTGTGCTCAGTCGCCGCAAGTCACACACACACGCATAGTGGTGTTGCGGCGCGGCGTCAGGCTGCGCAACGATCTCAGGCCACCGTCGCCTCGCCGGCCACAACCACAATCCAGCAAAAGCCGCAAAATCAAGGCCCATCGGGCCCAATCAACAAAAGGCGCGCCCAAGCCTCCGGCCCAAATGGCCGCTGGCGAATAACCTGCCACCCCGTCGCGGGCGAAACAGGCACGCATGCAATGAAATCTTCACGCTCGCTCGGGTCGACAATGACAAAGCCGCGCGAAGCGGTTTCCATCAGCCGCGCGCGTAAGCCGTAGCGCGAGGTACAAGTCGGCGCGCGCATCTCGGGGAACCGGGTGTCCCGCCAGCCTGTGGCTGCCCGAGGTCAAGGCCTGGCTTGGGGTTGGATCAGCTACAACTCAGCGCGCGGCGCGCATAACCGAATAGGCCGCCGCCGCAATAACCTGGCGAAGGCCCAGCCCCATCGAAAAATAACCCGCTCGAAGCCATCGAAAAGCCCGTCGTCGATCAGAATCGTCAAGAAAGCGTAGAACTCCGGGGCGCGAAACCATGTCTCGTGCCTGAGCCAGCAGCGTCAGTTGCGCATCATCGGTGCGGTTCTTGGAGCCCTCGGGCCGATCGCTGCCGCCGCGCGAGGGTCGCAGCAAGGCTCGGTCTGCCTCGAACGGACAGCGAACTCGGCCCATCGGTGAATTGGCGCAAGCATGAAATCGTGGCGATGCGATCAAAAAAACCGTCGGCCACAACCCGCCGTCGGTGTGCAGCGCCGAATAAAGCAGCGCCGTGGAATCGTCCCGCTGGGCAATATCAGCGGTCCCCACAGGCGAGGTTGGGTCCCAGTTCCCTGGCCGGGCACATACTCTCCATTCACAGGCCATTCACGGGCCGATACGTTTGGTGTTCATAGGCTCAAACTTGCATCCCCCATGATTTCGGGCGGCGGGAAAAAGGAAAACGGAGTGTTTCCAAAGGTGCGCCTGAAAAACTGCGTTGAACAGCCGTATCCGGTGCCAACGGGTCCCCCGCAGACTTACGCAAAAGCGCCAACCCAGATCCCCCGAATCCGAAAAACACTAAAAAATCCAGTTTAAAATTCACTGAACACAGGCGCAATTCCAAATCTACAGCTTCCGGCGCATCCAGGCAACGCCAACCGCAAAAGCGCCCGAGAACGGAGGGCCGCTTTGGAACGTCGTTTCCACAGCAGCACGTATGCCGCTGGCGCTTACTTTAGCCATTGGTCCGATCAGCATGATCATCTGGCGACCCTTCATCTAGGAAGTTCTCCACTTAACGATCTCTTTGGTATCCTCGGCAACCCGCTTCGAGCAGTTCGCGTCCAACGTTCTGGTGCGCCATCTCGCGGCCTCCGGAAGCGCAGGGTAATCTTCACCTTGTCGCCGTTCTCGAGAAACTTAAACACGTTTTCGCATTTGACCGCTGTAGTCATTGATATCGTGTTCGGGCGAAAACTTTACCTCTTGATCTCGATGACTTTGCTTTCTTGCCGGGCCCTCGGCTTCGCGCTTTCCCTGTCTCGTATTAAACTTGCGAAATCCATGATCCTTGAACCACGGTGGCACGGCCGTTCGGCGAAAAATTTCCACCCCAGATCGAGGCCAGCTTCCTCGCAAAGGCGCAAATGCCTCGCGGGGTGACAACGCCCCCGAGTTTTCACCTTCGCACCAATCAACGATTTCATTGGAGCGAAATGCGATCATTGACGCGGGCCGTGTCGCGCTGCGGAGGCGCGTTTGATGGTCTGCGGCTTTATGGGACAGGTCCTTTTGAATGTTTGTCGTAGCGATTGTGAAAATAGAGAGCCGCGCGGTGCGACTTCAAGCAGGACTGGTTAAAGGGAAGAGAAGACGGTTCTGACCTTGTGTTTTGTTTGCTATGGCGCGCAAATATCGGTGCCCAGAAATTCGGCACGCAGCAAAATTTGGAGATATCCCATGCGTATGCGCGTATCCACGATTCGCCACTTGTCGCCGCCCTGAGCCGTAACCGTAGCAGGTTTGCTGGGGCGAGGACGAACGAAAAAAGAGAACACAGAACAGAAATCCGGCGGCGAATCACTCGCACCCCGAGCGGTAGAGCACCGACGCTGTTGAAGCTGCTGCTGCCGAGGCTGCCGCTCAAGAAGCCGCCGCCGCTGCCGCAGCAGAAGCTGCGCCGCTGCTGCGAACCTGCGCGCCGCTGAAGCTTGCTGCCGCAAGAGGCAACCTTGCCTGCCGCTGGAAGGCCGCTGCCGTAGAAGAATGCAGCCTGCTGCGCGAGGCCGAAGCTGTGCTGCTTGCCGCTGTGAAGACGCACAACCGAGGCCCGCTGAGACGACCCGTTGAAGAAGCTACCGAAGCCGCAACCGACGCGGTCGAGGCCTCGTGAGACCCCCTGAGGTTTTGCGCTGGTTGCAAGCCCTGAGCACCGACACTCAACCCTCGAGCAGGTCCCATTGCCCTGATCGACGCTCCCCAGCCTTGATGATGCGACCCCAAAGCCACAGGCTGCGCAACCGCAGTTGAGCGGCGCGCCCAACAACCCGCAGCCATATCCTGGGCACCGTTCTTGGTGTCCAGGTTTTTCGCACCGCACTCGGCTTGTAAGCCACAACTTGATAAATGGCGAGAAAGTGGCCGGCGGCCACCTGCGATCGGCGCCCTTTTTCCATGCGCGGTAAGGCCGGCCTCGTCAGTCGAGAACGCTTTTCTCACCAACTAATGCGCGGGTCGAATTTGGCCCCCCTCGACCCAGTCCATTACCCCTCGAGCATCTCTTTCAGCTCAAGGTTAATACGCAGAGTTGCCGCAGATCATCGCGCGGTCCATCTCGGTTCAGCGGCGCACACCCAGAATCAGTAAACGCTCGCCCGAGCGGCATGAGAATTCAGTAAATCCGGCCCATCTTCGGGCTCTGCTTCGCGGGTGGTGGTCGGTAGTATTGATCTTCTTTCCAGAACCCCTCGCCAAATTGACCTCAATTGAGCAACTCAATCGTCCTCAAGGCCGCAAATCAGGTCGCGCCCCATAAGGTCAACATCGGCCCAAACTCACCGACAGGTAATGGGTGATTGATGACCTCCGTCGTAATCCTCGTAGGTTTGCGGTTTCACGCAGAGGCTGGCAAATGGCGCAAAGCCGGTGCACGGTGGCGAAAAACCAGATGCGTTTGCCGGGAATATCATCGATCAGCGCGTCATGAACCAACGATACGACAGTTTTGGGGTCGCAAGGGATGTTTGCTCGCTCCTGGCGCGAATATGTTTGCAGGCGCGAGGTCAGTGGGCCGTCCTGGACCTTGGATGGAATAGAATTCCCCAGATTGCTCCTCCCAGGAAAAAGGCGAGGCGAAATGGAATACGCGCGCCGGAGCAGCGGGTTTCTGCTTGCCCGTGGGTCCGGTCCGGGTTCCGCCCCAAAGGCCGATCATCACAAACTCGCCCTGAGCGGGAACCGAAACGTCGACGGGCGCTCGAACCTTTGAAGCTGAACAGGGCGGCTCGTGTAAATGCTGGACCTCCATCACGGTGGTCGCATTGGGCAAAGGTTCGGCAACGGCTTTGAAAGGCTGTGCGGGTTGGCGGTAGCTCCGTTCAGACTATTTGTCCAAGTCTAAAGATTTGCGCCGAGTTTAAAACTGACCTAAAACGCAAAAAAAAAACACGGTCCTAGATCACGCACGCGTGTCGCACAACTAGCCAGCGCAGGCGCGACTGATAGTCGTGGCCCTGCCAATCATGCGCGAACACCTTGGCCTTCGGGTTTGGGCCCGTGCGGGCCAGATCTGCGGGATTTCGACCTCAGTCAAACCCTGCGCGCCGCGAGCCATGCGTATTGGATCCAGAAATGATCGCCCATGGCGCCGCAACCCGCCCCCCGTAAAAGCCCAGCACCCGCAAGCGCGCGCCAGCGGTGAACCCTGCGCCCAATCTGCAGGAAGTTTGGGGAAAGGCAAAATGGCGGGGGAGAATTAGCGGGCGCGTCCCCAGATAGCGTGCCATCGTGTCAATCGGTATCGACGGCGTTGGAAATGGTCCCGACCCCTGCGACGCTGTTGGGCGGCGCCCAAGCCCTACGGGTGTCCGCAATCCGGCGGTCCAATCGCGTCGCCTCAAAGCCATTGTGTCGCGCGACGATCACGTTTGATGCTGTCTCCGTGCTCATTTTCCATGTTCCTCAAATACCTTCATAGAAAGCGCGTGCGGATTAGAACCGTTCGGTCCCCAGATTGTGAAATCTCCGCATCCTCGTTTTCGCGTGCTGACGCCAACGCCCTGCAACTTCGTGGGGTCTTCGCCAGTCTCGCGACGGGCGAGGTTGCAAGACGGTGTCGCAGCCCAGCGCGCCAAAACCCGCGCCGCCCACCAGCCGTGATGCCGGGGCGGCGGTTGTTTCAGCAGATTGGTAGTCCGGCCAACAAATCTTGGAAGCGTCCCAATGGGGCCAGCGGCTTGAACCCTTCGATGCGGGGAGGGGCGGGTGGTGCCTGGGCTCGCAAGAACTCTTAAACGCTCTCCTCGTCTACCGCCTTGGAAAGCGTTTTCGCGGTGATCCATAGCCCTCGAAAGGGGCCCAGCGGCGCGGCGGGGTCGAGGGGTCGGGTCTTGCGCAGATCAACAGCAGGCGTCGGGTTTGGCCTCGTGCAAGCAGGTTTTTCGCTGCTTCCACCAGCAACTCAGCCCGGTCAAGGCTGCCACCCCGGCCGGGCGATCGTCGCTCAGGCCCAAGCGTTTTTCGGCCAAGTTTCCGCCTGATAGGCCAGCGTCCTCAGCGAAACAGCAAAAAATCTGCGGTATCGAGCGAGATCACCGGGGTCTGGGGGCCAATGACCGAGATCAAGGTGCAGCAGCACGCACAACGATTCCGCCCCGAACTGACGACACAAAGGCCGATATCGCCCACCATCGAATCGCTCAAGCCTTGTGTTCGAGAACACTGGGGTCGCGCCCTGATGGCGGTAACGGTCGTTCAGGTCGCGCACGCGGTCCTCAATGGTCAGATCAAGCGGCATTGGCTTGTCCTCTGACTGATACAGGGCGGCTTTGAACAGGGCAGCGCCAAGGCGGCGATAGGCGTTCCAGGAACGTCTCATTGGGCCCAACGCAAAGGTCCAGATAGGCATAAATCAAGCGGCTCAGTGCCGAAGTTGCGGCATCTGCCGGCAAAGCCGGACCCCGCGCGTTCGCCCAACGCTCGCGGTTCTCCGTATGGTCCCCGCGAGCGTGTTGATAGTTTTTCCACCCGCCGCGGTCGAGGCCGAGGATTCCCGATAAATGGCCCAATGGTGATGCCGCACGGCTTTGATGCAGCCCC
>Ga0163217_1045752_pt1 | contig 10295 bp, 12 predicted proteins | sample SynspAceP_FD_185933 | JGI IMG/M metagenome (GOLD analysis project Ga0163217, IMG submission 185933) | Saline lake microbial communities from Ace Lake in Antarctica - Synechococcus sp. Ace-P (PacBio error correction) | ecosystem: Environmental > Aquatic > Non-marine Saline and Alkaline > Saline ...
AGAGAAGAAAGATTATGGGGGTTGCTCTACATTTCCGCCCCTATAATACCTTTTTTGAAAGGTTTTTCCAGCCCCAGAACAGCGAAAGGTTGGGTTTACTCAATCTTTTTTTGGCCCTTTCCGACTTTGACCCCTTTCTGGCCCATAAGGGGAGAACCAATAAATAAAACAGGGTTTTGGGGGGTTTTGACCGTTGTCCCATTCCACATTCCCACATGCCACGTCGCCTCCGCGATGCCTTTTGAATCACCTTGTTTCGCATTCCGTTGCAGTTCAGTGTTCCTGCTTTTTCCGGCGCTGGATCAAGTAATTGGATTCTCTCTCGATGGGTCATCGCGCATGGACGCATGCCTGGGCATGACGGATCCCCCCGACCGGTGGCCGACCCGGCCAATGCCCGGCATGCGCCATGATGTTGGCCCCGGCATCGGTCATCTTACGACCTGGCGGGCTTCATCCCGACGGCATGGGTTGACCAAGCAACATGGGGAGTCTTGCGCAATGAGCTGTAGTTTCGTCTTCAATATATGGCCCCAGTCATGGCGTGGGGGCTTGGTCATCTTCGATCTGGCGCGCATAGCAAGGAGATCCGGGGATGCTCTCCCTGGGCAAGGGCTGGTACTCCCAGGGCGGTGTACTCGTGCGTCAGCCGGGCGGGACCTCCAAGCTGGCGGGGCTTTACCGCATGAGCCGGCTCAGATGGAATGCGGATGATGGGGATGTGGACCCTACGAAGGAGAACGGGTGGTGTGGTTTTTTCGAAGGATGCTTCGATCATCATCGGCGGGCGCCTGATCCTATGGCTAGAGCGCCCAAGGCACAATCCCAATCTGCGTTTTCGCCTCGGGAGGTGATCTCGCCCCGCGGGCTGGAGATTATTGAACTGCGCGGAATGGGTTGGCGGTTCGAGGGATTACGCAACCGGATATAACAAATGACGCTTTTTAGCGCTCTGACAGCCGCTGGCCTGCAGCTCGTTTCATCCTGCTCTCATGGTGCTGTGGTTCGCTTGTGTCCTGAAAGAATACTCTGTTGTTCTACTCATGATTAGTGCCTTCCCCGGGTGATATGAGCTTGGCCTTCTGCGTAGGCGCGCCTTTTCGATGAGTAGCTGTAGGGGCAGGCAAGGGGCGTCCTACTTCGCCACTCAAGCCTGCTTTCGGATCTTGGTGGGTGATGCATCACTGTACTGTGTAGGGTGATTTAATGTTCGATCGTTTCGTGCTGATTATGTTCATTTGGGTCTATTCTAGTAGTTCCCTGCTTGTGTCGTTGTCTTGGTTGGGACTTGCCTCAGGGTGGAGGTATGTGTGTGGTTGAGGTTCTTCCGACGACGGTATCTGTTGTTGTGTCGTGGTCATATGCGGAGCTGATGTGGATTGCTCCATAGTGGTCTGGGTTTCTTTTCAGCTATAGTTACGCATTATCGTTCAGAGCTATGATCAGCGAGTGTCATGGATGGCCTCGTCGGTGAGGCTTCGCGCCTAGTCGCCAGACGAGTAAAATCCGTCTATAGACGAGCTCGTGGATAACTCCACAGCTCGTGAGTCTGGCGCGCGGTGGCGTTGTAATGCGTTCGATTCTCATGCCGATGAAAGGGTTTATTCCCCCACGGTGGCTGATGGCTAGCAGCCTCCAGTAATTGTGGTGGTAGCTGGCCGTTCAGGGTTATTTGGCATATCTGAGAGCTCAGTGATAGCATCGGGCTTGGTGCCGGATCGCTTTCATTGCAGGGCGATCTGGATTGTGTGCTGTCAGGTCATCCGTTGTCGTTTTGGTGAGGTTGTGTCGATTCCCAGGTCTAGGCTCCATGGCGTCGTTCGTTATCTGTCTGGGCCTCTGAGTGGTGTATTCCTGGTTAAGGAGTGTTTCGTGATGCATGTATGGCGTGGTAGGATAAATCTTGGTAGGGATTATTTCTCTTGCGTTTGAGGTGTCCTGGTCTTAATCAACTTCTTTTGCGATTCATAATTCAGGTTGTACTCCTGCTTCTTGGTTTCTTAGTCAGTCATTGGATGGTTATTCTCTCTGGATTGGTCTACAGGTGTGGTCCTTCTGTCTTCCGGTCTGTTTGGGTGCTATTCTCCTATCCTTGGAGTGATTCTCAGGTATATAGTGGTGGATGTTTCTGGTCGCTGTAATTCGGGGTCTTGTTGATGGATCTCTATACATTATTATATCGTCTATCGTACTATCTATAATGTCTTGTTAATGTTGTCTTCGTTATTTGTCAGTTGTCTCTTGTGTAATCTATATTCAGGTGTTGAGTCTCTTTGATTTGTAGTCTCTGTATTTCTGTGATGCGGGTTCTATATATGTTATTCTGAAGATACATGTCTGCCTTTGTCAGCTCTGGTTCGTATCTAGGTTGTATCTCTGTGTGTGTTGATTCTTTTGCTCTCTGTTGGTATTGTTTTCTTGTATTTGATTTTATATTTCTCTATTTTCATGTTTGTATCTTCATTCTAGTCTTGGTATTGGTGCATGAAGCATCGAGTGTTCTGATTTGTTTCTATGCTCGTTAGTTTTGCTAACCTTTCTGTGCAGATTTGTGGTCTATGCATGTCACTCATACTGTGTTACATGTGATCAATGTGTGCATGGTCTTGGGGATTCTATTGGTCTTTGTTTTGAGTGCGTAGTGTGTTATTGTGTATGACGGAGAATGATGGCGGTAATAGATTCTTTGGGCTATATTGCCTACAAATGTCTAGATTTGTTGATGTCATGTGTATTCGCGCCTCGTATTGCTTTTGCCTTATTGTGCTGTCTTTCTTGTAGTTATTGTGCTGGTTATATTTGGTTCTCAGTATTTATGTGTAGGGTATTCTGTTAATATTGTAGATAGATCACTGCGCGACTAGTATCTATGCTCTCAACGATTCTCTCTGCTCAGTAATTCTCATTCGTGACCGATATTATATTTCTTTGCTGTGATGCTAAGGCGTATGCCAGGTATATGAGGTATATGTGCTTCCAAGGAATGTTTGGTATGCTGTCTTTGAAGGTTGTGGTATTGTTATGATTGTGCTGTGGTGAGTTGTGATCTATGCCTCCATGTGCTTGGTGTCGTGTGTTTTGATGTCTCCTCTAGATGGATATAGTTACATTCTAGACTGCCATTAATCAGCAGGCCAGCATTGGATTAAATTGCTCTGATTATAAAATTAATCTTGGTAATGTGTCTGCTATCATTCTCATCTTGTCATATTTATTTGAGTTGAAAGAAGCCTAGCGTAGTGCTCCGGTTGAGCCCAAGTGCGTTTGAGCGCTTGCCGGTTCCAAAGCTGATGAGGATTTGCCGGCGTTTGCGCCTGGATAGACATAGCGAGGCTGAACGCTGAGGCAACGGCGTGTGATGCCCATAATAATGTTGGCCATGGCCAGCAATGCATCGGCGACATCGTGCCGGGACGAGCTCACCACCATCATCACGACCGTGATCCCAATGCAATGTGCGGCGTTTCAGGTCGTCTTAGTTTGGCCAACGTTATGCCGTGCTGCAGTGTGAATGTTTTTCGTTTATGCTGCCTGTGTTTGTTTGCCCCTAGGTGAATGTATGGCTCTGGCGGATAGTGCTGAGCCTTGACGGGTTTCAACAGCGGCGGTTGCTCGCAGGCATTGGGCGAATAGGTAGAGGCTGGGGACTGCAGTGGTTGGTGGCTGTGTATGCTGATTCGATCACGGGGCCGATCTGACTGCGCAGATTGTCAAGCAGGTGGTCAGTGTCTGTACCACCCAAGCTCGTAGGGATTCGACGGGCGTAAGAGCCGGCCGTGAAGCTTCTGATTTCTTGGCTTTCGATTGATGGCCAGCTGCCGAAATTGCATAGCAGTGCGAGGTGGAGACGCTGCTTGGGATTGCCAGCCGTGCTGAGCTGCCTTCCGTTGCAATTGGAGTACGATTCGATGGCACTGTTGGGGCAGCACGCCTGGAAGCCATCAAGGGGTTCCAGCTGATCCGAGTCACGGCACCGTAGGTGCAGTTTACGAATTTTCCTCTGGAAAGCGGTTGATGCGGAGTGCGAGAGGGAGATTTGGGCAGATATGAATTTTGTAAGGCGCTCGCATTCCCGGGGCCCCTGGCCTGGGCCAGGCTTTGCTGGATTTTCTCGCGCAGCCAAGGCTGCCTGATTGTCTGTTCGGCGGTCAGCGGCCAAGCTGCGGCTGCCAGGGTTTGGAGGCAGCACGGAACCTTCATCGGCCAGCCCATGAGTCAGCCAAGTTCGGCAGAGTCAGTTGAAGAGTTTTTTCCCATAGGCTCGTAAGCTGCTGGTGTCGGGTTTGGGCCGTGCGGATCTGTTCAACTCGCATGCGCGCAAGCGGCATTGCAGAGCGCCTCGCTGAGCATAAACTGCTGGTGGTGAAAGATATAAGATCTCATTGATGTGGTCTGATCTTTTCGAGCATGCCTGGGATCGACTAACAGCCGTATGGGAGCTCAGCAGAGGTTACTGGCAACGGATGTCCGAACAGGATTTTTTTAGCTTCGAGCTCGGCGCGGGAGCGGATGGTGGGCCGCGAGCGGGGTAAGAAAGGTACTAGACCGCAACTGGAAGATTATTGGGCCGGTGGACGGCGGCCTGGGGGCGATGGGAATCAGAGGCTGGGAATACTCCGTGGACGCATTCTGGCCGCAGGACTGGGGAAAGCTGGATGTGGAGACACTGGCTTCGAGTGCCCCGAGCCGCCTTCCGTTCCTGGATCTCGGCATAGGCAATGGCCAGTCGGGTTGGTTTCCAGGGACGCAGGGCGGTTTCAGGTCCCACGTTCCTCATTGAGTATTGCTCAAGCATCCAAGTCGCTCTTCATACTGCGGATCGGGTGGGCTTCGACGGTGAGAGTTTAAACCAAAGGGGCGATGGAGGCGTGTGGCACGGCCAGCTAGCGGCGAACATGCAGCATGGTACCGGCGCCAGAGATCAAAAAAACGTGGTTGTCGTGTTGGCATGGACTGGTGATGGTTACACTACACTGCTCTGCGCTGGGTAGGTATGGAGCGAACTGTCCTGAGGCTAGGGCGACTGCGTACGCTCGGTCTTCAGCAATATGGTGTTGAAGCCGGCGAGTTCGCCTCCTTGAGGCCGAGAGGATCTCGTGCGGCCTCTGGTTGCTTTACATCGCCACAGATGAGGCTGGACCCCTTTTGTAGAGAAGACATGGGAGCTGGCGTTTCAGGGTTGAACAGCTCTGGGCACCGTGGGATGTCGGAGGTTGACCAGGAAAGCCGTCAAGCCGTTCCCGGGGCGGTGTCGTGGTTTGATTTACGGCTGCGTCCGAACAGATGCCGATAGCTCACGTGCGCCGCTGCCAATGGTGACGGCCTGGAATTCACGCGATCCTGCTTAACACGCAGCGTTCCCGACTTTGATGTTTACCAAGAATGGTGTAAACAAGTGGAGTTTCAGTGCGCCAGGTATTTAACTGATTTCGGCTACATTTCCGCCGGCTGCCGAAACTACAGGCAAATCTAGGCCAGTAATTGGCGCCTTGATCGGGCTCTTGAAAGAAATTTCCGATGGCATCTGGTGAGTCCGGCGTGCTGCTGGAGGGGCGGCTGACATGGTTGGGCGCGCACGATTCGATACGTTTTGTTTTTAACTCCTGCAGGGGAGATAGCTTTTTCGCCAGTGGAGCAATGCGGCGATACTGCGTCACAGCTTGGCCTGGGCCGCGATCTTCAGTTGCGTAGGATATCGCGTTGGGCTGACGACGCTGAATCGGGGCTGCCGGACGAAAGCATCATCACGGGCGCGACAAGCGCTTGGCGGATTCGACCAGCTCGGCAACGCCGCGGAATGCCACCTATGCAGACTCACGAAACTGAGAATGACGTTGCGACTGTTCGCTCCGGCTCGATCAGCTCGATGCCCGAAGCTGCGCAACTGGGCTCGCTCTCTTTCCGCCCTCCATGGTTGCCTCCTGACTGGATGTATCGTTGGGCTCGGGTCTGGAGGGGGTAGTGATTGTGGGTAGTGCCAGAACAGGGCGGCAAGCCGAAAGCCCGCAGGAGGCAGCACTACGGGCGGCAGACCTGGCGCTGATTGCCTTGAGATGGAATTTTTGGAGAATCGTTTCGCTTTGCCTGTGGCTTCTTCGGAGGGAGATTCGGGGTGTTCGTCATTTGCTTAGCGAAGAATGGCGGTGATACGGTTTCTAAAGAATGTTTCTTGAGCGTCTAACGCGGTTGCACTCCGGTGGCCGGCAGCACAGCTCCGAAGCGGGCATAAAGAGACGGGAGCATAGCAGAGTGAAGGCCGGTAGAGGTGATCACCCACCGAGCACACAATGCAGGGGTTGGAGATTGTTGCTTGACGAGGCAGGTTGTCATGTCGGCAAATGCCAAGCCGAGCTCAGGGCAGTCATCAGATTGCATTGAGGACGCTCAGACTGCCCGCGCGGGATCACTCTTGGCTCTATTCCTTGGAGAGGCGGTTGTAGTTGTCGACCAGAAGCAGGCGATTGCGAAGTACCGAAAGGGTGATGGAAGCCGATCAGCGAGGCACGAAAGCAACCGCACTCAGCAGGATGGCGGCAGGCCACGACGAGGGCCCAGCGGAGGTTGATGAGGATGCGGATCGTTGCCGGGAAGTGATTGAACGACTGACATCAGACCGATCACACAATGGCAAGGGCCTGTGGCACAAGTTGGCGGTGGGCGCTCCGTGGATTCGATGTCCGCATAACGGATCAGGTAGCGCTGGGAGAGTGATGGTGGATCGTCTTCTTGATGTCTTTGAGACTGGCAAGCGGGTACTGACGTTGGACGACCCCAGAATCAACCCTGGAGACATCCCGGTTAGATGTTTGGCCCAGGAGTTTGTTCGCCGGGCCATGCTGCGATACGGATGTGACGGAGGAGTAGCGATTGGAAAGGACGGATGGGTCGAGGTTGTGGTGTCTCTGCTTCACGTCACGGCACATCAGTGGGCAGGGAATTCCTCACTGCCCTACATTGCGTTGAGGGCATCTCCAAGGCTCAGAGCTGTTGACCCTTGTACCAACCGCTGCGTTGGCGGTCGAGCGGAATTGCACCTGTCCGATAGGCGTTGCGCTCAAGCTGCCAGATCACCCAATGGGCTTCAATGGGTCAGCCCACTGTCGCCGTCTGGCGCTCCCGCGAGATCGGGGCGTAGATTTGATGGCGATGACTGCACACCGAGAGCTTCATCCTACGGTGGGGATAAGACCGATGTTGGGTACCCAGAGTTCAGGCTGTAGCAGCTGTCTGATGCTCCTCCCGGTTTGTTTGGGTGTTCAGCTCACTCCAATGAGCAGAATTACCAGAGGTTGGGACGAAGATGCACACTGAGGGGGGCTTGCATGCAGGTGTTTGGAGAGTGGGGCCGGCGGTTGTCATTCAGCGACAGGGGTAGGCACAATGTACGGGATTGGAACTCGTGGGACGCGGTGGCGGTGTGGGCACACGAGCCCAGGGCCACGGAAGGCACGTGGGTGAAACATGCGGATCTCGAGCGGCCGGTAGAGCCGTCCGCCGGCCGGAATCCGGTTTTCCGCTGGAAGCTTGGGCCTGGCAGGAGAATCGCGCGAGGCAGGCGTGAAGGTGATAGCACCAGGGTGGGGAGGGCCAGATCGAGAACAGATACGCCAGGCCATGGCGGAAGATCGTCCTTTCCCGACGGCCTGACGATCGCGCGGAAGAACACGATGAATAGGTGGGAGAATCACGCCGGTGGGACTTGCCACCGACGTGTCCACCACCTGCGGGGTTGCTGGGCGACGGCGGCTGGTTGCCGGCCGCAAGCCGCTTTTGTGCAGTTTATGTGAAATGGCGGTCTCGACACGGAGCGTTATCGCCACCCAACCCACCGAGGTCATGGTGTTGATTCAGCCGAAGCACGCATCAGATCAAGCCGATCACAAGACAGGGGGAATGGTGGAGGTATGACGGCGGTAACGCAGTTCATCAGGAACAGCACAATCACCACGAGATGATAGATGCATTCGATCGGAACCATGACGTTTTGATCGCTTTGTAAATGAAGCTGGCTGACGGAAGGTGCGCTTGCCTGAATGTCTCGGAAGGGTCTGGCTGTAGGGGGCGATTCGCTCCCTCCACTACGGGTGATTGGGAGTGTCGGATGTCGGGCCTGTTTGGTATGATCATCAGACTACAGCGGCTTGCTTGAGCGCCGTTCCGCGCTTGAGAGCCGGGGGCAAGCCTACTCGGCCACAGCGTCAGATGGAGCTTTCTGCCTGTCTGGTCAACAACACGCGCTCGACAGATCCTGCTATGGTGGCTGGGAGACGTCGGATAGCTTTCTGGCTGCCGAGAGGACGCCGGGGGGTGATGGCGCTTGGCGCAGCACACATCAGCAACGGCCTGCAGCGGGAATCTGGCGACGCTGCAGCTTCTGGATTCCGCACTTGTTGCTGGGCTCATCGGCCGCCGTAAGCTGACCCTGGGCCACCCTGGAATGGAAGAATCTGGTTGCGAAAGGTCTGATACCAGGCGATGGAGTACCATCGGCGTGGTGGAGCGTCCTCGTGACGGTGAGAGCGTAACTGCGGATCGTGCGAGGGAGGGGAACAGCGGAGAGATTTCGGCCTTGCGGCGTTGGTGGGAAGTAACGAGGAGATTGCCCAAGGCGCTCCGCACGATTGACGAGCCCGGTTGATTCGGCGTTCTGACAAAGCCCACTGAATTGAGAAGTCGACCTGAAGACGGAGCGGCCCGTTTCAACGGCAGACTCATTGACGGCGGAATTGATGGCGGTGATGCGTGATCCAACTTTCGGGCGCGAGACCATCGGCTGTGGTCTGCCACATACTTGGTGGGGGACTGGGAAGCTGAGGGGCATCGGCTAAGGATGGAAGGCCCCAGAGGGTGATCAGTGGGGCCAACCACTTCCTGGTGATGAGTCGAAGCGTCTGGGGTTGAGCCAGTGCGGTTGGCATGATAATCGAGTGGGACGCGGAAGAGAGAGGGGGTTCGGGGGTCAGTTCTTTTTGCCCAGGCGGCGAGGCCACCACCACCGCAACACTGAGGCCGGAATCACCAGGGGTTGAGACGCGCCGCTTGCGCGGTGGCGCACTGGGGTTGCGCTGCGTTGTGCGCCTATTCCGCTTGCTTGCTGCTGCGCTCTGGCTTTTTTGGATCGGCGTAGAGAGAGAGTGCACCTGGTTACGGACTTCTCGCCATGTCAGCGTTAGTCCTGCGATCTGATGCCTGCTGGCACTGTTGAAATGAAGCCGGTCATGCTGGAGGCCGTACTTCGAACACACGCTTGCCATCCTCCCCCCCGGGGCGACGGGAATGGTGACAACACACCCTATGTGGATGCTGAGGTGGTGATTCCCAGCAGCGAATGATCTCGTGCTCGCTTCCACCTGGCGCACGTCCGCGTCTGCTGAACTCATGCCTGCCCATGGGCCAGGGGCGGGCTGAGCTGCCGGGGCCAGCGTTCAGGCTGAGGCTGGCGCCAAAGTATGCGTGCATGCTGCTGCTGCCGCAGAAGGCAGGAAAGGACTACGCCTGGATAGCCGCGGTGGGATGAAACAGGTGACGCTGTTCTCCCTAGGATGCGGTACCCGCCCATGAACAGGCATGCCCTGCGCACTGTTGGTCGAGGACGAGGGACTGGCGTGCAATCCAGGCGTGCATCGTGGCGGCAATGTGGTTTGATCAGTTTCTGAGGGCCTGGGGGCTGGAGTTTTGCTTCGCGCGATCTAACGCCCGGTAAACTGGCGATCGTTGATTGGATGCTGCGGGTCTGACGGGAGTTGCTCTGCGGCCTGCGTGGGGGCCGACTCGATCTGCGGTGCTGATGCTCAACGGGCCGCTGGCGACACCACACGGTTCAGGGCCCGATGGGCGCGACGACTACCCTGAGCAGCCGTTTGCGGATGGAGGAACTATGGCAAGGTAGGGCGCTGCATGGGCGCACCCAGTACCGGAGCCTGTGCTCCGCGCTGGTTCTTACGTTATGATCCAGCTGAAGGTGCCTAGCGTCGGAGGAGGCGCTGGAACACGACGTCGCTTTTTGTCTGCCAGGATCAGCTGATGGGCTACTTCTGGAGCATCCGCGAATCATCGGGATCGACGCTTGCGGCCAGGTCTGGTCGTCGATGCGGATCCGACCAGCAATGTGGGTGGCGGCTGCTGCGGCGCAAGATCGCAGTCAAGGCTGCTCTCGTCGACCACACAGAAGTTCTAGGTGCGCCTTCGAAGGCTATGTTTGGATCTGGCGAGCCTAGCGAGGGGCGCCCCCATGCTTCAACTTGGTCCATTCCCGCGGTCGTCGCAGGCGTGGCGCTGCGTAACTGGTGGTGGAT